>OCAS01000472.1_pt1 | contig 33051 bp, 30 predicted proteins | sample 1550751 | NCBI WGS metagenome assembly OCAS01 (sample SAMEA2580301, study PRJEB22360) | human gut metagenome | biome: human gut; feature: human-associated habitat; material: faeces | place: Denmark | collected 2008/2010
TCCGTAAATTACGGGGGGGGGGCGCCCCACCCCCACCCCCCAGCCAATATGGCGGACGCCCGCAACTACCGTACCGGTGGATACATCAAACGACTGCCAAAGGATCCGTGGGGCAATGATTATCAGTATCTCAGCCCAGGTGAAAAAGGGCTGTTTGATGTTTATACCCTGGGAGCAGATGGTCAGGAAAACGGGGAGGGCGCTGGCGCAGATATCGGTAACTGGAATTTGCAGGAGTTTCAGTAATCAGTGCCTGAACGCGGATTCACACTTCTGGAAATCATGCTGGTGATTTTCCTTATCGGCCTTGCCAGTGCGGGCGTGGTACAGACGTTTGCGACCGCTTCAGAGCCGCCTGCGAAAAAAGCGGCGCAGGATTTTCTGACTCGCTTTGCGCAGTTTAAGGACAGGGCAGTGATCGAAGGGCAAACACTCGGTGTGCTAATCGACCCGCCAGGTTACCAGTTTATGCAGCGTCGTCACGGGCAATGGTTGCCCGTTTCTGCGACCCGGTTATCGGCACAGGTTACGGTGCCGAAACAGGTGCAGATGCTGTTACAACCCGGCAGTGATATCTGGCAGAAGGAGTATGCGCTGGAGATGCAACGTCGTCGCCTGACGCTGCATGATATTGAACTGGAGCTGCAAAAAGAGGCGAAAAAGAAGACACCGCAGATCCGTTTTTCGCCTTTTGAACCCGCCACGCCGTTTACGCTGCGATTTTATTCGGCGGCGCAAAACGCATGTTGGGCGGTAAAACTGGCGCACGATGGCGCGTTATCCCTCAATCAATGTGATGAGAGGGTGCCATGAAGCGCGGATTTACCTTGCTGGAAGTGATGATCGCACTGGCGATTTTTGCGCTGGCTGCCACGGCGGTATTACAGATCGCCAGCGGCGCGCTAAACAATCAGCAGGTTCTTGAGGAGAAAACGGTAGCGGGCTGGGTAGCTGAAAACCAGACTGCGCTGCTTTACCTGATGACCCGTGAACAACGAGCGGTCAGGCACCAGGGCGAGAGTGATATGGCAGGAAGCCGCTGGTACTGGCGAACGATCCCTCTGAATACCGGTAACGTGCTGCTCCAGGCGGTGGATATTGAAGTCAGTCTTCATGACGACTTTTCGCCAGTGATTCAGTCACGACGCGCCTGGTTTAGCGCCGTGGGAGGCCAACAGTGAGAAGGGCTCGCACTGGTTTCACGTTACTGGAAATGCTGGTGGCGATAGCCATTTTTGCCTCACTGGCACTGATGGCGCAGCAGGTGACAAACGGCGTTACACGCGTGAATAGCGCCGTCGCCGGACACGATCAAAAACTAAACCTCATGCAGCAAACGATGAGTTTTTTGAACCACGATCTGACACAAATGATGCCGCGTCCGGTAAGAGGCGATCAGGGCCAGCGTGAACCAGCGTTACTGGCGGGCGCTGGCGTGCTGGCGTCTGAGAGTGAAGGGATGCGCTTTGTGCGTGGCGGCGTGGTTAATCCGTTGATGCGCCTGCCGCGCAGTAATCTGCTCACTGTCGGTTACCGCATTCATGACGGTTACCTTGAACGGTTAGCCTGGCCGCTGACCGATGCAGCGGGCAGCGTGAAGCCAACAACGCAAAAATTAATTCCGGCGGATTCGCTCCGTTTGCAGTTCTACGACGGCACGCGCTGGCAGGCGAGTTGGTCGTCAGGGCAGGCGATCCCTGTGGCGGTGCGCATGACTCTGCATTCGCCGCAATGGGGCGAGATTGAACGCATCTGGTTGTTACGTGGGCCGCAATTATCATGATCACCTCACCACCAAAACGCGGAATGGCACTGGTCGTGGTGCTGGTATTGCTGGCGGTTATGATGCTGGTGACCATCACGCTTTCCAGTCGGATGCAGCAGCAACTTGGGCGAACGCGCAGCCAGCAGGAGTACCAGCAGGCGCTGTGGTACAGCGCCAGTGCAGAAAGCCTGGCGCTGAGCGCGCTCAGTCTGAGCCTGAAAAATGAAAAGCGTGTGCATCTGGCACAACCGTGGGCTTCTGGCCCGCGTTTTTTCCCACTGCCGCAGGGGCAAATTGCCGTCACTCTGCGTGACGCACAGGCCTGCTTTAACCTGAATGCCCTCGCTCAGCCGACGACGGCGTCGCGTCCGCTCGCGGTACAACAACTGATTGCCCTGATCTCGCGCCTTGATGTGCCTGCTTATCGGGCCGAACTGATAGCCGAAAGCCTGTGGGAGTTTATTGACGAAGACCGCAGCGTGCAGACGCGACTGGGTCGTGAAGACAGCGAGTATCTCGCCCGCTCGGTGCCGTTCTACGCCACTAATCAACCGCTGGCGGATATCAGCGAAATGCGCGTGGTACAGGGAATGGACGCCGGGCTTTATCAAAAACTGAAACCGTTGGTCTGTGCGCTGCCGATGGCCCGCCAGCAAATCAACATCAATACATTAGATGTCACGCAAAGTGTGATTCTTGAGGCGCTGTTTGACCCGTGGTTAAGCCCTGTTCAGGCGCGGGCGTTATTACAACAACGTCCGGCGAAGGGCTGGGAAGATGTCGATCAATTTCTTGCTCAGCCGCTACTTGCAGACGTCGATGAGCGTACTAAAAAACAGCTAAAAACCGTCCTGAGCGTGGACAGCAATTACTTCTGGCTGCGTTCAGATATCACCGTGAATGAGATTGAACTGACGATGAATTCGTTAATTGTCCGCATGGGCCCACAACACTTTTCTGTTCTCTGGCATCAGACAGGATAAAGTGAGTGAGTTCCATGCTTGAGATTTTTTTCCCGCTTTGCGCCGCTGATCCCATCCGTTGGCAGCGCCATACACCCGACGTGGAGCACGGTATCTGGCCTGACGTTGCTGACGAACGTCTCCAGCAATGGCTGCAAACTGATGCGATTCGACTCTACATTCCCGGCGAATGGATCAGCGTCTGGCAGGTTGAACTGCCTGATGTGCCCCGCAAGCAGATACCGACGATTCTGCCCGCCTTGCTGGAAGAAGAGCTGAACCAGGATATCGATGAACTGCATTTCGCCCCGTTGAAAATCGACCAGCAACTGGCAACCGTAGCTGTGATTCACCAGCAGCATATGCGCAACATTGCGCAATGGTTGCAGGCAAACGGCATCACCCGCGCTACCGTCGCGCCGGACTGGATGTCTATTCCTTGTGGGTTTATGGCTGGCGATGCGCAACGGGTTATCTGCCGCATCGATGAATGCCGGGGATGGAGCGCCGGGCGGGCGCTGGCTCCGGCCATGTTCCGCGCACAGCTCAATGAGCAGGATTTACCGATTTCACTAACTGTGGTCGGCATTGCACCGGAAGAACTGTCTGCATGGGCTGGTGCGGACGCCGAACGCCTGACCGTTACGGCTCTGCCCGCCATTACCACTTATGGCGAACCGAAAGGGAACCTGCTAACAGGGCCGTGGCAGCCTCGTGTCAGCTACCGAAAACAGTGGGCGCGCTGGCGGGTGATGATTCTGCCGGTATTGCTGATTCTGGTTGCGCTGGTAGTGGAACGGGGCGTGACGTTATGGAGCGTCAGCGAACAGGTGGCGCAAAGCCGCACCCAGGCGGAGAAACAGTTCTTAACGCTATTCCCGGAGCAGAAGCGGATTGTGAATTTACGCTCTCAGGTGACGATGGCGCTGAAAAAATATCGCCCACAGGCCGACGATACCCGGCTGCTCGCAGAATTGTCAGCGATCGCCAGTACCCTGAAATCAGCGTCACTTTCCGACATCGAAATGCGTGGTTTCAACTTTGATCAAAAACGCCAGACGCTTCACCTTCAGCTACGGGCTGCGAACTTTGCCAGCTTCGACAAACTGCGTAGCGCACTGGCGGCAGATTATGTTGTGCAACAGGACGCGTTACAGAAAGAGGGTGATGCGGTTTCCGGCGGCGTAACGTTGCGGAGGAAATAACATGTTACGCGATAAATTTATTCACTATTTTCAGCAATGGCGTGAACGCCAGTTAAGCCGTGGCGAACACTGGCTGACACAACATCTGGCGGGGCGTTCTCCGCGTGAAAAAGGCATGTTACTGGCAGCGGTAGTGTTCCTGTTTAGCGCCGGATATTACGTTCTCATCTGGCAGCCGTTGAGCGAACGGATTGAGCAACAGGAGACGATGTTGCAGCAGCTGGTGGCGATGAACGCGCGACTGAAGAGCGCCGCGCCGGATATTATTGCGGCGCGAAAATCCGGCACGACAACGCCAGCACAGGTATCGCGGGTCATCAGTGACAGCGCTTCCGCGCACTCGGTGGTCATCAAACGGATTGCCGAGCGTGGGGAGAATATCCAGGTCTGGATAGAACCTGTGGTGTTTAATGACCTGCTGAACTGGTTAAAAGCACTGGATGAAAAATATGCGCTGCGGGTGACACAAATTGATGTCAGCGCAGGTGAGAAGCCAGGGATGGTGAATGTGCAGCGACTGGAGTTTGGACGGGGGTAGGTTTTGCCATTTCCTTAACCCCACCTGATAACCCTTAGCCCAATGGTGAGTGCGGAATTGTCAAACCCGCTCACCGGGCTGAGTTTCGATGTAGCAAGAATTATCTCCCTCCAGACCACCACGGAATGTTCGATAATACTGTAGGAATTCGTTTTTCACTATGCAGTCCTTGTGAATCGACACCTTTCTCAGACTGTAAAGTTGCTTAAGTGTTTTGACGCATTATGATTATTAATAGTTGTAGTGAATCATTGAGTAATAATTGATAGGTTAAAACATATAGGATAATTCTTGTGTGATCTGTATTTTGTGTGACTTGGAAATTAGTAAAATTCCTAGAGATAATCAATAAGTGAATTTTAAATAAGGAAAATAATTTCTACGAAAACTGTTCGTCGAGCTTATGAAATGTTTGCTCAAGTATATCTAGTTCATCCAGTTGCAAATAAGTATACCTCCAGTGTATTGGTAGCTGTAAAGCCAAGGGCGGTAGCATTCCTGAAGAGATTAGGAGCACATCATCAAATTCAAAAAGTGGGTTTGAAGTCTAGAACGTCACCATAGAGACATTATTTATACGAGAAATACGAACACGTTTTGGTAAATTTTGTATGGGATATCAGTGGGCGATTCTAGAACCTTCTGTGCATCTGCTGGGCATTGGGGGTTATGTTATGCACCACGATGCCAGACATTTCGTTCCAGGAAAATAAGCTGCGAAGTGTACTACAAAAGCTGCTTCCATGATGAGCATGGTCGTGGCCTGACACTGACTCCAGCCATGCTAGTCAGGACCGGGCAAAGGGGGCAAGAAGCCGCCATTCTATCGCAAGTGTATCTCCCCTCTTTTTTATTATTTTTGTTTATCTGTTATTGATAAAGTACGACTATTATTATTGCGACAATTATTTACTAGTTAGCATTTTTTATCGAAGTTGAGGGTGTGCTGAACGGCTCATGAAAATATTAGAGTGTTAAAGTTTTTCAGGACTTAGATTTTTGGGGATAGTAATTTAAGAATTTATGAAAGCGTCTATACCTTACTGAGTCATTACAAAACAAATTTATTTAATTGATCCCTCTTTATGTATAAGAGGAATTTTCTCTTCCATATGGTTGTTATTATTAAATTTTATAAAAAAAAGATAGCAATATACGGGGCCATAAAAATAATATTTTTAGGGATGTGTGTTGCATATGTAGTACATATCCAAAAGATAAAGGATATATTCGTAATTAGTTATAAACAGATGATGTAAACACCAGTTGACTAAAGTCAATCTTATACTGGCAACATCTATGATTAATTTGTGTGGTTATAACTTTAAATATCTTATATTTATGGGCTATTATTGATATCTGTCAGAGTATCAATAATAGAAGGTAATTGTTTTACATACTATCAACTTTTGGATAACGTTTTAAAATGCACCTTGCACATCGTATTTTATTATTTTCACTAATCTTTTTTATAACGGCCTGCGCACATGATCCAAAACAAGTTGAAGCCTCTCGTCCATTGGTAACAGCGATTAATTCTTCTTATTCTCTTATTCCTGAAGATTTGCAGGCACCATTAAATAACCAAGATCAAGGCACGACATTCAACAAAAATGGCGTAATTTATACTATTGAGGAAAGGTATATATCGGCTTTAGGTTCTCAATGCATAAAGTTTAGTTATGCGATGAATGAAAATTATTCAAAGCGAAGTGTTGTATGTAAAGAGAATAACAAGTGGTATCAAGTACCTCAGTTGGAACAAACATCAGTTAGCACTTTGCTTATTGAAGAATAAAGTTGAAGGTAGACGGTTAGAAAATAATGAAAATTTCGCAACTTAGCACTCTTCTCTTTCTTATTTCTGCATCAGCATTCGCCGCAATAGAGCAAAATCAATCTAATGGTTCACATTTAGATTATGATCTTGCTGCCTCGACAGGAGAGTCTCGGAAAATGCTAGCAGACATCACTGGACAGCCTAATACAACCTCCACAACAGGAAGCTTCACACAACAGAATCGTAATGGGATGTTGCTTCCAGGAGAGTCAGATGTACGAAAATTACTGCCGCAATCTGAAGCAGGCTTACCTCCTCCGTATGGTGCTAATTTATTTGCCGGAGGCTATGAAACAGAAAGGAGTGACGGCTTAAGCGATAATTATTTGATTGCTCCTGGGGATAAGTTAAATATCTGGATTTGGGGAGCGGTCAATTTCTCTAATGTGGTTACGGTAGATAATCAAGGAAATATTTTCATACCTGATGTAGGTCCAATAAATGTAAAAAATGTTCCTGCAAGCCAAGTTAATCAGTTGGTGGCAAGTAAGATCGGTGATGTATTTACCAATAATGTAAATACTTACGTAAATCTTTTGACTGCAACCCCTGTAAGTGTATTCGTTACGGGGCCTGTAATTCGTCCTGGGCAGTATGCAGGACAATCTTCTGATAGTATATTGTATTTTTTAAAACGTGCCGGTGGAATAGATTCTGACCGTGGAAGTTATCGAAAAATTAAGGTGTTACGACAAAATAGAGTAATACAGCAAATTGATCTTTATGATTTCATACGGTATGGGAAACTCCCGAAGCTGGCATTAAAAGATCAAGATGTGATTTTAGTTGAGCAACAAGGTCCAATGATCAATGTTGCGGGAAAGGTTCGAAACCCATTCCGATTTGAGCTTACCCAGCGCAATGCATTAGGCTCTGAATTGGTGAATTATGCACTTCCTCTCGCAAAAGTCAGTCATGTCGGTGTGATTGGCGATAGGGAAAGCGGCCCGTTTTCCGTCTACTTGCCGTATAAAGATTTTACACGTCTTCAACTTAAAGACGGTGACAAAGTACTTTTTAATGATGACATGCATGCACAAGTATATGATATACAAGTATCAGGCAGTTATATGGGACCGTCATATTTCACGGTTCGTAAGCAAACTAAATTGCATGATTTATTGAACTATATCCCTATTGACCCAGAGCTTGCGGATTATCAATCAATTTATCTGATACGAAAGAGTGTGGCTGCAAGACAAAAAGAGATGCTGGATGAATCTCTAAACCGCTTGGAACGTAGTGTATTTACCACACCCGCGCGATCTGATGGTGAGGCGAATATACGTGCTAAAGAAGCAGAGTTAGTGATGCAGTTTGTTGAAAAGGCTCGTAAAGTTCAACCGCTTGGTAAAGTAGTAGTTGCAGATAAAGGTGTTATTGCCAATATCCAATTAGAACAAGGCGATCAAATAGTTATTCCAAATAAGACTGATCTTATTCAAGTGGGTGGTGAAGTGTTGATGCCACAAGCAGTAGTATATAATGCCGATGCTAATTTGGATGATTATGTTGCATGGGCCGGAGGTTTTACTGAGCGAGCTAACGACAAGCGAATTGCTATTGTACATGCAAATGGTCTTGTAGAATTTAAAGGGCAAGGTAAAGTACAACCGGGGGATCAGATATTGGTTCTACCTCAGGTTGATAGCAAAACCATGCAATCATTTAAAGATATCACACAAATTATTTATCAAATCGCTGTAGCTGCTAACGTTGCTATTAAATGATTGAGTGTTTTAAATTTTAATCGGAGGCTCGTTGCTATAATGAGCCGATTATTTGGGTAAGTATTAATGGACAAACCCATTATTAGTCAAACTCCACGCACTTCTTTGCAAGTATTACGTGATGTAGTATTTGGCTTATTAATTCGTGAGCTAAAAACAAGATTTGGTAATTACCGACTAGGTTATGCTTGGGCATTACTTGACCCATTATTAATGATTAGCCTGTTCAGCGTAGTATTTGGGATGAGAAGCCAAAGTGGCTTTGGTGGTGTCCCAGCCCAGGTTTTTATTACTGCTGGTTATTTACCTTTCATGTTTTTCAATAAAGTTGTGACTCAGTTGAAATCTGCTGTCAATGCTAATATGGGACTTTTTTGTTATAGACAAGTGACTCCTTTTGCAACTTTTATAGCACGTTTTATGCTAGAAACAATGGTGGGCATGATTGTCGGTATCATCCTAGTACTAGGATTATTGTGGTTTGGCTTTGATGCAATACCTGCGGATCCATTGCAAGTGATCCTTGGTTATTCTCTTCTGATGCTGTTTTCTTTTTCTCTTGGTATTGTATTTTGTGTTATTTGTAACTTAGCGAAAGAGGCAGATAAATTTCTTAGCTTGTTAATGATGCCTTTGATGTTTATCTCTTGTGTTATGTTTCCTCTTGCTACTATTCCCCCTCAATATCAGCATTGGTTTTTATGGAATCCACTTGTGCATGCTGTAGAACTAATCCGAAGGGCATGGATATCTGGTTATCGTAGTCCTGATGTAAGTTGGGCGTATCTGTCGGTTGTCACCTTATTATTGCTCACTTTTGCTATGAGTTGTTACCGATTACGGCATCGCCAATTGATTGCTAGTTAGCGTTAAGAAAAATGATTATTCTTGATAATGTATCAAAATATTATCCGACTAAATTTGGACGAAATTATGTCCTGAGGAATGTAAATATTGAGCTACCAAGGGACCGTAATATAGGTATTCTAGGTATCAATGGAGCAGGAAAATCTACTTTGTTACGTTTGTTAGGAGGGATGGATACGCCTAACAGGGGGAAAGTAACTCGTCTCTGCCGAGTATCTTGGCCTCTAGCACTAGGTGGGGGATTTCAAGGTAGTATGACTGGTCGTGAAAACACGCGATTTGTTTGCCGCATTCATGGTGTACGCGATACAAGCACCGTAGAAGAGTGGGTTAAAGAGTTTTCTGAAATTGGACAACATTATGAGTTGCCTATTAAAACATACTCTAGCGGCATGAAATCAAAATTTTCTTTTGCTGTTAGTATGGCTTTTGATTTTGATATATATCTTACCGATGAAATTACCTCAGTAGGTGATGCACGTTTTAAACAAAAATGTATTGATGTATTTAACAAAAAGCGAGAAACAGCTAGTTTGATTATGGTTTCACATGATATGAAAAATCTACGACAACAATGCGATATGGGCATCTTGTTACGTGATGGTAAATTAGAAGTTTTTGATAATATTGATGATGCCATCAAAATTTACCAGTCACTTTGAGCAGCAACTGATTATGACATCTCCGAATTCTTCATCCTCAATATCTCGCCTTGCGCGAAAGTTAAGAAAACTGAGCAATAATCCAAAACTATTTTTGATTGATTCGAGAGGATATCAAATTGTACACCGCTCGTGGAAGAAAAGTTTACAGCTAGGCAGTTTTCTTTGGGTAGTTATCTGCTTTTCTATCGCAGTGCTCTATTTTGGCTTCATTGCTTCCGATCGTTATGTGAGCCGGGCTGAATTAATGATTAAACAAGCCGATCAAGTTAAAATGTTGCCTGATGCGTTATCAATGTTAGGGATAGGTGGTAGTAATCATCAGGATATATTACTCGTTCAGGATTATATGAAGTCATGGGATATGCTGGCCAAGTTGAACAAAGAACTTGCACTTAAAGCACATTTCCAGAGTGATAGTGCAGATTATTTCTCGCGGTTGCATAAGGGAGTCAGTAGGGAAGATTTTCTTGATTATTACCGCAAACATTTGACGTTACACCTTGATGAATTATCAGGAGTACTTACCGTTGAGTTGCAGACATTTGATCCCCAATACGGTCAGCGAGTTGTTGAGTTAATGCTCAAAGAATCGGAGCGTTTTATTAACAAATTAGGTCATCAGGTTGCGCTCGAACAATTGGCCTTTGTTGAAAAAGAAGTAAATAGAGCATATCAACGCTTACAGGATGAAAAAGCTAAAGTATTAGCATTTCAGAATAGCCACCAACTTCTCAGCCCTGAATCTACCAGCAGCGCACGCTTGGGAGTGGTCAGCCAGATTGAAGGAGAGTTGGTGCGTCAACAGGCGGAGCTAAAACAACTGCGCAGCTATATGAAGGAAACCGCACCGGCCGTAGTCTCATTACAGGGCAGAGTTGACGCCCTAACTAAGCAGCTTGAACAGGAGCGTGCTAAGCTGACTGGTCAAGATAACGATGCCATGAATGAAATCACCGCCGGTTACATGGATGTGCAAACGCAGGCAACCTTGGCAGCGGATCTCTATAAAACTGGCCTTATCAGCTTAGAGCAGACGCGGGTTGAGGCATATCGTAAACTTAAGCACCTATTGGTTATCACCCAACCAACTTTAGCGGAAGATGCCGAATATCCACGGCGACTCTATAATCTTGCGACTGTGGGCGTATTACTTTGCTTGTTCTATGGTCTTATTATTATGGGGCTGGCGACTTTGCGTGAACACCAGGATTAATCACTGCGTGGTGCAGGCGATACTGGTTTTTTATGTGTTTTGGATTCAGGGAGACTAATGCTTTAGGTTGTCTTTAATATTTAATGCTCGATTAACAAGAACATTAATAATAACAATATATAAATCGCTTTTTAATTAGTTGGAGATGGAGATTTTGGAACGATATTATATTTTCCTGATAACTTATTTGTTGTCAGTGTAAATAGAGTGTATGTCGCCTTTATTTTTAAGGTTGGGATATGTTCATTATAAATTGAATCAACAAGGGCATAGGATATGCGAAAGGCAATATCTAGAGTAACAAATAATAACTCATTGAGCGAAATGAAAAATGAGTTGGAGGCGCTGAAAAAAGCATTAAGTGAGAAAGATTACCTTATCAACTCATTAAATGAGGACTCACTTGCCTTGCAAGTTCAATTGGAGATCAGTCAAGGCAAATCCGCTCAACTCGCTGTTGATAATGCAGCGTTGAATGTTCGAGTGAATGAGCTTGAAGAAGGCTATCAAACAAAAAATTCTGAACTGGCAATGCTTAGTAAGTTGTTCTTCAAATCTGAGGAGAACTCTCAACGGATTGCTGCACAGTTGAAAAAGAGTCATCTTGAACTAGATTGTTGTAAAAGTGAACTCAGCAAGACCAAAGCCGCTTTAGATATATCTCAAACGAAGTTAAAGAAAATTGAGTCAGAACTTGGCTTATTGAAAAAATCACACAGTAAGATCAAGCAGAAACTTGAGGATGAACTCGGTAAGTTAAAGTCTCAATTAGTTAAAGAAAAAGAATCAAACAATTTACTTTCAACACAGGCTACTGTTTTACAAGATGATTTGAATCTTAGATTCAGTGAGTTGGCCAAACTTAGTAATATTTTAGAAGTAAAAGATCGACAGTTGCTGGCTAAAGATAATGAGCTATCTATATATAAAGAACAGTTAGATAAATTGAAAAAATCCTTTGCATGGAAAGCGGTAGCTCCCGTACGTGCATTGAGTTATAAGTTCAAAAAGAAAAATACTAAAAGTCTGTTGCGTCAGCATGTTGAGGTTATTCAAAATTCTGGTTTGTTCAGTATCGATTGGTATAGGAAAAACTATCCTGAGATTGATGAATATTCCATTTCTCCAATAGAGCATTATTTGACTATAGGTTTTAAACTTGGTTTGACTCCCAGTGAGCGATTTGATGGAAATGATTATTTAGCGAGGTATCCAGACGTACAACAAGAAGGGGTAAACCCTCTTTTACATTATCTCATGTTTGGTAAGAATGAAGGCAGAACGTTCTAGTTTACGGGATCAGGAAATGCATAATTTTGATGCTCAATGGTATTTAAATAATTATAAAGATGTCGAACTTTCTGGCATGGATCCGTATCAGCATTATCAAAAAATAGGTAAACTGATTGGTCGTCATCCTATGCCTCCAAATAAAATAGTGACTAACAAGGCACAAATTGTTAAGAGTGCAGCAAAGCCTGCCTCTATAGCTAATAAAGCTATCTGTGGTGATTTCAACCTGAAAGCGGGAGGTAGTAGTGAACTTTATGGTTGGTTGGCAGAAATCGGTGACTGTGCGCCCCGTGAAGCGTTAATTAGCATTGATGGTAAACAATATAAGGTTCTTGCTGATGTCAAACGTGAGGATTTGGCTAGGAACAAAATCAACAACGGTCAGCATGGTTTTCGCTGGCGTTTACCGGCTGAATTTGTCGATGGTAAACCTCATCAATTAGAACTGATTGATGCCAAAACTGGACAGTTACTCAAGCAAGTCACGACGTCTTGGATGTATAATCGTAAATTTACCTGCTTTGATGAGTTTCTGGCCGAGTCAATGCTCAACCCGATGATCTATGCCCCTTATAGGGAAGAGGATAAACGCTGCTTCGCTATGATGGAGAATATACGTCGTCTCTTAGTGGATTATACTCAAAAAAATAACCTTGATACTTTGGTCAGTGTCATTATGCCGGTATACAACCGGGAAGATACCATTACTGCCGCTATTAGTTCTGTTTTAGCACAAACTTACCCATATTTCGAACTGATTATTGTCGATGATGGCAGTATGGATGGGACAATTAATATTGTTGAAGAGATTGTGGATGAGCGGGTTCGTCTGATTCGCGGGCCTGGACGTTCTGGCGTCTCTGAAGCTCGCAATATAGGCTTGCGTGCAGCCAAAGGGGAGTTGATCGCCTATTTGGATTCCGATAATACTTGGAAACCTGAATACCTCAGTGCCATGGTCGCTGCCTTGCATAAGAGTCCTAATGCTCATGCTGCCTATTCTGGTCAATATCTTTATCGTGGCACGCATCCTGAGCCGTTTGCGATCCGCTTTGCCAGTTTCAATAAGGGATTACTGGAAAACCGTAACTATATTGACTTGAACTGCTTTATGCATAACAAGCAGGTCTTTAAAAAGACGGGAATGTTTGACACTAAGCTAAAGCGGTTTGTTGATTGGGACTTGATCCTCAAGATCAGCAGTGAATTCACCATAGTTTCGGTGCCGGTGCTCCTCTCCAACTATTTTTATGAGAGAGCAGAGAATGCCATCACTAATGATCATTCGTTAAATGGTTTTATTGATATTGTGCGGGAGCAGCACAATACCCGCGAATTTATCAAAGGACGGGCACTGTTGCGTTATGGTCAATGCGAACCGGTCAAACATCGTTTACCCAAGCCCAAACTGGAACATCACGTAACTATCATTATCCCGAATTATGAATCGTTGGATGATATTCAGGATTGTCTCTCTTCTATTCGCAATTATTATGACAGTAAGCAGGTCGATATCATCGTGGTCGACAATGCATCTGCTGAGACAGTTAGAACCTATTTGCGGGAGTTGGCGGTCAAAGAGTTTGATATCACTTATATCGAGAATGATTTTAATGCCGGTTTTACTTATGCTGTAAATCAGGGGATTAAGGCGGCTAAGACTGGCAGTGATATAGTATTGCTTAACAACGATGCTTTGCTGACGCGAACAGCACTGGTGGCTATGCAGCAGCAGGCTTATCAGGATCTCAATATTGGCCTAGTAGTTCCTCGACAAGTACTTTTTGCCAATACCAAGACTATTACTACCCATGTACCGTTTGCCAATCCTGACATAGATTGCGATGTCAATCTCTCGCAGCATCACAAGAATATTATTAGGGTGCCTTGGTTGCACGACGGGGAACAGGTGGAGCTCAATTTTGCTCCCTTCTTCTGTGTCTATATGCGCCGTGAGATCGTTGATAAGATTGGTGGACTGGATGCCGAATTTGGCCGTCACTATCGTTCGGATCGGATAATGTGTGACTATCTGCGCCATTTGCTAGGAATGACGATCCTCTATACCAGTCAGGCGGTAGTTTACCATAAATTGCAAAAAGCAACCGATGGGATGCGTAAAAGCACTAAAAAGAGTGTTGAGTTTGAACTGATGTTCAAGAAAAATCAGTGGTCAACAGATGATATTTCGCGGCTTGGTTTTTCTATGGCATCATGGGATATATAATTTATCCAAGAGTTATATACTCCTTGAAATTATTTTTGAATAAAACAATTGGTATTAGGTGTTAATTTGACTAATCATCAGGTTTTAATAGGAAAAGATGAATGGCTTTTCCTAAAAAATGATACAAATCAATTAATTCGACAAATTACAGGGGAGGTCACAGTTAGTGACTCACTTATTAATCATTGGTCTAATACACTAAAGCTAAGGTTGTCTTTTTTTAGAGCGAGAAAAATTTCATACACATATATTTGTGCCCCTAATAAAGAGTGTGTTTATGATAAATATCTTCCTGATAATATTGTCTTATCGGAAAAAAGACCTATTGGAATCTTCCGCCCTGTTTTTGAAAATATATTAGAAGATTCATTTTGTTATCCATTGAAGGAATTGCAGAATGGAATAGTTTATACCTTTTCTAAAGGTGACACACATTGGAATCAATACGGTGCGTTTATAGCATATGAAGCATTAATGAAAAGCATGGGTGTTGATAATAAAATAAACATTGAAGATGTGGATTTTATTAGTATTAAAAGAAAGGGAGACTTAATGTCAAAAGTCTCCGATACTTTGTTAGATGATACAGTAGTTGCTAAAATTAAAAATTCATCTTCAATTGAAATAGAATTTGACAATCATGTTAGAAACAGAGGTAAGTTGGTGGTGATTAATAATTCTAAGGCACTTAATGATGATACGCTAGTTATTTTTAGAGATTCTTTTGGAAGTGCACTTATTCACTTTTTAGCAAGGACGTTTCGTAGGGTTGTGGCGGTTTGGCAACCTAATATTGATATTGGAATAATTGAAATTGAATCTCCTCAATATGTTGTATCTGAGCAAGTGGAGAGATTCATGATATCACCACCTAATGATATTTCAGATAAAACGCATAATCAAATATGTGCATCAAAAAAAATGTTTAAGAAATATTACAAGACTATTTGAACATCTATCATTCGATATTATATAGTGGCAAATATATGAATATAACAATTGTAGGTACTGGCTATGTTGGTCTTTCCATTGCTGTATTGCTGGCCCAACACCATCAGGTTATTGCACTAGATGTTGTACCAGAAAAAGTCGAACTTATTAATCGCCGTCAATCTCCCATTGTAGATAAGGAGTTGGCTGAGTATCTGGCGACCAAGCACCTTAATCTAAGGGCAACCCTAGATAAATTCTCAGCCTATGAGATGGCCGACTATGTAATTATCGCAACTCCCACAGATTATGATCCCGAGACCAACTACTTTAATACCACTACGGTTGAGGCGGTGATCCGAGACGTTATGAGCATTAACCCCCATGCGGTGATGGTGATCAAGTCTACGATTCCGGTGGGCTTTACTGAGCGAATGCGTAGTGAGTTGGGCACCGAGAATCTGATCTTCTCTCCGGAGTTTTTGCGCGAAGGAAGAGCGCTTTATGATAATCTGCACCCTTCCCGCATTGTTGTGGGGGAACGTAGCGAGCGGTCCCGGTGTTTTGCCGAGCTATTGCAAGAGGGGGCTATCAAACAAGATATTCCGGTATTGCTAACGAGTAGCTCGGAGGCGGAAGCGATCAAGCTTTTTGCCAACACTTATCTGGCAATGCGGGTGGCTTATTTCAACGAGCTGGATACCTATGCCCTGTCTCATGGTCTTGACAGTCGCCAGATTATCGAGGGGATTTGCTTGGATCCGCGCATTGGCAATTACTATAACAACCCGTCATTTGGTTATGGTGGTTATTGCCTACCCAAAGATACCAAGCAGTTGCTGGCCAACTACAACAAGGTGCCCAACAATCTGATCCGCGCCATTGTTGATGCCAATACCACTCGCAAAGACTTTATTGCCGATAGCGTGTTGCGCCGTAAACCTAGGGTGGTCGGGATCCATCGCTTAGTAATGAAAGCGGGTTCCGATAATTTCCGTTTTTCTGCCATTCAGGGAGTAATGAAGCGAATTAAGGCCAAGGGAATTGAAGTGGTGGTCTTTGAACCGACCATCAAGGAGGCGTATTTCTTCCACTCTCGTGTCATCCGCGATTTAGACGAGTTCAAGTCTGTGAGTGATGTGATTTTGTGTAATCGGATGTCCAGTGAACTGGTCGATATTGCAGACAAGGTTTTCACAAGGGATCTTTTCGGTTCTGATTGATATTACGAGAATGGGTGGCTTCCCCGTCTTGGCATCATGATGCATAATCCTGCTTTTTTGTTTTTCATCTTTACTGAGAACCCGCCTTGAAATTATTTATTGCTGCAATTGTCAAAAATGAGATAGATGGATTGCTCGAATGGATCGCTTTCCACCGGGTGCTCGGCGTTAGTGGATTTATTATTGCAGACAATGGAAGTAATGATGGCTCGCGTGAACTGCTCGGCTCTTTGGCCAAGTTAGGGGTAGTTACTGTATTTGATCATCCAACTGTTGGGCAGCAGAAGCCCCAACTGCCCGCGTATAATAAAATTTTGCGCTCGTGCCCACGTGATGTAGACCTATTGGCATTTATTGATGCCGACGAGTTTTTGCTCCCCTTGGGAAGCAATGATTTGCTCCCGACAGTTACAGCGTGGTTTACTGATGATAGCGTCAGTGCGGTCGGATTGAATTGGTCCATTTTCGGCTCTAATGGTGAGTCGTTTGCTAGCGAAGGGTTGGTCATTGAGCGTTTCACACAGCGTGCACCTCTTGGTTTCAATGTGAACCACAACTTTAAGAGTATTGTGCGGCCCACCCGCGTTGATAGTTTTCTCAACCCTCATTTTGCCATTCTTCGTTACGGGCGTTATATTGATGCCTATGGTAGTGACATGGTATTACATGCCAAACACGGTAATGGTGTAAGTGCTCAAGTCATTTGGCATGGCATACGAGTCAACCATTACGCAGTTAAATCATTGGAAGAGTTTCTGCTTGGAAAATATTTGCGTGGTAGTGCGGCAACGGCCAATCGAGTCAAACATAAGGCTTATTTTCAGGCACATGATCGCAATGACGAGAGTTGTCTGCTGGCGGCTGCGTTAGCACCAAAAGTGAAGGCTGAGATGATGAAGCTGAGCGAGCAATTAGCTGACTTGCCTGAAGAAAGACAGGAGTCTAGTCAATCTTGGTTAGCGAGTGGCATCAAAAAACTGATTAAATAGCCATTGCTATTTTTTAAGTCTATTACTCATTGGCTGTCAATTGTGTGCTGACTATTCTAACGTTCCTTCAGATTGTGAATTTATATGTATAACGATAGTCATTGGCAGCCTCTGGCGCTGCCAGACTCGTTTTCTCGTCATGCTGGTTGGCTTTTGATTCGAGGGCGTGTTTTAACGAGTCAAACTCGAGGTGAAACTCGACTGCGCTGGCAATGCGAACAAGGAATATGGCATGAGCAGATATTGCCGGTCACTCGTCGTGGCACGTTGCTGGAGCTGGTTTATCTACCCTCGGGAGCTAGTCATTTGTCTTTGCTGGCAAGCAGTAAGGGCGCTGAGTGCAATGTTGAGCTTGCCAAGCTTTGTTGTGTATCACGCGCCGAGAGTCTCTGGCGTCGATTGCTCCGGGTTTTGCCTTTTTACCGACGCTTAACAACGTCCCGACGCAGAAGGTTAGGCCTTTCATGGCATTTGTGGCTCACAGACTTACAGCAGGCTTATCAACTTGTCAACAGACTTCGCGATGATAAGCCACTCAATAGCTATGATAAGTGGCTAGCAGACTTCGACACCCTTGAACCCGCCGAATACAAGCTGATTAAATGCCAGTTGGCTCGCTGGGGCACATTACCACGTTTCCGTTTGCATCTTGTTGGCGTTGGGGATGAACAGAGCCGCAACAAGACCCTGGAGAGTATTCAGGCACTCTGTTATCCGGCAAGCAATATAAGTCTGCAGGAGCATAGTGCATATCCAGAAATCTCCAGTCAGTCAGGCGGCGAATGGCAGTGGGTGTTGCCTGTAGGGGCAGTGGTTTCGCCAGGCGCCTTATTTTGGGTTGCCCACCAGTTACGCCAGAATCCTGATTGTTTATGGATATACGGTGATCACGATCTGCTTGACGAGAGAGGCGAACGTCACTCTCCCAACTTTAAACCTGATTGGAATGAAACGCTGCTACAGAGCCAAAACTATATTAGTTGGTGTGGTTTGTGGCGTGAACATGGTGCTGGCCGTGTTCCCTTTGATTCGGCGGCATGTCATCAGTGGTGGCTACAGTTGGCAAAGATGTGTGAACCGAAACAGATAGTCCATATTCCATCATTGATGATGCATTTGCCTGCAAGAGCGTTGATTTCGGATGATTTTGAGTCGCTGAAAGATAAAGAAGATTTACTGCCATCAGGAGTGAGCATTGAGGCAGCACCTCATGGTGTATGTCGTTGGCGCTGGCCGTTGCCAGCGCAATTGCCATTGGTTTCAGTGATTATCCCTACTAGAAATGGTATTGCTCATTTACGCCCTTGTATCGAAAGCCTGATACAAAAGACGCAATATGCCAATATGGAAGTCATAGTGATGGATAATCAGAGCGATGAGGAGGAGACGCTTGCTTATCTTGCTCATATCGAACAGGTTTATGGCGTTAGGGTGATTTCTTATGATCAACCGTTTAACTATTCAGCCATCAACAATCTGGCAGTGAGAAACGCACATGGAGATATGATATGTTTGCTGAATAATGATACTCAGGTAATCAGTATTGACTGGCTGGATGAAATGGTTTCTCATTTATTACGCCCCGGCGTGGGTGTGGTAGGAGCAAAGCTGTATTACGGAAATGGCTTGATTCAGCATGCAGGCGATGCTGTCGGCCCTGGCGGTTGTGCAGATCATTTTCATAATGGTTTGTCAGCTAACGATCCTGGATATCAGCGTAGGGCTGTTAGTGCCCAAGAGCTGTCAGCTGTGACTGCAGCTTGTTTATTGACTCATAAAGAGTTATATCTGGCGCTCGGAGGACTTGATGAAACGAATTTGCCGATAGCTTTTAATGACGTAGATTATTGTCTCAGAGTTCGAGATGCTGGCTGGAGAGTAATCTGGACTCCCTTCGCTGAATTGTATCATCATGAGTCTATTTCCCGTGGTAAAGATGTATCAAAACAACAGCAGATACGAGCGAAATCTGAGTTGCGCTATATGAAAAAACGATGGGCATGTGCACTTAAACACGATCCAGCCTACAACCAAAATTTGAGTTATGAACGTCCTGATTTCTCTTTAAGTAGAGCTCCTAATATAGTATTGCCATGGATGAATTAATTCGCAGGAAACTATTTAAGCCTTATCGTAAATTAAATAAACAGAGTTATAGAAGTCAGCAAAGCTCTGAGATTAACTTTGAACGATTGTTTATATTACATGAGGGAAAATCACCTACATTAGCCTATTTTGAATCGGCTATTATAAGTCGGTTTCCTGATGCAGAATGTCATTTTATCGACACATTAGCATCCACTGATATATTTATTCCTAGAGGATCTGCCCTTGTCGTCATTAGATTCATCTCCCCAAAATGGCAACAGCACATAGAAAGATATAACGACAGGTTTTCTCGAATTGTTTATTTTATGGATGACGACCTGTTTGACCCGACTGCACTATCTACGTTACCAAAAGAGTATCGTACCAAGATAATAAGGAGGTCGGCGGCTCAGCATCGATGGATTACGCAATATTGTGATAACATTTGGGTTTCAACTGCCTATTTGGCTAATAAATATGCACATCTTAACCCGGAGATTGTTTCTGCTAAACCGTCACTGGCACTCATTGAAACACATCGATCAGTAAAAATCGCTTATCATGGCTCAAGTTCTCATCGGGAAGAAAAATATTGGTTGAGACAAATCGTAGAGGGGGTATTGGGAGAATGTCCCCGTGCCAGCTTTGAAATTTTTGGCGAGCATGATATTTATAAATATTATCGTGACCTACCAAGAGTTTCAGTACTGCATCCGATGAGTTGGCAAAATTATCTTGCGTATACCAAGACTCATCATCTGGATATCGGGTTAGCACCATTACTTGACTCTGACTTTAATTCGGCTCGCGGCCCCGTAAAATTTTATGATTTTGTCAGAATGGGGGCTGTAGGTTTATATAGTAATTGTGTACCATATAGTGACTTCATTGAACAAAATGTAAATGGAATCTTGCTGGAGAATGACCCACATATATGGATAAAAGCTCTTTCATTACTTGTTAGTGCAGATCATAAACGTAGCGAGTTGGCGTTCAATGCTAAAAAATATGCTTGTAAAATTGTAGGTGTCGAGTAAAAAGATATTTTTATTTAATTGGTGCTATTGAATGTTTAAAAATCGAACTGATTGGTGTTTTAATATTAATCATAGGTTATGATGCAAAAATATATTAGGCATTGCCTGCTTCAATTAACTTGAGAGTGTAAGTTGAATTGAAATATGGTTATATGATAAAGCAATATATGTTAATACATATGTCAACCGAAAATGCCATTATGTGTTTTTTACTTTATCTGTAACGACACAATATATAAAATAAGGCTAATAATCAAAACGCTTTTTAATTTGATTGTTTTGAATCAAGTGACTAAGAAATTCTCTTGCTGCAAATAACTCCCTTAGTGATTTTTTTTGAGTCTATTTTATTCTCTGGCATGTCATGCCCGCCACACAAATAAGTTTTTATCTCTAAGATGGTAACTATCAGTTATCATTCTTCGCTAATATTATGTTTCAGGGGGCTCCCTGTGGTATAGGTATTCTTATCAAAATACTTATTGATAATAAAGTGAAAGTAATTTGGTTATATGATTTAAAATTTTCTTTATTTATATGTTTATCATTGTGTCAATGATGGGATATTGTATGCCAGAAAGCATAGTGATACAGGGTGGATATAGAGTCTGCTTGGCAAAAGCATATAAAAATATTTAGTTCGGTATCCCGATATTTCTAATATATCGGAGTCAACAAGTTTATTTTTAATAGCTATTAATTGTAAAATAAGAGAGCGAAATATATGAAGATTCTCGTTACTGGCGGTGCTGGTTTTATCGGCTCTGCCGTGGTGCGTCATATCATTAGTGATACTGGAGACTCCGTTATCAATCTGGATAAACTCACCTATGCTGGCAATTTGGAATCTTTGGCCAGTGTATCGTCAAGTGAGCGTTATTCGTTTGAACAAGTTGATATCTGTAATCGTGCTGAGTTGGATCGGGTGTTTGCTCTGCACCAGCCAGATGCCGTGATGCATCTGGCTGCTGAAAGCCATGTTGATCGTTCTATCACAGGGCCAGCCGACTTTATCGAAACCAATATCGTAGGCACCTATACATTGCTGGAAGCGGCTCGCGCCTATTGGAGCAGTCTGGGCGAGTTGAGCAAGGCGGCCTTTCGCTTCCACCATATTTCTACCGATGAAGTATATGGCGATCTGCCCCATCCGGATGAAGTAGCCTCCGGTGAGGCATTGCCGCTCTTTACCGAAACTACCTCCTACGCTCCTAGCAGTCCCTATTCTGCCTCCAAGGCTTCCAGCGATCATCTGGTGCGTGCTTGGTACCGTACGTACGGCCTGCCAACCATTGTCACTAACTGCTCCAACAACTATGGCCCTTACCACTTTCCCGAGAAGCTGATCCCGCTAGTGATCCTCAATGCGCTGGATGGCAAGCCGCTGCCGGTTTATGGTAAAGGTGACCAAATTCGTGACTGGTTGTATGTGGAAGATCATGCACGAGCACTCTACAAGGTAGTGACCACTGGCTTGGTCGGGGAGACTTATAACATAGGCGGTCACAACGAGAAGCAGAACCTGGATGTAGTACATACTATTTGTGATCTGCTTGACGAGATGGTACCGAAAGCTGGCTCTTATCGCGATCAAATTACTTATGTGGCGGATCGCCCCGGACACGATCGCCGATATGCGATTGATGCTTGCAAGATGAGCGCTGCGTTGGATTGGCAGCCAGAGGAGACTTTTGAGTCTGGTATTCGCAAGACCGTGCAGTGGTATCTGGATAATCAACAATGGATTAACAACGTCAAGAGTGGTGCCTACCAATCCTGGATTGAACAAAACTATAGGGAGCGTACCTGATGCATATTCTGTTGTTTGGCAAAAATGGTCAGGTAGGATGGGAGCTGCAGCGTGCATTGGCGCCTCTGGGGCACATCACTGCCGTTGATTTTGACTCCACCGACTATTGCGGTGATTTTAGCAATTCTGCAGGGGTGGCTGAAACGGTACGTCTCGTCAAGCCGGATGTGATTGTTAACGCAGCGGCCCATACTGCAGTCGACAAAGCGGAGAGTGAGCGGGAATTTGCCGAGTTACTCAATGCAACTAGTGTGGCGGTTATTGCCAAAGAAGCTGAAGCATTAGGTGCGTGGCTAGTACATTATTCCACCGACTATGTTTTCGATGGAAGTGGTGAACGTCCTTGGGTGGAAACCGATGTGATTTCCCCGCTCAACGTCTATGGCGAAACCAAGCTGGCAGGGGAACACGGTGCGGCACTCTGCTCACGTCACCTTATCTTTCGTACCAGTTGGGTTTATGCTGCGCGCGGTGCCAACTTCGCCAAAACTATGCTGCGTCTTGGCAAAGAGCGTCGCGAGATATCGGTCATTAATGATCAGTTTGGCGCTCCAACTGGAGCTGAGTTGCTGGCCGATTGTACCGCCCATGCAATCCGAGTTGCACAGAGCAAACCCGACGTTGCCGGGCTGTACCATTTGGCTGCCTCCGGTACTACCACTTGGTTTGACTACGCCCGGTTGGTGTTTGACAAAGCCAGAGACGCAGGAGTTGAACTGGCAGTCACACAGCTTAATGCAGTGCCGACAGGCGCCTTTCCGACCCCGGCGAAACGCCCTCATAATTCCCGACTTGATACTAAAAAATTCCAGCGTACATTTGATCTGGTTTTGCCGGACTGGTCAGTCGGTGTTGAGCGGATGTTGACTGAGATCATGGGGAAGTAAACCACAGGTGAGGATAAAACAGAAAGGCGCGGCTCAAGCCACTTTATTCTTATGTAATTTAAAAATAAGAAACAAGCATCATGACTAAACGTAAAGGTATTATTCTGGCCGGTGGATCTGGTACACGTCTCTATCCGGTTACTATGGCGGTGAGCAAGCAGTTGTTGCCCATCTATGACAAGCCGATGATCTACTACCCGCTGAGCACCCTGATGCTGGCTGGAATTCGCGATATTTTGATCATTAGCACTCCACAAGATACTCCTCGCTTTCAGCGATTGCTGGGTGATGGCAGCCACTGGGGACTGAATTTACAATATGAGGTTCAGCCAAGCCCAGACGGGTTGGCACAAGCTTTTATTCTAGGTGAAGAATTCATTGGTTCAGCCCCGTGTGCACTGGTGCTGGGGGATAACATCTTCTACGGTCATGACCTACAGAAACAGTTGGAGGCAGCCGCGGCCAAAGAGACCGGTGCTACTGTATTTGCCTATCATGTGCACGACCCGGAACGTTATGGAGTGGTCGAATTTGATAATCAAGGTACCGCTATTTCACTGGAAGAAAAACCACTGGAGCCTAAGAGTAGCTACGCAGTCACCGGCCTCTATTTCTACGACAACAGCGTTGTGGACGTTGCCAAGGGTCTCAAGCCATCGCCGCGTGGTGAGTTGGAAATCACCGATGTGAACCGTATTTACCTGGAGCAAGGCAATCTATCGGTGGCAATGATGGGGCGTGGTTATGCCTGGCTTGATACCGGTACCCACGAAAGCCTAATTGAAGCGAGTAACTTTATTCAGACCATCGAGACGCGTCAGGGATTGAAAGTGGCTTGTCCGGAAGAGATTGCTTATCGCCAGAAGTTTATTAGTGCCGACCAGGTTCGTGAGCTTGCTGCTCCGTTGGCAAAAAACGCCTATGGGCAATATTTATTAAAAATGATTGATAAGGCGTGATGTAATTGAGAAGGGGGAGGGAATATGCTTCCCCTAAAAATATTTAATTAAATGTGGGCATATAGATGAATGTAATCAAGACAGCAATTCCTGGTGTGCTTATTTTTGAGCCAAAAGTATTTGGAGATGAGCGTGGTTTTTTCTTTGAGAGTTTTAATCACAAGTTGTTTGAAGAGGCTGTAGGATATCCAGTTACCTTTGTGCAGGATAATCACTCAAAATCTTCTAAAGGGGTACTGCGTGGCTTGCACTATCAGTTACCTCCCCATGCCCAGGGCAAGTTAGTGCGTTGTGTAGCCGGTGAAGTGTTTGATGTTGCGGTAGATATTCGCAAAAGCTCACCGAGCTTCGGACAATGGGTTGGCGTTCATCTTTCAGGGGAAAACAAACGACAGTTATGGATTCCGGAAGGATTTGCCCATGGTTTTGTAACACTGACTGAATCGGCCGAATTTTTGTATAAAACAACTAATTATTATGCCCCTGCCAGTGATAGAGGCATTGCATGGAATGATCCTACAATTGGTATTAGGTGGCCCGAGTTAAAGGCGGACATTCTCACTTCAGCAAAAGATAGTATTGCAAAGTCATTAGAGAGCGCAGAGCTGTTCATCTAAATCACACTTTATACACCATTGTAGAGAATCTTCAGTTCACAGAGACAACATGTATTTATATACGGGATCGAAAGGGATTCTTGCCAGAAAAAATAATATTGAGCCTATGCTTGGTCACCCATTGCTTTATATGAAAGGAGACGAGGCTTTTTCTAAAAATGACGTTTTAGTTGGCTGGGGAAAAAAATCTAATACTAAGCAGATTAAACAGAAAGCTCAAGAGTTAGGAATATCTTATTGGCAACTTGAAGATGGTTTTATTGGCTATATCGGGCACCCAGCAAAAGGAGGAAAGGCGGTTTCTCTTATTGCTGACCCTCTGGGGATATATTATGATGCACATCAGACGAGTCAATTAGAACAGCTTATTATTGAACCTGTTGATACGGCTTTACTTGCGCGCGCTGAGCATCTGATCTCTGATATTTTGCGTTTAGGAATCACCAAGTATAACTGCTATACCAATAGCACTGAGCATACATTTAATGGCTCTGTCCGTGCTACTGACGGGCCTTCTTTAGATTTACCGACACATATACAACCTGAGTTATTCACCCTCACGGCTCATTCAAACTTAGCACGTTTACTGGATGATCCAAGACCGCGTATTTTGCTTGTGGATCAAGTAGCGGGAGACTTGTCAATTTCTGGGGCTCTTGCTTGCGAAGCTGATTTTGTTTCTATGGTGGTCGAGGCTCGCCGTAATCACCCTAATGCGCGTCTATTGTTGCGAACACACCCAGATACACGCTTTAGCAAAAAAAGCGGCGTGTTAGCACGTTTAGTGGGGCGTGATCCTCGACTGGCTGATGTTGAGGTGGTGAGTGAACCTTGCCATCCGCATAGAATAATTCGTATGGTGGATGCGGTGTACACAGTTTCATCGCAGGTTGGCTTTGAAGCGTTGCTGTTGGGCAAACCTGTATATTGCTTCGGTATGCCATTTTATGCTGGGTGGGGGTTAACGCATGACAGTAAACGTTGTATACGCCGTGAAGAAGCAATGTCAGCCGAAGGCGTTTCATCTATTTCATTGCCCCGCTTAGTTGCGGCGGCGTTGATCCGTTATCCGCGTTATTTAGATCCTATATTGGGAAAACGTTGTGAGGTAGAAGATGTTGTAGCGATTTTGGCTCAGCAGCAGGTAGAGCCCAAACCTTGGCGTCGTCTTTATCTCGTTGGTTTTTCTCTGTGGAAGCGTGCTTTTATACGCACATTTTGTGCGTATTTGGCAGATGAACTTTGTTTTGTTCGTACTGTGCCCTCACAGTTAAAAGATGATGAACAGGTGTTGGTGTGGGGAAACCGTTATCCTGAACTGCAATCAGTGATCCGGATTGAAGATGGTTTTATCCGCTCCAACGGATTGGGGTCTAATTTATGTCGACCTTCATCACTCTCGATTGACCCCGTTGGAATCTATTTTGATAGCCGCCGTCCGAGTAAGCTTGAGCAGTTACTCACTACGTACGTTTTAGATGCGAAAGAAGAAGCACGCGCAGAGTCATTATTAGCGCAATTACAATCATCACGAGTCAGTAAATACAATGTGGGGAGTACACAAGAATATGAGCCCCCTAACGACGGACGTGAGTTGATTCTAGTGGTTGGTCAGGTTGATGGTGATGCATCCATTTTGTGTGGTAGCCCGATTATCCGCAGCAATGAACAGTTGTTGTGGGCTGTGCGTGAAGCTAAACCGAATGCACATATTCTGTTCAAACCTCATCCGGATGTGGTATCTGGCAATCGAAAAGGTACTATTTCGGCGCGTTGTTTAGCACACTGTGTTGATAGCCAAGTATCTGATATTAGACTGGAATCGCTATATCCACACATAAATGAGTTACATACCATGACTTCGCTTAGTGGATTTGAGGCACTAGTTCAAGGAGTGAAGGTTACGACATGGGGACAGCCGTTTTATAGTGGTTGGGGATTAACACAAGATAAGCATCCATCAGAAAGACGCCATCGTACATTAACGTTGAGTGCATTAGCATATATTACATTAGTAAAATATCCGCGTTATATAGATTGGAAGTCAGGGCTTTGGTGCAGCCCTGAACAATTAATTCATCTATTATCTACTCAAAAAAAAGCTACGACGGCAGGTGTTAAGTGGTGGCAGCGTTGGCGAATTAAGTTAGTTTCTTTTGCTCAAACTTTGAGACTTTTTCGTTCACTTTTACCCTGATGATTTTTTTTGTGAGTTAATATATTATTGCAGGGCAGTTTGGGATTATGTGATTAAACAATCAGCAATAAATTATTATTGGTAGAGTATCAAAGGAAATATATTAAATGTCACCCGTGATATGTGGGTAGAGCACTATTTGAACAGTTAAAATCATTATGCAAGGTTGATATTTTTTGTTACTATATGGCACTAATATATTTTCAGATAAGATAACTTTTCAGAACTCTATTTTATTGATAAAATAAGCAAGAAAATAATTAAATTTGGAGGGATCAGTTTTCTGATAATGTTCTGTTATTAAAACATTATCCCATGGGGCGTAGTTATATCAATTAGCAGGATCTTATGAGTTAACTAACATCAGTTTTGAATTTTTAATGGGGGTAATTTATCTTTTACTAAAAATATTTTAACTATTAATATAGCATCATGGTTGTTACGGTTTGTTTTAATTCTATTTTATAATGTGCTATATATTGTATTTTTGTGCTTAGATAAATATGTTTTTTCATTACTTTAGTGATGTTAATATTTTGCGTGTAGTAAAAATCATTGTTATAACAAATGTCACTGTTGCTATACTTTGCTGAACTGTTTATCGGTCATTTTGATTCAATCACTGGTTCTATATTTTTTAATAACCGTTCTGTAGCGATTAATATATTGCTCTCCAGAGGATACACTATATGAAATATATTAAAAGTCATTAATTTTTATTCAATGTTGTTTAGAGTTATGTTCAGTGTTTGGTAATAGATGTGTTTCTAAACCGTCTTGGTTCTATAATAAATTCTATTCTTATAGGTTTTTTGTTTAGAGAGTGTTTATGGCGACGCTTTCTTTTTTAAAGGAAATGACAGACACTTGAAAATCTAGAATTTAATACAGATATAATGTTGGTGTATACCATTTTCCCCACGTCACGGGCGTAGATTAAGATTCGCAGATGCGATCTGTGCTTATCCAATATTTTATGCTCCCAATACGGCTGGAGCCTATTGCGGTTGGATAATCTTTGAAATATTTACTTCAAACATCAATCAAATTCGATTTTTTATCAGAAAAAAGAAACGAGTTATACGCTGTTAACGGAAATTAATTATATTCTTATAATTTTACTGAACTGATAAATTTTATTGTCAACTATTACTTGATTATTATGAAAAATAATGCTCTGAGCATTTTATTATCTGGTAAAAAATATCTGCTATTGCAGGGACCGATGGGACCTTTCTTCAATGATGTTGCCGAGTGGTTAGAGTCATTAGGTCGTAACGCTGTGAATGTTGTATTCAATGGAGGAGATCGTTTTTACTGCCGTCATCGACACTATCTGGCTTATTACCAAACGCCGAAAGAATTTCCTGGTTGGTTACGAGATATCCACCGGCAATTTGACTTTGATACCATTCTCTGTTTTGGTGACTGCCGTCCATTGCACAAAGAAGCAAAACGTTGGGCGAAGTCTAAAGGGATCCGCTTTCTGGCATTTGAAGAAGGATATTTACGTCCGCAATTTATTACTGTTGAAGAGGACGGTGTAAACGCGTATTCATCGCTGCCGCGCGATCCTGACTTTTATCGTAAATTACCAGATATGCCTGCACCACATGTTGAGAACTTAAAACCCTCGACGATGAAACGTATTGGTCATGCAATGTGGTATTACCTGATGGGATGGCATTACCGACATGAATTCACTCGCTACCGTCATCACAAATCATTTTCTCCTTGGTATGAGGCTCGTTGCTGGGGGCGTGCGTACTGGCGTAAGCTATTTTACAAAATAATGCAACGTAATGTATTGGCTCGGTTAGTGAATGATCTGGACCAACGTTACTATCTTGTTATTTTACAAGTTTATAATGATAGCCAAATTCGTAATCACAGTAATTATAATGATGTGCGTGATTATATTAACGAAGTTGTATATTCATTTTCGCATAAGGCACCGAAAGAGAGTTATTTGGTGATCAAACACCATCCGATGGATCGCGGTCACAGACTCTATCGACCATTAATTAAGCGGTTGAGTAAGGAATATGGCTTAGGCGAGCGAGTCATATACGTACACGATCTCCCAATGCCGGAATTATTACGCCATGCAAAAGCGGTTGTGACAATTAACAGTACAGTGGGGATCTCTGCACTGATTCATAACAAACCACTCAAAGTGATGGGTAATGCTCTGTACGACATCAAGGGGTTGACGTATCAAGGGCATTTGCACCAATTCTGGCAGGCCGATTTTAAACCAGATATGAAACTGTTTAAGAAGTTTCGTGAATATTTATTGATGAAGACGCAAATTAATGCTGTTTATTATGGTGTAAAATCAAAAAGCAATAGAAGGTCCGCATTCCTAAACGGTAGCAGATGATGGTTTTCATGGGCGTTTCAGGTTACTCAATCAGCCAACAACCGCAGCGAAAACCCTGCTTTCTCGACCAGTTCAGGCCGGTTTTACCTCCAATGCTTTCCGTCAGAACTGAGATTTCAGCCAGTTGCCGGATAAGTGTGTCGATTTGCAGCAGTATACTTTTTCGTACAGCCAGAATGTGGCAGACTGAGGTGGAATAGATAACGTCCGTATGCCCGCTCACCACCTCCGGGCGGGAGTGTGTGGTATCTGACATCATCATTTTTCCTTTCTGTTTATAAATGAAAACGCCAGCCGTGTTCAGGCTGACGTCAGGGAAGTGAAATCGGGTGAGTGATCTTCACTGGTTCTGGTGCAAAAGTTACTGTTGGCGCAGGGTACGGATACCCTCCCTGGCCTGTTCGATACAGGGCAACAGTGCTGCCGAATCTGTTTTATCCTCATCGTTGTCGAAGATAATTCCCGATTCGCAGTCGATATTGTCCTGCAGCCACGTAATCAGAATATCCAGCGCTGTTTCCGTGGTTAATGATTTCATGTTGTGAATTTCCGGATTACCAGTCGAAAGTGGGTAAACCTGGCAGACATCTGGCACTGGCATCCAGATGAATGAGACTGACACCATAACGCCGGATGAGTGTGACGACCAGACGACGGAACGTAACAGATAACCGGTACCGGTAAAATGAATCCATTCTGATTCACCAAAGTCACTGGTCTGGTGTAACAGCGAGTACAGCCAGGCGTTGTCCTTTTCCGTGATATGTGCGGTACTGCAGCGTATGCCGGAAAGAGTCGTAAACGGTTGTGGAGTGCAGGTTGACTGTTGGTCAGATTCATCCACCACGCGGAGTGAATAACCGTTTTCAGCGACCTTGTTAATCAGTTCAGCGAGATTAATACCATCGACGTCAACGACAATGCGCCCCATATTCAGTGCCTGTACGTTAACGCTGTCGGCTTCCGGCGTCAGGGAAAGTTTCATTGTTTCACCTCCGGGTGCTTACCCAGGATAATATTATTTACCGTTCTGTAATTGTCGCGGGTCATCAGGCCGGTCGCCCTGCGAGCCCGGAGGATATCGATGCTGTTTATTAACTGAGAGCGGGTACAGGCGCTGAATCCCGGCTGGTCGGTACGCACCAGCGCGTATTTTTCCACGAGAAAGTTCACCGCATCACACAGTGAAATGCCTGCCTCAATATGCTGCTCGATCACACGTTCATCGGCAAACGGTGTGTCATTCAGTGTGAGGCCGTAGTGCTGGTCCAGCAGTCGGGACAGAAGTATCTGCCAGATTTCAACAGGAGACGGGCGAGAACTGGCCGCCTGCCCGGGTAATACAGGTAATGTTTTCATACTGAAGATTTTCCTGATATGCAGATATAAAAATGGGAAAGTGGCGTGGTGAAAACACCAGGCCGTAGCAGAAGGCTATTCTGGAGAGTTAATTTTTCATTTCGGGCGTCGGATAAACAGCCAGATAAACGTAACCACAACTGCTGAGGGTATCGGCTTTGCAGGTCAGCCCTTTTGCATACAGCGTGACGGTATGCTGATGGCGGGGATTCAGTTCACCGCTGGTGAGCATGAGTTCCAGTTGTTTCATCAGCAGCGGAAAGGCCTGGTCCAGGTGGTACGCATCTGCATTGCTGTACAGGCCTCTGATACCGGCGCGGTCGGCAAGGTAATGCAACCGGTTACCCTCCTGCACCAGACGTGCCCCGAAACAGGGCGTCACGGTGCAGGGCAGCCCCCACCAGGGGCGGTCGTGATTGTCGTCGGGAAGTGTTGTCCCGGGGAGTGTGTCTGACACGATAAAATCCCTACAGAAAATCGGCTAAGAATGCTCCGGTATTGGCGATAATTCTGCTCATCAGAATTCCCACTCAGTTCAGGGTGACGCTCATCAGCCGGACATACGGACCAAAACTGTCCTTACGGCGTTCAGCAAACACGGCCAGCACACCGGGAATATCCTGCACTTCACGACCGGTATACGCTTCAGCACTGCCGTGCCAGCGGTATTTACCGGTACAGAACGGAAAAAGACGGGATGTCGGATGTTGTTGGTGAATACGCATGGCTTCACCACGGGTGATAATTTTCATAATGGGATACCTCTGAAGACAGAAGATAAAAGTGAAAACAGGTGTGATGTGGTTGTGACGGTGACGGGTTAAAGCAGACCGTGTTCCGCAAAGGAGAAAACCTGACTGCCACCAACTATCAGATGGTCCGGTACCCGGATATCCACCAGGGCCAGTGCCTGTACCAGACGTTCCGTGATAAGGCGGTCTGCCTTACTGGGGGTGACTTCACCGGACGGGTGATTGTGTGCCAGTACCACGGCGGCGGCATTGTGGTACAGGGCGCGTTTAATCACTTCCCGGGGATGGACTTCCGTGCGGTTGATGGTGCCGGTGAAGAGGGTTTCACCGGCAATCAGCTGATTCTGGTTGTTCAGATACAGCACCCGGAACTCTTCCCGCTCCAGTCCCGCCATGTTCAGAATCAGCCATTCCCGTGCCGCACGGGTGGAGGTGAAGGCCACGCCGGGTTCATGAAGATGGCGGTCCAGGGTTTTCAGGGCCCGTTGAATGAGGCTGCGCTCGCCGGGCGTCATCTCTCCGGGCAGAAAGGAAAGTTGTTGCATTGTGCTTCTCTCCATTCAGTCGATGATGCGCATAATGGCGCTGCATTCCGGATGCTGCAGGGCGTAATCCCGCAACCGGTAATAATGGATCGTCATGGCATAACACTCCGTACGACAGGCATGATGACTGTACGTCATCAGACAGGCAGCAATGCCGGCGGCTTCCGGGCTCATTTCAGCGCGGTTACCGTTCATGGCATTGAACAGTACCCATGTTTCGTCATCATCGTCATCCGGTTCGGGTGCCATAAATGCCCCGCCGTTGTTCAGGGTGTACAGATTCCAGATACCACCGCAGTAGTCTTCGCACAGACGGTCCATCCAGCCGAAGACACGGGGCTCCAGGGTCACCCACTGTGGAATGAGGCCAAAGTGCTGCGGCCAGAAGCTGATGCGCTGTTCATCAGGGACTATGGTGGCAACCAGCTGAGGCTGGTCATTCCCTGATGCAGCGGTTACGGAAACAGAAGGAGTGGTGGAATTATGCAAGACGGTTGTCATGAGATTATTCCTTATAAAAAGTAAATGAATGGAAGAAACCCCGGGGGAAGGGACAGACGTGAGTCAGAACTGCGCTTTCAGGGAAACGGCATCAGCGCATACTCTCCAGCAGCGTTTCAGCCATCACCCACAATGCGCGGTTGAGCTTAATGTCGGTGTCGATGCTGTGAATGGCACGGGTATGGATACGTTTTCCTCTGGCACTGCGACCGGAAATTCCGCCTTTCAGCATATTCTCCTGAATGGTCTGATAAGCACTCCACAGGTCCTTACCGTAATCCTCCCGGCGTCGTGGTGTCAGAATGTCGGCGGTGGTGACGGGCTGATGTTCGTCACCATAACGGTAAGTCAGTGCCGCCTGTGCCAGCGCCTGGCGTGCCGGTGGCGACAGGACCAGCGACTGCATGGCATCATGCTTCTCCTCTATCCGGTCAAACACGCCCACCACCTCGTAAGCCCCTTCAATGAC
>OCAS01000486.1_pt1 | contig 32348 bp, 50 predicted proteins | sample 1550751 | NCBI WGS metagenome assembly OCAS01 (sample SAMEA2580301, study PRJEB22360) | human gut metagenome | biome: human gut; feature: human-associated habitat; material: faeces | place: Denmark | collected 2008/2010
GAGCGATAAAATGATCGGAGCGGGAGATGTCAAGCTGGCCGCGCTGATCTGCGGCTACTCAGGCCTTACCGCAGGAGCCGCGGCGATCGGCCTGGGATTTCTTATCGGGGCCTTCTGGTCTTTTCTGAAGATGATGGTGAAAGGCAGCTTTCACGAGCGCTTTGACCATCTCACAGCCTATATCAGGCGCATTTACCATACAAAAAAAATAACGGCCTATTATGATTTTGCCAGGGATGGGGTGGAGGCGGTAATCCCTCTGGGAGTCTGTCTGCTCTTTGGAACCATGGCTTTCATCATGATACCGGGATAGGAGCGAAGGTGTGACAAACAGGATTATGGCGGTCTACGACGTGGACCCGTTTTATGCCGACCGGTTTGCAGATTTTGTAAACCAGAAGGAAAAGGTGCCTTTTACCGTCATGGCGTTTACGACGCTGGAAAGGCTTAAAAATTATGCCATGGAGCATGAGATTGAGTTGCTGCTGATTAACAGTACTGTGCCTAAGGAGGAGATTGACCGTCTGGGAGCGGCCAGGGTGGTGACGCTGGCTGACGGGGAGACGGTGCCGGTCGATGGACAGTACCCGAGCGTCTATAAGTATCAGGCCACCGATAATATCATGCGGGAGGTAATGGCATGTTACTGCGTGGGGACGACTCAGCCTGCGCTTACCGCGATTGGGAATGTCGGTGATATCATCGGTGTGTACTCCCCCGTCAACCGCTGCTTAAAGACCTCCTTTGCGCTGACTGCGGGCCAGCTTCTGTCCAGAAAATCACGGGTGCTTTATGTAAACTTAGAAGACTGCTCCGGACTGGAAAAGCTGTTTGGGGAAGAGCACAAGGCGGATTTGTCCGACCTGCTGTATTTTTACGGACAGGGAAATTACAGTTGGGTACGGCTGAGCTCTGTTATCTACTCTTGGGGGGATCTGGATTACATACCGCCGGTACGGTATCCGGAGGATTTGTGTCAGATTACGGCCGAGGATATGGCAGATCTGCTGACGCGGATTGCAAAGGAGAGCGCCTACGATATCGTGGTGGTGGATTTAGGACAGTTTGGGAAAAAGGCCGCTTCTGTGCTGGAAGTATGCAGTACGGTCTTTATGCCGGTGAAGGATGACTGTATGTCTGTGGCAAAGGTGGAGGAATTCGAAGAGTACTTAGTCCGTTCGGGGCATGAGGCGCTTAAAGAGCGGATTCAGAAGATTAAGCTTCCGTATCACAGCAGTTTTGGAAGAAAGGAAAACTATCTGGAGCAGCTGCTGTGGGGAGAGTTAGGGGATTATACGAGGCAGCTGTTGAAGGGGAGGTAATCGTAGTAACAAAACAACAGGAAAAGAACGAGAGAAAACGGCAGTCAGGTGACAGGGGGCATAAGCGATGGATCAGAAATTATGAAAGGAACTGAGGCAGGAACTGATGACGCTTCTGGAGGGACAGAACCATACCAGCGACGAAGAACTGTATGAGCTGATCGACGAACGGATTCTGGAATACGGGCAGGCCAGATACCTGCCGTTAAAAGAGCGGGTGGACCTGCGCAGCAGCCTGTTTGATTCCTTCCGCAGGCTGGGGGTGCTGCAGGAACTGGTGGATGACCGTGAGGTGACTGAGATTATGGTGAACGGACCGGATCATATCTTCGTCGAACGGAAGGGGCGTGTGGAGGCGTGGAGTAAAGGCTTTGAGAGCACGGAGCAGCTGGAGGACATGATTCAGCAGATTGTCAGCCGCGTCAACCGTACCGTGAATGTCTCACGGCCGGTAGCAGATGCCAGACTGCCGGATGGATCCCGTGTACACATCGTCCTGCCGCCCATTGCATTAGATGGTCCTGCGGTGACGATCAGAAAGTTTCCGGAGCCGATTACGATGGAGAAATTAATCAGATTTGGCTCGGTCAGCGAGGAGGCGGCTGTATTTTTAAAGAAACTGGTGATGGCGGGGTATAACATTTTCATCAGCGGAGGAACGAATTCCGGGAAAAGCACGTTTTTAAATGCGCTTACCGCCTGCATTCCGGCTGAAGAACGATTGGTTACGGTTGAAGATTCCGCGGAACTGCAAATCCGTGCCGTTCCCAATCTGGTAAGACTGGAGGCCAGAGGACCAAACGCAGAGGGTGAGGGCGCCGTCACGATCGCAGATCTGATTCGCGCGGCGCTCCGTATGAATCCGGACAGAATCATTGTGGGGGAGGTCCGGGGGAAGGAGGCGCTGGACATGGTTATGGCCATGAATACGGGGCATGACGGCAGCTTGAGTACGGGACACGGCAACAGCCCGAAGGACATGCTCTCCAGGCTGGAGACGATGATGTTAATGGGGGCCGAACTGCCTCTGCCGGCGATCCGCAGTCAGCTGGCCTCGGCTCTTGATATTCTCGTGCATTTGGGGAGACTGAGAGACAGGAGCAGACGGGTGCTTTCAATTGTGGAGGTGGATTGTTATGAAGAAGGGGAAATCAGGCTTCATTCCCTGTATGAGTTTGAGGAAAAGACGGAGGAACGAAAAGGTCCGGACGCGGTCGTCTCCGGATGCCTTAAGAAAACCGGAGTGCTTAAGCACACGGAAAAACTGCGGGCAGCAGGCATTGTGTTATGACAGGTACCGGCTGTCCGCCGGGGAATGGTTCCAATATGCGGCGGCAGGAGTCGGTTTTGCGGCGGCCGTGTCCTATGTATTTTACCGGAGTCTGCCGGTATTTATTCTATTGAGTCCGTTCGGACTGTGTTATCCCCTGATCAAGAAGCGAGATCTAAAAGAACAGCGTTTAAAAAAGCTGAATCTGGAATTTAAAGAAGGGATTCTGATTCTATCTTCCTTTCTGAGCGCCGGTTACTCGGTGGAGAATGCATTTTCAGCCAGTGTGAAGGAACTGGTGGTCATGTATGGACCTTCTGGCATGATGACCCTGGAATTCAGCCATATGGAGGGACAAATCCGTATGAATCGCCCGGTTGAGCAGGTGTTGAGGGAATTTGGCGACAGAAGCGGACTGGACGATGTAAGGAATTTCGCCGAGGTGTTTGCCGCGGCAAAACGAAGCGGGGGAGAACTGGTCTCGATTATTAACCACACTTCGGGCGTGATTCGTGACAAGATACAGATTCAGGAGGAGATCACAACAATGACGGCTGCCAAACAGTTTGAACAGAAGATTATGAATCTGATTCCTTTTTTCCTGGTGCTGTACGTCGATGTCAGCTCACCTGGATTCTTCGACATGATGTATCAGACCAGTGCAGGGAGAGGGATCATGACGGGGTGCCTGGTGCTCTATGCGGCAGCGTATGGTTTGGCGGGAAGAATTCTGAGAATCGAGGTGTAGCAATGGGGAAATCCATAAGATTTCCGGTTCCAAAGTTTTCTGTGGCCTGTGCCGCGGCCGGAATCATACTGTATGTAGTATTACTGATTTTTCAGGGAGGCAAATGGGTGCCCGTATCTTCTTTGCAACGGGCGTCCCACGGAGAAGGGGAACTCCTGTATGAGGTAATGGTTCGGGAGTTGGGAGAGGAAGGGCGGGAAATACCGGTTACGATACCGGTGAGAGACCGGCAGTATTCAGACGAGGAGGCCAAAGCACTGTATGATACGGTACTTCCGGAACTGACAGACCGGATTCTGGGCGGAAACGAATCACTGGAGGCGGTTCGCGGTGATTTGGATTTAGTACGGGTGTTGGAGCCCTACGGCTTAACGGTCCGCTGGGAATCCGAGAACGCAGAACTGGTGGACTCCTTTGGTACCGTGGTAAACAGCGGTGTTTCGGAGGAAGGGGAGACGGTTTGGTTAAAAGCAGTCTTAACGGATGGAGCCCATACGCAGGAATACGCCATACGGGTGACCGTGATGCCGCCGGTCTTAAACGGGGATGAGCAGCTTAAAGAAAAGGTTATGGAAGCGTGCCGCCGCCTGGATACCAGGCAGAAGACAGAGAAAGAGCTTCTTCTTCCGGAGGAAGTGGACGGAAAAAAGCTGAGCTATTACCGGGAGCGTGATACGGACTATACGGTGATCCCTTTTTTGGGAGTTCTTCTTGCCTTTTTGTGGGCGGCGCGGGAGAAAATGAAGGAGCAGAATGCAAAAAAACAGCGGGAGCAGTTTTTGCTTCTGGACTATTCTGAAATTGTATCAAAATTCATGGTATTTATCAGCGCGGGGATGACGATAAGGACTGCCTGGGAACGGATTGTCGTGGGATATGAAAACACGGTCCAGGAAGGAACACGGAAGCCGAGGCCTGCCTATGAAGAGATGTGTCATACGATTTCTCAGCTAAAGAGCGGAATGGCCGAGAGCAGGGCATACGGTGAATTTGGGCGAAGGTGTGGCCTGCAGCCCTACGTTAAGCTGGCGGCACTGCTGGAACAGAACCGGAAAACCGGCAGTAAGAATCTTAAAGCCGCGTTGGAGCTGGAGATGGTGACAGCGTTCGAACAGCGGAAAAACCTGGCGAAAAAACTGGGAGAAGAGGCCGGGACAAAGCTGCTGCTGCCGCTGTTTCTAATGCTTGGCGTTGTTATGGTCATGATGGTAGTGCCTGCGTTCCTGGCTTTTTACTGAGAAGGGAGGTGAATGGTATGGAAAGGATAAAGAAAGAGCTGGCTGTATTTTTGAAGGAAGAGGATGGCGTGGGAGTAATTGAGATTGTATTGATCCTGGTCGTGCTGATCGGTCTTGTAATCATCTTTAAGAAACAGATTACAACCCTGCTGAACAATGTATTCAAAGAAATCAACAGTCAGTCGAAAGAGGTATATTAATATGCGCAAAAGCGGGCAGATAACCGTATTCTTAAGTCTGGTTATGCTGTGCGTCTGCAGTCTGGTGTGCGGGCTCGTCGAGTCCGCCAGGACCGCAGGGGCAGGCTGGTATCTGAAGATGGCGGCAGATTCAGCCATGGATTCTGTATTCAGCGGCTATCACCGGGCGGCATGGGAGCAGTACCGGCTTTTCCTGCTGGAATACGAAGAGGAGGACGAGCCAGGCAGTACGTGGCTGAAGTATATGGGGCCTTATATGGAAAACCATGGCTGGTATCCGGCTGTCATTCAGTCTGCCTCGGTCAAAGAAATTTCCCGTATTACCGACGAGCACGGAGCCAACCTTAAGCGGGAGATACAGGATTACATGCGGTATGGAATCTGGGATACTGTGGCGGAGGAATCCGAAGCGGAAACTCTTTGGAAGGAACTGAAAGAGGCGGAATCCCTGCAGACCGTTTCCGAGGCGTACAGCGGCCACGCGAGGGAGGCGGCACGCATGGAACGTGCGCTTGAAGCCATATGGAAATCGCTGGAGAATCAGGAAGAGTATCGTAAAAAGGCCGCCGCCAGGCTGTCCGGCTGGGATGGATCCGGTTTTCGGACCGCCGCAAAGCAGTTAAAAAAAGAGGCGGAGCGCCTTCCGGGGCTGATAAAGACCTACGAAAAGAAAGCTGACGAACTGGCTGCACATCTGGAGAAAACGAGGGCGGACACAGAGCAGCAGAGGGATGATTTAAGCGAAGGTATACGGAGGGCCATGGAGGAGGAACTGGCCAGCTATGAGTCATACATTTCTGAGAACGGAGAGAAGCGGAGGGAGATAGAAGCCATGCTCTCCGGGACAGAAGGTAATGCGGTGCTGGTCGATCGTGCGGTGGAGAGGTCTTATGAGGTCGAGGACATTATCGATGATTGGGACGACGAGGACGAGGGAGATGGACCGGATGAGGATGCATTATGGGGATCTGTTGAGGCTGTCTGGGATAGAGTGAAGATACCGGAGCTCTCCTTTCGGGCGGGGCTGAAGGAACCGGAAAAGCAGAATCTTCTGGAACAGATTCAGCAGATGGCGGGACTGGATCTGTTGATGTTAGTCCTTCCTGAAGGACAGGAGGTTTCTAAAGGTGTGATTCAGACAAAGGGACTTCCGTCAGTAATTTATACAGAAGACATTTTGAAAGACAATTTTCTGGAACGCATATTGACAGATGAATATATAGGCAGATTTTTAACCTGTTTTTTGTCGGCTGACCAGAAGGAGGTGCGTTATGAGCAGGAATATGTGCTGGGAGGCAAATCAACAGATGAAGAAAATCTGAAATTCGCCGCGGCGAGAGTTCTGGCAATGCGGGAAGGTCTTAATCTTATTCATATCTTGTCAGACAGCCAGAAAAGAGAGGAGGCGCGTGCGCTGGCCGCGGCAATTACCGGTATTACCGGGACCGCACCGCTTACGGGGATTGTAGCGTTCTTTGTTATGACAGTATGGGCTCTGGGGGAAGCGGCGGCAGATCTAAAGGCTCTTCTGGCCGGAGACAGAGTTCCGCTTATAAAGACGAGGGAGACGTGGAAAATGAATTTAGACGGACTTCTCACCCTGGGAGAGCAGGGAAAAGTGGAAGCAGGACAGGGGAAGGGGGAAGGAAAGCGCTATGAGGATTACTTAAAGATGCTGCTGTTTATAGAACCGTCAGAGCGTCTGTATTATCGGGTGATGGACGTAGTCCAGATAAATCTCTCCAGAAAACAGCCGGATTTTACCATGGAACGGTGCGCGTACTAGGCTGAGATTGTTGGCACTGGCATTGGAAAGCATCTGTTTTGGCTGGGTGGGGATCCACACTATACCATGGAAGTACATACGGACAAAACGTATTAAAACAGGAGGCGAAGGATAATGCCCTTTTTTCAGCGACCTTTATCAAAGGATTTTAATAAAAAAAGATCAGTTACTCTCCAGGTACGAATCCCCCTTGAGATTTACGGCCCTCCTGTAAAAAGGGTATTATCTTTCGCCTCCCTCCGGCATGTCTGGTGCAGACAACTGGGAGACCGGCTTTGTGTGTGCGGCAGCATAACGGTAGAAGCCGCGCTGGCACTGCCGCTGTTCCTGTTTGCCATGATGATCCTGATGATGCCGATGGTACTGATGAATGAGAGCAGAAAAATACAGACGGAGCTGGAACAGGTGTGCGCGGAAATCAGCCAGTATGCGGGGGTGCTGTCCGATTCCACGCTGGAAAGCGAAGACTATAAGAAAAGCGGAATTCCGGAGGAACTTATTGAAGATATGACGAAGACAGGCTTTCGCTTATATGCGGAAGGAAGGATAAGAAGCCGGATTCATACGGAGAAGGCGGGGCAGTTTTCCCTGACCGGCTCCCGGATTCTGGAGGACGGAGAAACTATAGACTTAATTCTCAGCTACCAGATGGTTCTTCCATTTCCTGTGTTTCGAATGAAGAGCGTGCCAATGACGGCCAGAAGCTGCAGAAGAGCATGGATCGGCAGAGACGGCGGAAAGGGGAATGGAGATACTGGACAGGATATGGAAGATGAACTGGTCTATATCGGCAAGAGCAGTACCCGGTACCATAGAGACAGGAATTGCCACTATCTTTACAATCATATCAGTGTAATCTCTTTTGCAGATGTAGAAACTGTGAGAAATTCAGATGGCAGGAAGTATAAACCGTGTGCCAGATGCGGCGGCCTTGCGGGACCGGGAAGTTCTGTATATATCATGCCAAGCGGGGAGAGCTATCATGGCGACAGGAACTGCTCATCTATTGTCGCTTATGTGCGCGCAGTGCCGTTGTCGGAGGTGGAATATCTGGGGCCATGTTCTTATTGCGCAAAATAGAGAGGGACGGGAAAGGAGGAGACTCAATGGAAAATATAAACCGGGTACATATAATATTTACGACATTTTTAGCGGCTGCGGCCTGGCAGGATTTGCGGAATAAAAGTGTAAGTGTATGGCTGTATCTGGGCTATGGGGCAGTTGCAGGTGCCATCAGGCTGACTGGTGGGGAGCCTGTTTTACAGGCCCTGAGCGGGGGCCTGGTGGGTGTGGTGCTTTTGGCAGCAGGCTGGATGACCGCAGGTGCGATCGGAATTGGCGATGGCTTGTTTTTCGTGGTCAGCGGGCTTTACTTAAGCTTTTATGATAATGTGCGGCTGCTTTTATACGGAATATTATGGGGCGGTATATTTTGCCTGTTTTTATTTCTGCATGGGAAAAAACATGGAATAAATATACACAGAATGACGGTGCCATTTTTGCCGTTCCTCATTCCCGGATGGATCTGGATGGTGATTTCATGAAAAAAAGACTGGCAGGAAGTTATACCATAGAGGCAGCCTTCATTATGGCGCTTGTCCTGTGGGCAGTTTTGTTTTCTGTTCAGGCAGCGTACAGGCTGCGGGATGAGACAGTGGGAGCGATGGCCCTGCAGGGAGCCTCAGAGTATTTACGTCATGGAGAGGAGATTACGGCGGAGGAGGCGGTGGCCTATGCAGAGCGCCTGGCAGGAAGACCATTCTCCTGGAGCGGCTATAAATTCATCATAGAGGAAAAAAGAACGGCACTGATGGGACGGAGCGTCAGCGCCTCTGGAAAAGGGGGAACCTGGTCCCTTTCAATCCGCCAGAATGAATATGATCCGGAGAATTTCCTGCGGATGTGCAGTCTTTTAAACCAGGAGGAATGAAATGGAAATCAAATATAAAAGAGAACTGAAGCATAATTATCTGATTATTATCCCGGAAGAAACTTTTTACGACAGCTATGAGATACGGATGATGGCCTCCAACTGTATCGATGGACTTTTGAAATTTCATGTGAAGCAGGTGGATAACATAAGATCTTACTACTATGAGATTACATCGAGACAGCCTCTGACGCGGCTTCTGGAATACCAGAGCCTGGGGGCAGAGGAGCTCCGATGCCTGATTACGGGGATCGTCAGGACTCTGGAGCGGATGGAGACATATTTACTGCAGGAAGGCCAGATTTTGTTAGAGCCGGATTATATCTATGTGGAGCCGGAAAATTTTACGGTGTATCTCTGTCTTATTCCAGGACGTCAGGGGATATTTCCGGAAGAGATGACGGCTCTTCTGCAATACCTTCTGGGAAAGGTGAATCATCAGGATAAGGAGTGTGTAGTAATGGCATACGGCCTTTATCAGGAGAGCTTGAAGGAGAACTATGGAATGGGGGATCTTCTGAGGCTGACAGGCCGGGACAAGTCTGATGATATGAGAAACGAGTGGGGGAAAGAACCGGAGATAAAAGATAATGAGTGGCAGGCGGATGCGAGGGAAACCGATAGAGAGGCGGAACTGTTAAGATTGGTGAGCAGGAATAAAAAAGCAGTGCGAAGAGAATCTGAGTGGAAAGAGCGCGGAAAAAAGGGGTTTGAGAACAGAACTACATTACAGGAGGGCAGTGAAAAGAGAGAAAAAAATCTGGTGGAAAAGAGAGTCCTGTTCCGTAATATTCTAACCTTTGCCGTTATTGCTGCAGGTGGACCTGTTTTTTGCTGGTTTTTATATGGAGAAAGAGGTATAAAACGATACTGGCCGCTTCTGGTTGCACTGGATGTGCTGACAGTAATTTTTTTATTTGTGCGTATCGTCATTCCGGAATTACTTGAGGGGGATCAGAAGGAACGAGATTTTGTTGAACGAGAGGACAAAAACAGCTATGATGAGAAAGAAAGTCGTCATGAGTGGCAGATGGTATTTCAGGAAGAATCTGAGAACAGTCATGAAATTCCGGTTACAGGTAATCATGAGGTAAATTTTAAGCATGAGGAGTGTACTACGGCCCTATTGACTGAACCGGAACGGCCTTTAAATTCCAGATGCCTCCGCAGTACAGAACCGGGAATCCCTGACATTATCATTTCCTACGTACCGTTTATTATTGGTAAACAGGAAGGACTGGCAGACTATGTATTAGCCCGTGATACAGTCAGCCGTCTCCATGCGAGAATAGACAGAGAGGGGGAGGAGTACAGGATTACGGATTTAAATTCGACAAACGGAACTACGGTAGGCGGAAGGCTGCTGGAGATGAATGAAACCGCGGTACTTTTGCCTGGAGAAGAAGTTTATATCGCAAATATTGGATTTATATTTACATAAGTTCCAGAAGCCGTAGAAACCTGATAAAATAAGGAAATACGGCTTCTTTGTTACTAATTTGTTACTAGTTCAACTTTGGATTTAAGAAATAAGGTTAATAGCTGTTCTTAAATCCTCTATAGTTTTGTGGGTATATGTGCGGAGTCCAACGTCCTGAGATTTATGCCCCATCAGCAGATCAATACACTTTTTATTCGCGCCGGCATCGTCCAATCTGGAACGGAAAGTATGTCTGGCCTCATGTGGTGTATGCTGAATTCCTAAAGGGACCAGTAGATTATCCCATACAGTATAAAACGTGGTACGCGGTATCATATCTCCATTATATGTCAGGAAGTATTCGTTCCCCTGCTCTAAACGTTTTCGAACCATCTCGTAGATGCGTGGGTGAATGGGTATGATCCTGTCTTTCCCATTGGCAGTTTTTAAACCGCCTTTGAAAGTACGCTCATCCAGATTTATCTGGTCAGTCGTCATCTGAAGTAATTCCATTAACCGGAATCCGGTGTAAATATAAAGCAATGGTATATCTCCGTTCTCCCTTTCGCAATTATCCCAGAGTAGCTGAACTTCTTTTTCCGTAAAAGGCTTTTTTGTAGTTTCCGGTTTAGGCGGAGCTGTTGTAACCTGAGAGTACATCTTATTAATAATATCGCATTCGAATGCGAATTGATCCAGGTGGTAGAACAGGTTCTTAATAGCTGCTTGCGTCGCATAGCTTAACATGCATTCATCAATACATTGTTGCATATGGTACGATTTGATACGTCGGTACTTCATGCCATATAGCTTTGAACAATGCCGATAAGCAGCTTTCATGGAGCCTTGAGTGGCTTTCCCTAACTTAGGGCACTTAAGCTTTAACCATCGTTGGTAAAGCTCGGAGAAAGTAACTTTATCCCGGTCAATGTCCCAAGGGTTATCGTTGTACTGAGCAAGCAGGATTCTGGCTTTTTCTTCGGATTCTTCATAGCCGATCGGAACCTGCCGGCCCTTTCCGTCTTCATTATAAACGGTTACTTTAACAAGCCATGGTTTACTGCGGTTCCCTTTAAGACAGGTAATGCAGCCATAGCCGTTTGGTGCTCTTCTTCCCATAATATCATTCCTTTTTACAATGTGCTTTCCCCAACTTATTGGGGAAAATCTTCTTGTTTTTACGCAGACGAAATGATATACTATGGTTGCTGAACCGGTAATCATTTCATCTGATTGCTGGAATTCACTGGGCCTCTACTGTTCGAGCAGTAGGGGTCCATTTTTTTGATTGACAATAGAACAAACGTTCGATACAATGGTTATATCGCTATCTTAGTATGTGCGGTCACGGGGGAGTGATGGCATGGATTACAGGGGACTGATTCTTGAAATGATCGGCAGGGCAAGCGAGCTTCAGCTTGAGCGCCTGTATTATTTCATCAAGTCGTTTCTGGGCTGACGGGAATTTTTCTGTCAGCTTTTTTCTGTTTAACGGTAGAACATCAGGGTAAGAATGCAACTATCCTCCTTTCTTTCAAAAACTATATCCATACCATCGGGTTGCAATGCATGTATTCCTTCTAGTCCTTCATCATTTTCGTTTATACTTAGACTTTCTAAGTATTTCTTGTAGTCAATAGTGTCGTCTATACTGTAAAAAATATTTGTGGCATAATAATAGACCATGGCCCCCCTCGGACAAGTCATGTATATACTTGTAAGATTATCACTCTCTCCTCTTGATACAGCAATGTAAGCATTCCCTAAAATATTTTCTAGGACGTATGATTCAAAATTTATACCATCTGAAGTGAATGCTTTTTTCTCCCCCCAAGTACACATGTTATAAGCCGTTGTATTTGACTTCAAAGTAGTAACAAAATCATCAGTATTAATCACAATGAAATTGTTTAAATCATCATCTGCCAATAGAGATTCCGTAGAAGTAGGCTTGGCGGCTATGGATTCTGTAAAAGAAGGTATAGTAGTTGGACTTGTTTCTGTGTTACCTATTGTTTCGTTTGGTGAAATAGATAAACTGACAGTTTCTTTTGTAACAATTCCACATCCTATTATATTTGTAGTGACAAATAACGATAATCCTGCAGCTATTAATTTTCTCTTCACATTCTATCCTCCGGAGCTTTTTACTTTTAGCTAATGTTTTAATTCCGTTCTTTATTATCAACGCTATTTTCCGCTGCGAAAAGTTCCCGTACTTTTTCTTCGATCATGGACCATTGTTCTTCTGTAAAACCTCTTAATACATTCAACAGTCTTTTTTTAAAGGAATCCTCTTCTTCACTCAGAACTTGCCCCATCCACATAGCAAGTTGATTGTCGCGGCTTATTGGCACAAACATATCGCCGTCGCCATTACGGAGCCATGATTCGTTGACATTGAATTCACGGCATATAGAAATAATAACAGCATCAGACGGATTGCGTAATCCAAGTTCGTAATTTCCTATAGTATTTCCTTTTACACCGACACGGTTGCCAAAATCAGCCTGATTTAATTTTAATATTTTTCTTAATTCCTTGATTCTATCTTTCATTTTCCCACCTCTTTTCTGACATTTCTACTATATAACAAAAATCCCACATAGTCAAGAAAATATAAAAAAAGTCCTTGACAATCCCACGACGTGGGAATACAATAATCACATAGTCAACGCAGACGAACTGATGTACGAAAAAATGAAAGAGACAGAAGCAATGAGAATCCAGAGCAAACAGGTAAGTATCCGTGATAGCATTTATAACGATTCGTCCTGAAAGACGAGCTGCCGTACATTAAAAACTAAATCCACCCACGCCGGCCATCAACCGGAAGCGGTAACACTGTGAAACCGCTGTGTAAGAGTGTAGCAGAATTAAAAAGAGAGGAAAGATAAGGATGAACACAGAAAGAAAAAAGGTACTGATTGAGCATATCAAGAACAGGCGGAATATAACGCCTCCTATGGCAAGCATGCAGAGAATGCTTGAGAATGCGGGAGTGCAATTATTTGCACCAACCTGTTTTAACCGTATCGTTGACACTGATCTTATTGATAATGAACATGTAATACTGGACTACTTATCAGGATCTGACGATATCGAAATGGACTCGGAAGGGTTGGAGTCTTGCAGTGGTATTCTTGAGGGCTTCATTGAGCCGGAATGTCTACGGGAAATTATAAACGGATTCAAAGTTGTGGAAGATGGTACCGTCTTCGATAACAACTTGCTGTATTCCCTTCGAAAATGGAGCAAGAAAGAATTGCGCAGAGTACGCAAGGAATCATTGGAGAAGTTAGAAAAAGACGAAAGCGATATAGCCGAGTTGGTTTCATATGAGTTAAAGGCTCGGAATATTATAAGTCATTTTCGGCCAGTTATGGATCGTCTATGTGTAATGAGGATGGTAATTACCCGGCTGAATATTCCATTCTATTCACTTCCGGAGATTCTGAAATACTCCTGGAAGATTTTGAAAGATCCTGATCCATTAAGCATTGCCTTATCACCTGGTAAGTACCGGAAAGCCTTCAAGAAGTTTTGCGAATCCCACAGAAGAGCAATAAAGTATGACAAACTTTGCGGAGATGAATTAGCGAGATATGTATTTTTGGGAGTGAAGGCTATGGGGAAAGAACACTTCAAAAAACGTCCCAGATCCCGGGTAAAGTCGTGCGAGTGTACAGAGACAGTCTATCGGGAGTGCAGCCAGATCATGTCAGCATTAGGCAAATTAACGCCGAAAGAATTAGTGCAAATGTTTCCTATAAAAAAGGAATTCGATGGTGAAAGATGGGAAACGAAGGATTATTTCTATACAAGGGAAGCTATGGAGCGCCTTGAACCGGATAAACCCATTGGAACTGAGATGGATGCTGCTGATCTGTTGTGGGAATATGTAAATGACGATCTGACATTCTTTTTATTTAACTGGATGGACGCGATCGATGATTTACACCTTCACTGTTTTGAAAGCGGCCCACACAATGAATTTTATAAAGAAAGAAAAGACAGGAAACAGTACAAGATTAAGATGGAGGCAAATACGGATGAATGAGATCAGAGTAGCAGGAAGACAGAATTTTATGGGATTGGATATCCCGGTAGTACTCGGAGGATTTGGCGAGGGGAAGAAATGTATTTCAGATAAGACTATTGCTGAAATTCACGGCATGAATACTTTTGATGTAAGGCGTAGAATTACCGACAATATTAAAAGATTTACGGAAGGTACTGATTACATTGACTTTGCCGGACGTATGCGCGAGACGCAGACGTTGGAACTCCTTTTAGTGTTGGGGTATGCTAAACAGTCCATCACCCAGGCCGAACACATCTACATATTATCAGAACGCGGTTATGCAAAGCTGATTAAGATTATGGATACAGACCTTGCGTGGAAGGTTCACGATAAACTGATTGATGAATATTTCGCGCTGCGGGAGGAAAGAGAACAGCGGAGGCGTCTGACAGAGGAAGAGATGATGCGTATCCAGTTAGGCATGCTGGACAAGCAGGGTGAACGCCTGGACGGCGTAGAGGAGCGAGTGGACTATCTGGAGAATACCATGACGATTGATTACGGGCAGCAGAAGCAGATTAAGAATTTCGGTAATGAGGTGGTAGTCAATGCTTTGGGAGGAAAGAACGCTCCGGCTTATCGCTATCGTTATGCGGATAACTCAAAAATGAGTAGTCAGTGTTTCTCAAGATTCTGGCATGACTTTGATGATTATTTTGATATCAATGCATATGCGAATCTGCCGAAGATAAGATTCGACGAAGCTCTGGCCTATATTAACCGCTGGCAACCGCCCATCAATATGCAACTGGAGATCGGGAAGATTAACCGGGGTGAAAATTAAAAAAAGGAGTGTGGTAGATATGGCAGGAAATGGATACGAAACGTTTACAGAGAAGGAATTGCAAGTCCTTAAGACCTTTGAAAAAGTAATCCCTAAATTATCAATGCTTGGCAAGGAGAAGCTTCTGGCCTTTGGGGAAGGGCTTACATTTACAGCAGAAGAGCAGGAAAAAAAGTATGCAGAGGAAATGAAGAAGAAAGGAGAAAAAGGTGTTCAGTGATAATTTAAGAAAGGCCATGATTGCAAAGGGGTATAACATTGCTGAATTATCACGCAGGACAGGCATAGGAAAGCCATCTATAAGTCAGTACCTCTCAGGCAAGAATAAGCCATCAGAGAAGCGTATTAGAGAGTTGGCCGAAGCACTGGAAGTTGATAGCATGGAACTGGATACTGGTAAGATTGATCCCTCAAAAATTAAGACAGAACAGGGAGTTTACAATCTTCCGGTAAAGACCGCGGCGGAGCTTATGGGTGTTTCTCTGGATTTCGTCTACAACGGCCTGCGTGATGGCGTTTTGCCGTTTGGCTGGGCTGTGAAGAATTCCAGCATATGGACGTATTACATAAGCTCGGCAAAGTTTACCGAGTACACAGGGATTCAGGTCCCGCAGTTATGAAGGCGTACAATAAAAAAGTCCTCAGCTAACCGCAAATTAGCTAAGGACAGTACGGCCCGGAGGCTATACGCAAACATCCAATTGCAGTATAGCACTTCTGGGCCAGAAATGGAAGGTGTATTTATGAGTATTGATAAAAGAATTGACTATTTGACGACAGAGTTAATTCATGAATTAGGAACAATGGAAATCGAGGAAATACAGGAATTCAGGACCGAAGTAATGAGAGAACTGGATACCTTTAAACGTCCTGAGCTGGTTAAGGTATATATAAACCGCGTGATTGATTTGGTAATCCAGAAGAAGCAGGAGAAAGCGAGGGCTGCCATATGATAAAGAAAAATGCAGTTCAGAAAGCGAAAGAAATCAGAGTCCCCGCTAGATTCTCAATCAGTTACGATCAGGTTGTTGAGGTTGTCGATCATTATGAGAGCGGATTTGAATGCGGGCTTATGTTATTCAGACTGGGTTATATGCAGGGACAGAGGGCGGCGAAAGCAGAACAGTGTAAGAAGGAGGCAGCAGAATGCAGAAAATGAAGATGATTATGGTTCCGGAAGAAAGATATAACTGTATGTTAGAAAGCTATAACGGAGCAATGGAGGAGATTTTAGAACTCAGCGAGGAAAAACAAAAGATTAAAGGCGTACGAGGATCCGCTTCTTGTGGTGATGGGTGATGAATTCAGAATGTCAGAATCCATGCTGAAATATGCGAAGAATGATGAAGTTGTTACAATCAGGCTTATCTGCAGGCGGATCCGGGAAAGAATGGAATCCATTGCGAGATCGCAACAGGGCAAGAAGGGAGACGCTGATGGTGAGTAAGATTTTAAAGCCGGAAACGGCAGCAGAACCCAAGGGCTATAAAGGATTCTTATACATAAAGTGCAGGAAGTGTGGAGAGGCCCATGCTTTCTGCGCCAGAGATAGGATTAACGGCTCCATATGTCCCCGTTGTGGGACGAGAACCTTCTTTACGGAGCCACTTAAGATAATGCGTATCTATTGCGAGTGTGGGCTTTATACGCGCTATATGACGAACCTCAAAGATGAGATGTTTGACGTAAACTGTATCAACTGCGGCTCTCCGGTTGCCGTGAAATACAACAGCCGAACGAACCGTTATGAGACGATCAGAGAATAGGAGGAGAAGAGCTATGCTAAAAGATATCGAAGTGAAGAAAATCGCGCCGGCGCAACTGCCGGATCTGCTATGGTTTGTACTGAAACATAAATATCACACGGAGCAGTGGGACTTTGTAGTGGTGTTCGATGGAAGAAATCAGATCATGTATGTTGACAAGAAAATTCCGGACAATGATGTTCAGAAGTTTGTGAAAGCGGCTTCATGGCCGGAGGGTAATATCAATGATCCGGATTGTCTGATTGCTGAAACCGTTGAATATATCTACGAGACGTATGGCTGGAACGTGTGGAGTATCATTCTTGATAATTACAAGTCCCGTTATGAGAAGATGGAGACGGCAAAGGCACAGGAGAGAGCGGTGGAGCTTCTTCCGCTGATCCGCAGTGAAATAGATGCAGTGATCGATGGAGATCTTCCCGATATCTTTGATGAGCGGCTGGTTGCCAGTGTCGGCGATGTCGGTCGGGAAGCGGATCGGGACAGGGATATGCATTGGCGCGCTGTAGGATCGGGAACAAAGTACGTGTTCTATCTTGGTTATTTGATAGGATCTGGGAAGATTAAGGAGGCGGCCGAAGCATGAAAGTTACTGGAGTTATAAGGAGAATCGACGATCTGGGGCGTGTAGTAGTGCCGCGTGACATGAGAAAGAGTTTGGGGTTACAGGAAGGTACCCCGCTGGAGGTGTGCGCTACTGAGGAAGGGATCCTTTTTAAGAAATACGATCCGGGAATTACGATGATGGACATCGTAAAGAATCTGGAGAACGCACTGAACGACAACTATGTAGAATTGGGAGTTAATGTAACACGGGAGATCCGGATGTGCATAAGCGATCTGAAAGAAATCCTTAAGGAAGCAGATGGGAGGCGGCGAGTTGATGAGTGTTAAATATGCAAAGCTGGACTGTAAGGAAGTGTATGCAGTTATTTACCATGCGGCTAAGGTGATTTATTATAATCTGAATTTTACCGGAAGGCAGCAGATCTATGTATATCGGTAGAGGCGGTAAGGTTGAATGGTAACTGTATCGAAACACGCGAAAAAGCGTTTAAAGGAGCGCTGCGGACTGAATAAGCGATCTGCGAAGCGCATGGCTGATAAAGCGTTTACAGATGGTATAAGACATTCGGATACCAGAGGCCGGCTTAATAAATGGGTAACAGGTCTGTATTTCTATAATCAGACAGCCAATAATATCCGTCTTTATGGAGACAAGGCTTACATATTCGCAGGCAGTACTCTGGTGACAGTGATTCAGATACCGCCGGATCTGCTCAAATATATGCTAGGGAAATAAAATAAAGCTTTCCAGAAGGAGGATACCATGACAAACGCGGATCGAATTAGAAAAATGACAGACGAGGAACTTGCGTGCTTTTTGGCCCGGGTAGATGCAAAACTATATCGGGACGATCTGGACGTTGCAGCATATCGAGCGGATAAGGCAGTAGATACCCTAGAATGGCTCGAAAGAGAAGTATATTAGTGAGAGAAGGAGAAGCAAGATGAACAACGGTCAGAAGATTAAATATATGGAACTGTGTTTGGCAGTGGTGCGGGAAGAGGTTGAGTATGCAGAACTGTACAAGAAAAAAGAGCCGGATTATGACGAGGATTTCGATGCATGGTGTGTGTATACGCGGTCGCATCGAAATCCCAACAAGGCATTAATTACAGATAATCTGAGAAATGTGGCGCGTACGGCGTTTATTTTGGCAAAAGAAATTTAATATTTAAATGGAGGATTATCAATGTATTCGATTGAACAAAAAAGAAAAATCATCAATGGGGTTGAGATTACTACCTATACCCGAGATATCGTCAGCGCAAATATGATTGAAGTAGAGGCAGGAAGTAACGGATATATGGGAGGCGATACCGGCCACGGAAGCCGTTCCTATTTCCGTATCGAAGATACATCCAGCACAGACATGGAAGTCCGCAGCTACACCAATCCGTATGGTAATACTGGATTTGAGGTTATGCTTGGAGGCGACTGCGAACTTGAGACGATGATCCGGGCATTAAAGTTTATTACAAAAGTTCTGGAAGACAGCGCTAAGGAAGTATGTGATTAATATACAGCGGGCTCAGGGGGGCGGTGAGCAGCCGTCCCCGAAGATAGACAGATGGAAGAAGGAGACAGAAAGACTATATGACTTTGCAGGAACTATTGACACATTTTGACGTTTCAAGAAAAATGAGCGACACCTCTTATCAGTGTAAATGTCCAGTACATAATGACAGTACGGCCAGCCTGACGATATCAGAAGACAAAGGGAAGCTGCTGCTTCACTGCCATGCCGGCTGCGAAACGAGAGATATACTGGAGGAAGTGGGGCTGACCTTTCAGGACTTAGGAGGATACCAGGCGCCGAAATGGAAGGAGCGACTGGAATTTGCACTGAAGAAAACCATAGAGGCAGTCTATGACTATCAGACACCGGACGGAAAGTATCTGTATTCCAAAGTAAGATTTGAAGGGAAACATATTCGATATGTTACAATTAACCGGAAAAATGATACTTACGAATATTGCAAGAAGGGCGATCAGGCTACTCTCTATAACCTCCCGGCCCTGATCCGGACCATTCGTGACGGGTACCGGGTTTATATTGTGGAAGGTGAAAAGGATGCGGATACTCTTAAAAAACTGGGATACACAGCGACGACGGCTGGCGGGGTGAACGACTGGAAACGGGAATATGCGTCTTATTTTACAGGGGCGCAGGTGGTGATCCTGCCGGACAATGACGAACCCGGCCTGAGACTGAAGGATCAGATCATTCACGATTTAAAGCATTATGCCCACTCCATACGCTGGACTCTTACGTCTACTGCGGAAAAGGGAGATGTGACAGACTATCTTACAAAAGAAGGACATTCGAAAGACGAACTGATGGAGCTGGTTATGGCATCAGAGAACCGGGGAGCGCCCTGGCTTTATACAGAAGGATCCGGTGATAAGGCTAAGATAAAGATTAACGGCGATATACTGGCTGACAGCATCAGCCGTGGTCTTCCTTATCTGATCGTCAGAAGGCCGGAGGAGGATAAGGACGATTTCTATGTCTATGAAAACGGTGTTTATGTAAAGTGTAACAGAAATAAGGTAAAATCACTGATCCGGCGATACGTTCCGGTAGGGATGGCCAGCGATAATATGATTAATAATGTATACAATCTGCTTTTATGCGCGGAAAATAATATTTGTACATTCCGGGATCTGGATACCGACGAATGGCATATTAACCTGAAAAACGGTCTGTATAATTTAAAAACGCGGCGGCTGGAGCCACATACGCCCAAACTGCGCAGCACGATCCAGTTGGATTGCGAGTATCAGCCGGAAGACCAGTACAGGCCGGTGTTCACCAGGTATATTAATGATCTCTGCGGAGATGGCAGCGGGAATGTCGATGAAGAGAAAAAGGCTGTGATCCAGGAGTATATGGGGCTGATCCTGTCCAATGTGAAGGTTTACCGCACGAAACTGTGTATCATCCTGTATTCCCTGTTAGGTAACTCCGGTAAAACACAGCTCCTTAACCTGATCGGGGAGCTGCTGGGAACCGATAAGATCGCCAATATCCCCATCCAGAATATGAATGAGGAATCGAAGTTCTCACTGGGGAGTATTATCGGCAAGCGTCTGATCAGCGTGGGGGACCAGACTGGGAGCGATATTAAGGACAGCTCCATATTTAAGCAGATCACCGGAGGGGATCCGATCAAGATCGAACCGAAGAACCGGCAGCCGTTCTACTATGTTTTTCCGGGCGGCATGGCGGTGGCCTGCAACAACCTTCCCAGCTTTCAGGATGATAAGGGCGGCCATGTATTTGAAAGGCTCTGTGTCGTACCGTGTATTAATACGATCGAAAAGGAGAGACGGGACGGGGAAATTCTGGACAAGATGCTAAAGGAACGCAATGCCATATTTAACTGGTTTCTGGAGGGACTTCACCGGCTGATCGATCATAATTTTAAAGTCACGAAGTCGGCAGCCTGTGAGGAAGCAGTAAAGGAATACCGGGAGAAGATGGACACGGTTTATCGTTACCTGTCGGAATTCTATGTGATTACCGGAAACCGGACGGACACAATACTGAAGGCTGATTTTGACACTGCATATGTAAACTGGTGTTTGCTCAACGAATTTTCGCATGTGAGTAAACAGAATATAAAGGATCGGATGGAAGCGAACGGATGTCCAATCGATAAGGCCAATAAGGAAGGAAAACGCGGTGTTATGGTGTACCGGAATCTGAAACAGAAGAACGACGGGTTTATAAACGTTACACCGGAAGAATATGAGCAGGGAGACTTACCGTATGAATAACCCCAAAAAGGCGGAGGGGTAGCGGAGTAAAAGCGGAGGTTTTTTAGCCGAAAGCGGAGGCAAAAACCCAGTAAATACAAGGGAAGCGGAGAAGCGGAGATTTTTTTCACCACTTTTTAGGTTGACGCAAAAACGTGCTCTTTCTCTGTATTTTTAAAAGTACTGGTTAAAAGTGTAGCCCACAATAAGAAAAAAATCTCCGCTTTTTTGAAAAAAAGTGGCCCAAACCCGCATAAATACAGGCTTTTTCGAGGCGGAATAGCCCTCTACAAAATCTCCGCCTGAATTTCCGCTTGTAACGATGAAAAAATCAAAAAAAATTAAAGGAGAATTACACTATGAAAATCGAGATTATTAATGGAGTCTATACGAGGGATGAAGAAGCAGTAGCATTATTAACCAACTCAGAAGATGAAAATTTAGCAGCATTGGCGCAGAAGTTGGTGATACGTCAGGAACGCCTGACAACTAAGGCCCTGCAAGAGCAGGAAAAGGAACGGTTAAGACAGGAGAAACAGAGGGAGCAGGAGCGAAAAAGATGGGCGGCGCTGGACCGCTGTCTTTCAACCGGTAATGAGGAGGATAAGATATGCTAATGACTGAATTGTTTAAGGCTATCGGAATTCCGATGGCGGTGAGAAACATCATGGTCGATTATTGCGACAGTGACGGCAGGTTCTATCATAAACCGCTGCAGACGGTATCACCAGCGGAATATATGGAGTCAGACAAAGAGTTGACAGAACGTATAAAAGAGGAGCTGAAACCACATGGAGTTACTGTCTGCGGTATTCAGGAGGTATTCGGTGATTTTGAGATGGAACAGCTGGAATCAGTATTTAATGGAAGTGAATACGGAAGGTACCCAACCAGGGTAATCTTCATTGATGTTGAAAAGGCGATGAAATAGTGCAGGGCGAAGGGAATCAGGCAGATGGATAACGATCAGGTAAAAGAGGTATTCTGGCAGATATATAATGATTTCTGGAACAAGTGGAAGAATATACCGCTTGCCAGGCAATCACCGGAGTGGGGAACGATGACGGCAGAGGGACGGGAGATTATGGAGAAGTATCACTGTGACCTGTGCAATCATATGGTGAGTGATCTGATCCAGATCCTGAAGGAAAGGTACGAGATAGAAGAGCAAAGAAAGTTGTGACATCACAACTGTTTCGACGGTCGAAACTTTTAGATAGAAGAAGGGAAGGATTATGAATGACAGCTAGAGAATATCCGGAGGAAGAAAAGAGAGAATTAAGCGAAAATGAGAAAAAGAAAAAGTTCCTTTGGTCATATCAGAATCAAAAGCATAAAGCGGTTCGGTTAGAGGAGCAACTGAAGGAGCTGAAAGAAAATAAGATATCCATTCATGTTGTCGGAGATGGTATGCCACACGGGAATGTGAAATCGGATCTTTCTGAGTATGCTTCCAAAAAGGATGAGATCGAACGAGAAATTGTCAAGGAACGTTATGCCTGTGTTAAACAGTTTGTGCTTGTCAGGTCAGCAGTGGAGGCATTGGAAAAAGAAAAAGAAAAGACTATTTTGACTTACAGGTATTTACGTGGTTTTGACTGGGACGAGATTGCGTGTAAGACAGGATATTGTCTTCAGTGGGTACATAAACTTCATGCACGAGGACTCGGACATTTTAAAATTCCAAAAGAGGCGATAGAAAGCGATACATGACCTGTGGTATACTGTAAAAAAGATATTAGGGCTTCCGGAGACGGGAGCCTTTTGAAAAAAATAAAATCCTTGTGTAAAAATGATTGACATACGGTGCACCGTATGGTATAATAAGTACATAAGGAGGTGAGATACAGATGAGAGGCAGAAGCCGAAAGAAAAAGCCCGATAGCAAATTCAAGACTTGGCTGGTCGGAATGCTAACGGACTTAATCGTAGGAATCATATTACTGATTCTATCAAAGCTACTAGAGTAGCGGAGAGGGGCGAAAGCCCTTCTCTAAAAACAGTATAACACACTCATCTGTAAAAAATCAATATGGCAGAAGCATTAAGGTTTTTAGGGATTTTTTTTATCGCGATCGCTGCAGGTAAATTAGGTTTGGCACTATATTGTTATTGGAGGGACAGTCGTGGAAGAAAAGAAGATTAGACCTCAGGACAAATGGAATGCAAAAGCAGGATTAATCAGCAAGTCATATAAACTGAAACGCGAATTAGTAGAACAGTTTGCAGAAGCTTGTGACAAGGCAGGAATAAGTCAGGCTGCACAACTTACCAAAATGATGAAGGCGTTCATTGAGGAACAAAATAATTAAGACAGAGGCATCCGTATATTGCGGGTGTCTTTTTGTATGGGAGAAGTACAGATGCTAAAGTCATGTAAATACTGTGGCCGTATCCACGATGATAAATATGATTGCGGCCTACGTCCATCAGCCCAGAAAAAGATTACATACATAGATAAGTTCCGTAGCTCCAGAAGATGGAGGGAGAAGCGGGAGCAGATCCGACGCAGAGATAAGAACCTGTGCCAGATATGTATCCGCAACCTGTACAATACCGATCAGCAGTACAACTATCATAATCTTTCCGTCCATCATGCCATACCGATTGAGACCGATTATGATAAGCGCCTAGACGACGACAACCTGCTGACTGTGTGTGGAATGCACCATGAGATGGCAGAGAGCGGAAAGATACCATATGAAGTGGTCAAACAAATTATAGATGAACAGGAGGAAGCACAATGATGTGGGTTGAGAATAACAACAATGTACTGGTATTACAGGTGGGACAGAAGATGTCTGACGGGGAAAGGGAAGCAATGGAGGCACGGGTGGAAGCAAAGACAGGACATGCCTGTGTAATTCTTGACATGGGCGTGGTGTTGGCTGGGGAGGTATCCCCCGGGGAGTTGTGTGAAAAATAGACACACTTCTGGACACCGACGCCCCACCTCTAAATACACAAAATCTTAGAAATGAGAATTTCGGCCTAGAAGGAAGGTGATCAGATGGCAAGGCCAGCAAAATCAGCCAGGGTTAAGACTGGAACAATACCAAAAGAAGAGGAAGCACAACGCCTAGAACTGGAGGACAAGCTCCGCGGAAAGAATGACAAACTCATACCGCCGCTGTATCTGACAGAATCACAGATGGACATATTCAACTACATCATGGGAGAACTGCAAGAGGCGGATATTCTGGGAAACCTGGATCTGTTTATCCTTGCACAGACCGCCATCGCCGTAGATCGGATCCAGGAGCTGGACCGGCAGGCCAACGATAAGAAGGACCTGCTTTTCGAAAACTCCTTCCGGCAGGCCAGAGCCGAGGCGTCAAAAGAATACTTCCGGTGCTGCAACGAACTGTGCTTGTCCCCTCAGAGCCGGGCGAAATTGTCCATTGCGAAAGTGAAGCCTGGCGAAAAGAAAAAGACCATCATGGATCTGATTAATGATGATGACGAAGACGAAGGTTAAGCACCCGGCGGTTGCATATGCTGAGGGGGTATGCAGAGGGAAGATTAAGGCACCGAAATACGTTATACTTCAGTGTGCGGACTTCCTCCAGACGTATAAGGGGAAAAATAAGAAGTATGTTATCAATGAGAAGCTTCTTGAAAAAATCAATAAGATCCTTAAGATTCTCAAGATGGCAAAGGGGCCGAAGGCAGGAAAATCCCTGTATTCCTCCCTGGCTGGTTATCAGTGGCTGCTGATTACGGCGGTACTGTGTACGGTTCACCGGAAGGATCAGAGGCTGCGCCGGTACCAGACGGCGGTTTTGGAGATATGTAGAAAGAATGGTAAGACTTTTGTCGTTGCTGTTCTTTTTATTTTGCTCTTTTATCTGGAGCCGGCATATTCACGTTTCTTCTCCGTTGCGCCTGATGGAGCACTGGCCCGTGAGATCAAAGAGGCCCTGGAGCCACTGATCGCTACTAATATTGAGCTGTTCGAGGAGAACGAATTTAAGGTTTTGCGGGATTACATTCTTCACAATCCCACAAAAACAAAGTATACGCCGCTCAACTATTCCACAAGCCGTATGGACGGAAAAGAGCCGTCAGTATTTATTGCTGATGAGGTGGGAGCGCTTCCTACTTCGTATCCAGTGGAGGCCATGCGATCCGGTCAGCTGCTGATTCAAAACAAACTGGGATTTATCATTTCTACTAAATATCCAACGGCAGATAATCCGCTGGAAGATGAGGTAGATAATGCCAAGAAGATTCTGGACGGCCTGATTGATGATGAAACTGTTTTTGCGTTACTGTACGAGCCGAATAATATCAAGGACTGGGCTACTGATGATACAATTCTGGCCCATGGAAATCCACTGGCTCTCGAGATTCCGGAAGTATGGGATGAGCTGCTGCTGAAACGGCAGCGGGCCATTAACCGGGAGAAGTTGCGGGAGAATTTCCTGACAAAGCATTGCAACATCATCTATCAGGGAGCCGGAACGGAAACATATATTCCAATTGACCAGGTGAAGGCCTGTAAGGAAAAACATATTGACTGGACTGGCCGCGAGGTGTATATCGGCGTGGATCTGGCTATGACGAATGATAACTGTTCCGTAGCCATGTCAGCGGAAGAAGACGGAGAGATATTGAGCGAGGTAATGACATTTATACCGGAGGGACGAATTGATGAGAAAAGCGAATTTGAAAAGTTTGATTACAGGGCAGCCATTGCCGCGGGAACCTGCAAAGCCTGCGGTGATATGACAGTGGACTATGGTGTGATTGAGGATTACGTATCCGGTTTGGAGGAATCCAGGGGCGTGGTTATTAAATCCATCGGTTATGACCGGTATAATGCCCTGTCAAGTGCACAGAAATGGGATAAAGAATACACCACGGTGGAAATTCGGCAGCATTCAGATACGCTGCATCCACCTACAAAGTTGTTGGCAGAAAAAGTAGCAAACCGGGAATGGCATTATGAGGAGAACCGGCTGTTGGAGACCAACTTTGAAAATGCAAAGTGCACCTATGATACCAATATGAACCGATATGTCAACAAGAAGAAATCCAACGGTAAGGTAGACGGAGTGGTGAGCATTATCAACTCGGTGTACTTACTCCAGCAGGATGTATTATTTGACGATAGTGGTTTTACAGTACAAGTATGTTAGAAAGGAGTGATTGCTTATGTGGCCCTTTCACATGAGAGCGGACCCGGAACCGGAAAAGACGGAAACAGAATCTAATGAAGACACATTACTGCGAGCCAGCCTGTCGGATGATTACATGACCAGAGACCAGGCCATGAATGTTCCGGCCTTTGCGGCATGTGTGAATAAAATAGCAGAAACGGTATCGACTATTCCGGTAAAGCTGTATAAACTCGAAGGTGATAAACTTGAGGAAGTCAAAGATGATGAAAGAGTTCGGTTGCTGAACGATGATACAGGAGACAGTTTGGACGGTGTGCAGTTCAAGCGGGCCCTGGCGAAGGATTATCTGATTGGAAAAGGCGGGTATGCTTTTATAAATCGGGCGGGAAACAGTATACAATCCTTACATTACGTGAAGGAAAATGAAATTTCTTTTATGTTTACATCAGATCCCATCTTTAAGGATTACGATATATTGATACAGGGAACCAAATATAAGCCATTTGAGTTTCTGAAAGTACTCAGGAATACAGAAGATGGTCGTTCTGGTAAGAGTATCATCGATGAGAACAGTGAAGTTTTGAGTGTGGCTTATCATTCACTGAAATACGAAAAAAATCTGGTTAAAACAGGGGGAAATAAGAAGGGATTTATAAAGTCTCCTAGAAAGCTGACACAAGCCGCAATTGATGCATTAAAAGCGGCCTGGCGCCGTTTATATCAGAACAATACAGAGAATGTTGTCATTCTCAATGAAGGGCTGGAGTTTCAGGAAGCAAGCAATACATCGGTGGAAATGCAGCTGAATGAAAACAAGAAGACAAATAGTGATGAAATATGCAAGCTGTTCAATATGCCTCCGGCTATGATTAATGGAGGAACTACGGAAGAGGATAAAACAAATTTCGTCCAATATTGTCTGAATCCAATACTTAAAGAATTTGAATGTGCTTTAAATCGGGATCTGCTTCTTGAATCTGAGAAGGGATCCTGTTATTTTGCAGCAGACACATCGGAACTGACCAAAGGAGATATTGAAAAACGGTTCAGGGCTTACGAAATAGCAAGCAAGAACGGGTTCTTGCAGACGGATGAGATACGCATGAAGGAGAATTATCCGCCGCTGGGATTGGATTTTGTACGCCTGGGGCTTCAGGATGTGCTGTATGATCCGAAAACTGAGACGTTTTATACACCAAATATGAACGCGACAGGGAAAATAAATCAGGTTTCAGAAAAACAACCGACTGAAGGACCAGAAACAACAGGTAATAAGCGGGAAAATCAGAAAGAAGGTGAAAAGACAGATGAGGATTGAACTAAGGGCTGATAGTGTAGTGATTGAAGGCTATGTCAATGCAGTAGCCAGAGATTCCCGCCCGATGAGGGACAGAAAAACAGGGAAAAGATTCGTGGAGCAGATTGCACCGGGAGCATTTGAACGGGCAATTAAGAGAAACGATGTGGATCTCTTGCTCGATCATGATCCTCTCAGGGTATTGGGATCAACGAAAACAAATCTCACGTTACATGAGGACAATATTGGCTTGAGGGCCAGAGCGGAAATTACCGATGCAGAAGTGGTACAGAAAGCCAGAGAAAAGAAGCTAAGAGGCTGGTCGTTCGGATTTTACGAGCGCGACGCAACCGAGGAAGATCTTCCAAATGGTCTTCAGCGCAGGTATGTCGAAGAGATGGAGCTGAAAGAGGTGTCCATCATCGACGAAAAGAAATTACCTTGCTATGTAGGAACAAGCATTGAAACCAGGTCGGCCGGCGAAGAGGTGCTTACACCGGATCCACTTGAGGTGCGCGCAGATTATGTAGAATTCGAAGCACCAGAGAAACCCGTAGACTTAAGTAAATACCAGAACAGGATCAAAGAATTAGAAAAGGAGACGAAATAATGAAAAAGAAAGCTATCGTAAGACAGTACATGCAGTATCGGGCGGAGGCTTTGAAGAGTCTGACCGAGCAGCGGGCGGAGTTAGTGCAGCAGATGAAGGACCTGACTGCCACCGCCGAAACCGAGAAGAGGGCCTTTAGTCAGGAGGAGGACCAGCAGTTTAATGATTTGGACAAGCAGGTGAAGGCACTGGATTCCACCATAGAGAAACTGGAGCGGGCAAGGGATCTGAAATTAAACACTGTAACTACAGAGAAACATGAAGAATTAAAGAAAGAGGAACTGGAAGAGAGGGCATTTGCTGCATATATCCGCGGCGAAACATTGAAAGAACGCGCTGACGTCAATCTGACCGTCGGTAATAACGGAGCTGTAATTCCTTCTTCGATTGCCCAGAAGATCATCAAGAAGGTATATGATATCTGTCCGATTTATCAGTTGGCGACCCGGTATAATGTTGGCGGCACTCTTTCTATTCCGTATTATGACGAAGAGACGCAGACGATTGAAATGGCGTACGCAACAGAGTTTACTGAGCTGGAATCCACGTCCGGAAAGTTCGGAAGTATTGAGTTGAAAGGCTTCCTTGCGGGAGCTCTGTCGAAAGTATCTAAGTCTCTGGTTAATAATAGCCAGTTCGATATCACATCATTTGTTGTTCAGGCCATGGCAGAAGCGATCAGTAAGTGGATTGAAAAAGAGCTGTTAAATGGTACTGCCAATAAGATTGATGGGCTCAGTAAAGTTACCCAGACAGTAACAGCCTCCGCAGTCGCTGCAATTAAGGCCGATGAACTAATCGACATTCAGGAAACCATTCCAGATGCGTACCAGGGCGGTGCAATTTGGGTTATGAACAAGGCTACTAGAACAGCCATCCGTAAACTTAAAGATAATGATGGAAACTACATCTTAAACAAGGATCCTGCGGCCAGATGGGGATATACGCTATTCGGGAAAGATATCTATACTTCCGACAATATGTCTGCCATGGCTGCCGGAAAAACCGCAATCTATTATGGGGATTTTTCTGGATTGGCCGTAAAACTGTCTGAGGATGTGTCAATCGAAGTGTTGCGCGAGAAATACGCCACCCAGCACGCAATCGGTGTAGTCGGTTGGATCGAGATCGATTCCAAGGTCGAGAATGCCCAGAAGATCGCCAAGCTGGTAATGAAAGCATCTGCATAAGGAGACAGGACATGAAGGTAAGCCAGATAACGTTCGGCGATATTTGCAGGCAGCTGCGGGAAGAGGAAACGTACATGCGGGAGGATCAGGCGTATCTGGAGATTATTAAGAAGGCTGCGGTCGAGTACGTTAAAAGCTACACTGGATTGAGTGAAGCAAAAATTGATGAGCATGAGGATATCACAATCGCTGTCCTTGTGCTCATATCAGATATGTATGATAACCGGCAGATGTATGTTGATAAGGCCAACACCAACCGCGTAGTGGATACTATTCTGGGAATGTACTGTGAGAACCTATTATAGGAGGCAGAACTATGAATGCAGGGGCATACCGGGAACCTGTTACGATTGAAAAAAACGGGTATACCGAAGATGAGATCGGAAACCAGATACCTGTATGGACGGAATATTATCGAGGATATGCCTACATGAACAACCTGTCTGGTTCCGAATACTGGGAAGCTGCAAAAACACAGGCGCAGAACACGGTAATGTTTATTATGCGTTATCATTCTTTGCTGGGAGCCATGAATACAAAGGAATATCGGTTGTTACACCGTGGCAGGGAATACAACATAATCAGCATTGACAATGTGCAGTATAAAAATGAAACCATTAAAATCAGAGCTACGGTAAGGGAGTAACAGAATGTCAGGAATTAAAATTGACGCTTTGGCCGGTGAGGTTATGAAGATAATGGAAGAGTATGCGGCAGATGTATCTGCCGATATGAAGACAGAAGCCAAAACGGTCGCAAAGGAAGCTGTAAAGGAATTAAAACAGATTTCACCTGAAGGACGTGGAAGCAAGAAAGGCCATTATGAAGACGGCTGGACATCAAAAGTGGAATCAGAAAGAGCAGAAAATATAGGAATCCGGATTTATAACCGAAAGAAGCCGGGGCTTACCCATCTATTAGAGAAGGGCCATGCAAAGCGTGGAGGCGGTCGGGTAGAGGGGATTCCTCATATTTCTACAGCTGAAGAAAATGCCGCGGTGAACTACGAAAAACGTCTGAAAGAGAGGCTGTCACGATGACTAATCAGAAAGTATTTAAAATGGTAAAGTCCATAGGATTTCCTGCGGCCTATCATCATTTTGAGGAAGGACAGGAGCCGGAAAAGCCATATGTTGTGTATCTGTATCCGGGTACCGATAACTTTGCGGCCGATGGGATTGTATATCAGGCGATCAATGAATTGGACATAGAACTATATACCGGGAAAAAGGATATAGAGGCCGAAAAGAAGGTGGAAGCTGTGCTGAAAGAGCATGGCTTTTTTTATGAGAAAACAGAAACATACCTCACATCAGAAAAGATGTTTGAGGTTTTATACGAAACGGAGGTATTAATCAATGAGTAAGAACAAAGTAAAGTACAACCTTAGAAACACACATTATGCACTGCTCACAGAAGGTGAGAGCGGGGCAATTACCTATGAGAAGCCGGTTCCTATTCCTGGCTCAGTAAGTATTTCTTTAGATGCACAAGGCGAAATCTCACCGTTTCATGCCGATGGCATTGTGTATTACAAAAGTGTAAGCAATAACGGCTATGAAGGTGATCTGGAGATTGCACTGGTTCCGGAATCCTTTCGGACTGACGTACTGGGAGAAGAACTGGACGGAAAAAAAGTTTTGATTGAGAATGCGCACGCGCAGCCAAAAGCGTTCGCGTTATTATTTGAGTTTGAAGGAGATCAGAATGCAATCCGCCATGTGCTGTATAACTGTACATCCACGCGCCCATCAATTGAATCCCAGACCAGTGAGGAAACAAAGGATCCGGTAACGGAAACCCTTACTATTTCAGCAACCTCCTTAAGCAATGGTCAGATCAAAGCTAAGACGGGAGACACAACGGATACGGCTACTTATGATGGCTGGTACGATGCTGTGTATATGCCGACCGAAGGTGGTGCGGGAGCATGATAAGAAAAGAAATAGAAATTGATGGGAGACTGGTGCCATTTAAGGCATCAGCAACCGTTCCGAGGCTTTACCGGGCTATGTTTCAACGTGATATTTTCCGGGATTTTATGAAACTTGAGAAGACCGTAAAGGGCAAAAAAAAAGATACTCCACTTGAGATTCTGGAAATCTTTGAGAATGTTTCCTACGTTATGGCAAAACATGCAGACCCTTCCCAACCGGATACACCGGAAGAATGGTTGGATCAGTTTAATACATTTTCGATTTATGAGGTCATTCCGCAGCTCGTGGATCTTTGGCATCTCAATCTACAGACCGATGTAGAAGCAAAAAAAAACTTAAACCGAGTAGCCGGGAAATGACAACTCCGCTTTTTATGTTAAGAGCGGCACAGATCGGGATTTCTATCAGCGATCTCGATCTACTATCGATTGGTTTAGTAATGGACATGTTTACAGAGTCTCAAAACGATAATTATAAGTATCCTAATATGGCAACGCAGAACGATTTTGATAAGTTTTAGGAGGTGGTATTCGTGGCTGACAGAATCAAAGGCATAACAATAGAAATCGGTGGCGATACCACCGGACTAAATAAAGCATTGAGCGGAGTCAATAAGGAAATCAGCAGCACACAGAGTCAGCTTAAAGATGTGAGCCGCCTTCTGAAGCTGGACCCATCAAATACGGAGCTGTTAAGCCAGAAACAAAAATTACTGTCTCAGGCTGTTGGTGATACGAAAGAGAAGTTAGAAACACTAAAGACGGCAGAATCCCAGGCGCAGGAGCAGTTTAAAGAGGGCAAAATCAGTGAGGAACAGTACGATGCACTAAAACGCGAGGTTATCGCCACTGAACAGCAGCTTAAAACACTGGAAAAACAAGCAGGTGAGGCAAATGTAACATTACAGCAGATTAGTCTTGCTGGAGAGAAATTTCAGGAAGTTGGTCAGAAAATTGAAGGCGCAGGAAAGAAGCTCCTTCCGGTTACGGTGGCCGTGGCAGGAATAGGGGCTGCGGCTGTGAAGACAACGGCAGACTTCGATGAATCCATGTCCAATGTATCGGCCATCAGCGGGGCCACGGGAGAAGATTTTGATAAACTCCGTGCTAAGGCCCGGGAGATGGGAGCTGAGACTAAGTTTAGCGCATCAGATGCTGCAGATGCCATGACTTACATGGCTATGGCTGGCTGGAAGACCGACGATATGTTGAGCGGTATCTCAGGTATCATGGATTTAGCGGCGGCTTCTGGTGCCGATCTGGCAACAACATCAGACATCGTTACGGACGCTTTAACTGGTATGGGTTATACGGCTG
>OCAS01000487.1_pt1 | contig 32345 bp, 26 predicted proteins | sample 1550751 | NCBI WGS metagenome assembly OCAS01 (sample SAMEA2580301, study PRJEB22360) | human gut metagenome | biome: human gut; feature: human-associated habitat; material: faeces | place: Denmark | collected 2008/2010
CTGCGCCTGGCGGTCAGGAGTTTTGACAGTTCCTCATCCGGTTCATCCTGGTCCGGCACCATTACGGGAAGGAATCCCCCTGCATGGGCTGCCTTTATGCCGTTAAAGCTGTCCTCCAGGATGATGCAGCTGTCCGGTTCCTCTCCCAGCATTTTTGCCGCCATAAGGAAAATGGCAGGATCCGGCTTTGCCTCCTTCACCATATCCCCATATATGTATCCGTCAAAATATCCGTCCAGCCCCGCGCCCTTTACATTGCCCTGGGTCCAGCCTTCGCTGCTGGCCGTGGCAACGGCCGTCTTCACGCCCTGTTCCTTCAGATAAATAAGCAGTTCCTTCAGCCCCGGCTTTACCGGAACCCCGTTCTCCCTGATCCACTGGTAGGAATACCTGCGTTTTTCCTCAAATATGGTATCAAAATCCAAGCTGTTTCCAAATTCATTTAGAAACGCCTCCTTTACCTTATCCGGCTTGCAGCCGCGCAGATCCCTTAAAAACCCTTTATCCAGGCAGATGCCATATCTCCGGGCCGCCTTTTCCCAGCCCTCCAGTGACAGACGCTCCGTGTCAAACATAAGACCATCCTGGTCAAATATGACTGCATTGATTTTCTTTGCCATCCGATATTCTCCTTCGCCATCACAGCAGGGTATAATGTCCGCCATGTCTGCGGACATTATACCATCTGTCCCATGCTTTGTAAAATCAAAATTCCCGGGCAGGCCCTTGGCAAAGGGGTCCCCTGGCAGCAGGGTCAGGCTTTAAGGTACCACGGTGAAAGCTCCTGGCCTGCGAAATATCCCTGGTCGTGATGGCAGACCGGGCAGTACTGGGGCGGCTCTTCCCCCTCATAAATGTATCCGCAGTTGGTGCATACCCAGCTGTTCTTTTCCTCCCGCGCATAAAGCCTTCCTTCTCCCAGAAGGTCTGCCAGGTAGCGGAAGCGTTCCCCGTGTGTCTTCTCAATCCCTGCAATCATGCGGAAGGTGGCTGCAATCTGGGTAAAGCCTTCCTTTTCAGCCACCTCTGCAAAGGATTTGTATACCACGTCATGCTCCTCATATTCATTGTGGGCAGCCGCGTTTAACTGGGCCAGGGTATTCTTCTCCAGGTCCACCGGATAACCACCGTCAATGAATATGGTTTCCTTATCCAGCGGTTTCAGATAATCATAGAAAATCTCTGCGTGCTCCTTTTCCTGGTCAGCCGTGTACCGGAATACCATTTCAACCATGGGCATCTTCTGCTCCTTGGCCAGCCCTGCCGCAAAGGTGTAGCGGTTCCTTGCCTGGCTCTCTCCTGCAAATGCCCGCATCAGGTTTTTTGCTGTCTCGCTTGACTTAAAATCCGTCATATAAAATCCTCCTTCAGCTATATCTCTTTCTTCACTCCTAACTATGCCCAAAAACCTCTCTTTTATTCCCATTTTTACCAATCATCCTTGTATTTACGCGGCCTCCATGTTATAATCCGGTTATTGATAATAACCACATAAAGAGGAGGAAACCCTATGATCCGCTATGACCGTCTATGGGTCACCATGGAAGCCTGCGGCATGACCCAGTACAGGCTGATTAAACGGCACAATTTCAGTGCGGGCCAGATTGGCCGCCTGAAAAAGAACATGCACGTATCCACACACACTCTTGATACCCTGTGCACCATCCTGGGCTGCGGCATCTGCGACATCATAGAGTATGTCCCGGAAGGCGGCCCCGAGGATGCCCCTGACAGCGGCATGCCCCTTGCTTCGTCCCCAGCCCTCCCACCCGGCGCAACTGTGCCGGTCGGTTCCAGCTTAACAGCCAGCCAGTCCCAGGCCGCTGAATCCCCGGCCAAGGCAAAAAAATCCGAATCCCCCAAAGGTGATAAGTCCAAGAAAGCCGGGAAGTCAAAAAAGGGCGATAAGAAGTCTGCCAAAGAGGGCAAGGAAAGTAAGAAAAGCAAGGACAGCAAGAAAAACAAATAAACAAGTGCATCCGGTCAGTTAAAATTAATAAGCATTCAGCCATATCCACAGGCAGTCTGGAAATTATCTCTCATTTCGGGCTGCCTGTTGTTTATTTTCCACCTTTTTGTAGGATTGTCGGATTTACTTTCCATTGGCAGATGATAAAATTGACTTATAAGAACAACTGTAAACCAACACATAAGGGAGGAGCGATTTAGAATGAGAAAATTCCAGAAAGTAACCGCATGTATCATGGCAGCAGCCCTGGCAGCTACCGGATGTTCCGGTGCAGGCGGCGCAAAGGTGCCTGCGGAGCCTGCCAAGACAGAAGCAGCCGGTACCCAGGCAGATTCCGGCACACAGGAGGATTCCGGCGCACAGGCAGCCGCTTCCGGTGAAGAGGAACCCGTGCTTGTGGTCTACACAGCCCGAAGCGAAGCCTTGAACAATGCGGTCATCCCCGAGTTTGAGAAGGATACCGGCATCAAGGTGGAGGTTGTGGTTGCCGGTACCGGCGAGCTGTTAAAGAGGGCCCAGTCCGAAAAGGATAATCCTCTGGGCGATATTTTCTGGGTTGCCGACCAGACCATGCTTTCTTCTTCCAAGGACCTGTTCATGGAATATGTTTCCCCGGAAGACAGCAACATGCTGGAGGCCTTCCGCAACAATACCGGATATTTCACACCGGCCTTTGCCGACCCCACTGTCATGATTGTAAATAAGGACTTAAAGGGCGACATGAAGATTGACGGCTTTGAGGACCTTCTGAATCCTGAATTAAAGGGCAAGATTGCATTTGGCGACCCGGTTAACTCCAGTTCCGCGTTCCAGTCATTGCTGGCCATGCTCTACGGCATGGGCAAGGACGGTGACCCGCTGTCAGACCAGGCATGGGACTATGTGGACCAGTTCATTGCCAACCTGGACGGCAAGATGTGCAACAGTTCCAGCCAGGTATACAAAGGCGTTGCCGAAGGCGAGTACGTGGTGGGCCTGACCTGGGAAGACCCGGCTGCCAACTATGTAAAGGAAGGCGCTGCCGTTGAAGTGGTATTCCCCAAGGAAGGGGCCATATTCCCCGGAGAATCCGTACAGATCCTAAAGGGCTGCAAACATCCTGAAAACGCCAAGAAGTTCGTGGATTACATGCTTTCTGAGAAAATCCAGAACGCAGTGGGTTCCAACCTGACCGTACGGCCTCTTAGAAAAGATGCCACATTGGCTGACTATATGACTCCACAGTCTGAGATTAAACTGTTTGACAATTACGATGAGGGATGGGTTGCAGAACATAAGGTGGAAATCACCAACCTATTCAGCGAACACATGGAGACTTCCATGGATTAATCAGACCATCACGTGCCGGACCTGCCTGTCACCTCTATGCTGAAGGCTCCGGCACGGACAAACAGAATAAGGACTGCCCTGCACCTGACCATTACCTGCATTGGAACCGTGTGATTGACCGCACAGTTCCAGCCGCCTCCCCCGGCGGGCAGTACCTGTCAGATACGGCAGTCCTTTTCTGTCCCCAAAAACAGGATATTGAAGGAGGATTTACAGGTATGAGTGTAGCAATCAGCATTGATAATGTAATCAAACGTTTTGGAAAGGATACCATCATAAACGGCCTGTCCCTGGATGTAAGGCCCGGCGAGTTCTTTACCCTTTTAGGCCCCTCGGGCTGCGGCAAGACCACGCTGCTGCGCATGATCATCGGCTTTAACACCATTGAAGGCGGCGAGATTAAGATTGACGGCAAGGTCATCAACGACATCCCCACCAACAAGAGGAACATGGGCATGGTATTCCAGAACTATGCAATCTTCCCCCACATGTCGGTCCGGGACAATGTGGCATTCGGCCTTAAGAACAGGAAAATACCCCAGGACCAGATAGAGGCCCAGGTGGATGATATCCTGAAGGTAGTGAAGATAGACCATCTGAAGAAGAGGATGCCCACCAAGCTCTCCGGCGGCCAGCAGCAGCGCGTTGCCCTGGCAAGGGCCATTGTCATCCACCCGGAAGTCCTTCTCATGGATGAACCCCTCTCCAACCTGGACGCCAAGCTGCGAGTGGAAATGCGCAATGCCATCAAGCGGATCCAGCAGCAGGTGGGCATCACCACCCTCTATGTAACCCATGACCAGGAGGAGGCCCTGGCCGTGTCTGACCGGATTGCGGTGATGAACGGGGGCGTCATCCAGCAGATTGACACCCCAAAGAACATCTACCAGCGCCCGGCCAACCTTTTCGTATCCACCTTCATCGGGCTTTCCAACATCATGGACGGAACCGTCGACATGTCCCAGGGCGGCACACGGGTCAGGATTGGGGATTACTCAGTTGCCATGGATAACCTGGATGATGCGGTTTTCCAGGGCCAGCCCGTAAAGGTGTCGGTACGGCCTGAGGAGTTCATCATCAGCCGCAGCAGCCAGGAGGGCATACCGGCCATTGTGCGCAGCAGCGTATTCCTTGGGGTCACCACCCATTATTTTGTGGAGTCAGAGGACGGCAGGGAGATGGAGGTCATACAGAACTCCGATATCTGGGATATCATCCCGGACCACACCCCGGTGCGCCTGGGCGTACAGCCGGCCAAAATCAATGTATTTAACCAGGAAGGCACAAAGAGCCTTATTGTCAGGAGGGAGCACGCATGAGATATGCAGGAGAGAAAAAACTGAATATTTGGATTGTCATGGCACTGGGAATCCTGGCCTTATTTATTCTCTTCGTGGTCTATCCCCTGGTCCTGGTGCTTTATAAAAGCGTACTGTCCGAGGACGGGCAGCTGAGCTTTGCCTATTTCACCAAATTCTTTGCAAGGAAATATTACTGGAGCACCCTGGTGGGCAGCTTTAAGGTGACCATCCTGTCCACTGTGGTGGCTGCCTTCCTGGGCCTGGTGATGGCTTATGTGCTGCGCAGCGTACGGATTAAGGGAAGCAAGTACCTGAACATACTGATTGTGATTTCCTATCTCTCACCGCCCTTTATCGGCGCCTACGCGTGGATCCAACTCCTGGGCAGGAACGGCTTCTTCACCAAGATCCTCAATGGGCTGTTCCATGTGAAGCTGGGAGGCATCTATGGGTTTGCAGGCATTGTGCTTGTATTCTCCCTCCAGTCCTTCCCCCTGGTATACATGTATATCTCGGGAGCCCTTAAGAACCTGGACAATTCCTTGAACGAGGCAGCGGAAAGCCTGGGCTGCACCGCATTCCAGCGGGTGATGCAGATAATCGTCCCCCTGGTAATGCCCACCATGCTGGCCAGCTCCCTGCTGGTATTCATGAGGGTGTTCTCTGACTTTGGTACCCCCATGCTCATCGGCGAAGGCTACAAGACGTTCCCGGTACTGATTTACAGCCAGTTCATGGGCGAGGTCAGCACGGACGACCACTTTGCGGCAGCGCTCTGCGTCATTGTCATCGTCATTACCCTGGTGCTCTTTTTCCTGCAGCGCTACCTTGGCAACCGTTTCACCTATTCCATGACAGCCCTAAAACCCATGGAGGCGGAAACATGTACCGGCGCCAGGAATATCCTGTCCCACCTGTTTGTCTACGCAGTGGTACTGGTTGCCATCCTGCCCCAGATCACGGTCATCATCACCTCCTTCCTGGCAACGGGCGGAGGCACGGTGTACACAGGCGGCTTTTCACTGGAGAACTACAGGAACACCTTATTTTCCAAGAACAACAACAGCGCGATTTTCAACACCTACCTGTTCGGCCTGTGCGCCATTGCCATTGTGGTGGTGCTGGGAATCCTGATTTCCTACCTGACTGTCAGGAAAAAATCCTTCCTCACAGGCATCCTGGATACGGTCACCATGTTCCCATACATCATCCCCGGATCCGTGCTGGGCATCTCCTTCCTGTATGCCTTTAACAACAAGCCCCTGCTGCTCAGCGGCACCGCGGTCATCATCATCATTTCCCTGTCCATACGCAGGATGCCCTACACCATCCGTTCCAGCACGGCCATCATCGGACAGATCAGCCCCAGTGTGGAGGAAGCTGCCATCAGCCTTGGATGTACGGAGACAAAATCCTTTGTCAAGGTAACGGTTCCCATGATGATGTCAGGCGTGCTCTCAGGGGCCATCATGAGCTGGATTACCCTAATCAGTGAACTGAGTTCCTCCATCATCCTTTATACCAGCAAGACCCAGACCCTGACCGTGGCCATCTACGCAGAGGTCATCCGCAGTAACTTCGGCAACGCGGCAGCCTATTCCACCATACTGACACTGACCAGTATTGTTTCCCTGTTAGTGTTCTTTAAGGTTACGGGAAGCAACGATATCAGCATTTAAACCATGATATGGCTGAAGGACCATCAGAAATATGATATAATCGGAATGTAAGCCAATATGGATCCATATTGGAACGAATCATTTATTTAGAGGAGGGGCCTCATGGCAGGAAGTAATCAATATAGGGATTATATCAAGAGGTCTTTCCTCAGGTTTGCATTTTCCATCATTGCCCTGCTCTTTGTGCTGGTGGGACTGTTCCTGTTCATCAATGTGCAGCTGATCAGCGCAGGAGGGAACAGGAAGAATAACGCACGGCTGGGCGCTGTCCTTGATAAGCAGGTTAAGGCTTATGAGGAAGGGCTTTTGCGGTTCGGGTCGGATTACAGGATTTTAGAGGCTTTAAAAGACAGGGACAGCGGACGGGTTACCGAGGTAAACCGTCTGCTGTATGACTTTTCCAACGCACAGTCCATACGGTGCAGCTTTGTGCTGACAGACAGCGGCGGGGAGATTGTCAGCTCCAACCTGTTTGAGGGAAACCGGGAAATCTTCCTTAACAGCACGGTATTCCAAAGCATGTTTGAGAAAATGGCCGCGGAGCCGGATAAGATTTTCACAATGCCCAGCAGGCTCAATTATGCCCATGGCCAGGCAGGCGACCTGGCGCTGGCACGGGCAGTATCCGGTCCGGACCGGGTGTATGGATACCTTTTCTTTGATTTGTCCGATGAACAGATTTACACGGCTGTCAGGGATTATCCGCTGGACGACGTAATCCTCACGGACCGGTATGATAACCTTATATTTTCCATCGGAAGACAGAGCGCCGACCCTATGGAGAAATATCCTGCGGGGAAGTACAGGATGGAGTGGCAGAAGGGGAACGTGGTCAAGGTGAACGGAAAACATTACCACGTGCAGAAAGAACTGCTGCCAGAGAGCACCCTGGTGCTCTATACCCTGGTATCCATGGAGTTCCAGCGCACCCTTGTCTCATATGGCATGATTTTCCTTCTCATCGTGGGCGTGCTGATGCTGATCATGATCACGCCCCTCTCGCTTCGGATTGCGGGAAAGAACCTGGAAGCCATTGATGAACTGCAGAACGCGGTGGCGGAAATGGGCCGCGGGAATATGGATTACAGGCTCCAGGGGCAGGTGTTTGATGAGTTTAAGGAGCTGGGGGACGCCTTCTTCAGCATGGTAACCCAGCGTGAGGAACTGATGCTGCATAACAGTGAATTGACGGAACGCAAGCGCATCATGGAAATCAAGCAGCTGGAGGAACAGTTTAATCCGCATTTTATTTTCAATGTGCTGGAAACCCTCCGCTATGAGATAGCCATTGATGCGGCCAAGGCATCTGATATGGTGATGGCGTTCGCAAACCTGATGCGCTATAGCATTTATTATGGAAGCACCATTGTACCGCTGCAGACAGACATTGAATATATCAATGATTATCTGCTGCTTCAGAAAATGCGTTATAACCGGAGGCTGAACTATCATATAGATATACCGGAGGAGCTGATGGGCTGTAAGATACCAAAGCTCCTGCTCCAGCCCGTGGTGGAGAATTCCCTGGTCCACGGCATGAAGGATATCCGTTCCATTGCAATCAACATCAGCGCATGGAAGGAAAAGGGCCAGCTGAAGCTGTGTGTGGAGGACAACGGCAGCGGTATCCGTGAAGAAAAACTGGAGGAACTGAGGAAAGGGCTGGAACGGGAGGACGTATACAGGGAACACATTGGCCTTTATAACTCCCACCGGGTGGTCCGCCTGCTTTACGGGCCGGAATCCGGCATGACCATTGAGAGCAGCCCTGGCAATGGCACCAAGGTAACGGTCACCCTTCCGGCAGATATGGAGGAAATATAATGTATAAAGTCCTGATTGTGGAAGACGAAGATATCATACGCAAAGGCCTGATGTTCATGGTAAACTGGCAGGAGGCTGGCTGTGTGGTCGTGGGCGAGGGAGTGGACGGCCAGGACGGACTTGAAAAAATCAGGGAGAACCGGCCGGACATTGTGATTGTGGATATTAACATGCCGGTCAAGGACGGCCTTGCCATGCTGGAGGAAAGCATAGGCCAGTATGGATATGACGCCATCATTGTTTCCGGCTACAGCGAGTTTGAATACGCCAGGAAGGCCATTGGGCTGGGGGTAACGGAATACCTGCTGAAACCGGTTAATTTTAATGAACTGTACGATGCCCTGGATAAAATCATACGGAAGCAGACGGCCGCGGCCAGGCTGCGGGACGATATGAAGCAGATTGATATGGAAAAGAAAAAGCTGGGCATACTGGACGGGATTTCCTGTGACAAGGTAAAGGAAGGGAACCGGTACGTGGAATTCATGATGGATTACATAAAGGAACATTACTCCTCCCGGGTTTCCCTCACCGATGTCAGCGAACAGTGCGGCATGTCCTGCACCTATCTGGGCTCCAAGTTTAAAAGCGATACAGGCTACACCTTCAACGATTTCCTGAACCGCTACCGGATGCAGAAAGCGGTGGAGCTTCTGAAGGAAAATAAATACAAGGTCTACGAAATCGCAGACCTTGTGGGATTTTCCGATTATAAGTATTTTATCAAGGTGTTTAAGAAATACGTGGGCTGCTCCCCTGTGAAGTTCGTAGAGGGCGGCGCCTGCGAATAGGGGGATTCCTGCTTATCCCGCCCTGAAATCCTCACAGTAATTGGGGCGGTGGATATCCAGTATCATGGGCAGGTTCCTGTCACAGAACCGCTTATCCAGGGCTTCCATCCCAAATTCCAGCTTATACTCTATTTCTTCCCTGTAAACAGGCACCACCATGTAGAAGTTGATTTCCGTTCCATCCTCTGCCTGCATGGAGCCCATATCGCCGCCTGTCTGCACCAGCACCACCCCGCCCATCTCAGTTTCAGCACACAGGGGTCCGTATTCAGCCCCGTTGGGTATGGTGTGGCCCCAGCCCAGCCATGTATGGTACTCATGGGGGAACCTGGCCAGGTATTTAATCAGTCTGATGGGCCAGTACTCACTGTCCGGTATGTCGGAATCCAGCTGTCCGGTTTCTCCTGGATTCCACTCCCCCGGAAGGAACATGAACAGTTCCGCGTGCTTTAAATCCTCCCTGTCCGCGATCTCCTCGGGAAGGGTCATGGGCATGTCGCTCATGCCGGTGGTATACATCACATAATAGGGTCTTTCCTCTGTTGGCCGCATGATGTTCACATCAATGTGCACCAGGTCCGATATCAGTTCATGATAGACAAACTCCTCCCGTTTGGGAAACAGGGCCTTAAAATGCCCGCTGATTTCCTCTGCATATTCCCCGTATGCCTGGGGCGGACGCCACGCCTCATGTTCCGTTTCCTCATACCGGTATACCGGACTGCCTCCCTTTGTCACCTCACTGGCCTTTGGCCCTTTCTTTAACAGCTTGTCCAACAATCCCATCTCCGCCCTCCCGCTTCATCCTGTCTTCATAAAACTTCTGCTTCTTCATGTACATGTTCTTATCCGCCCTGCGGCAGGTGCTGAACAGGTCATTATCCGTATCCGCGTCATAAATGGCTGCTCCCCAGGCAAATGTAAGTCCCGGCATGAAAGCCAGTTTTTCAAACTCCTCCTCCAGCCTGCCGGCAAAACCCCTTATCCTCTCCTCACTGGCTCCCGGCATCACCACCACGAACTCATCCCCGCCAATGCGGTACATAATCCCATCCTCCGGCCCCATATTCAGATATGCCTGGGAAATACAGGTAATGTATCTGTCCCCTGTCTCATGCCCCATGGTGTCATTAATATGTTTCAGGCTGTTTAGGTCAATCAGGATGAAACCCGTGTCCTTTTCCTTCTTAGCCGCAATCCGGTTCTTCATATCCAGCTGGTAGGCATTCCTGTTCTTAAGCCTGGTCAGGTAGTCCATGTTGGACATATCCCTATAAAATGGATTGGAAATCCGTCGGAACAGATACCTGGACACCAGGCTGGCAGCCAGACTGAACAACAGGATGAATACCGGCAGCACACGCCGCAGGTTCTGGTATACCTGATACTGGTGGTCTGCCCGGAACTCAATCCCGACCACGCCGATGATTTCCTCCCCTTCATAAATCGGAAGGTAAGTGATGAAGATTTTCCCCCAGTCTGTTTTCTTAATCTTGTCCGGCAGTACACGTTCCCCATTTAACGCCCGCTGCATGTCCGGATAAATCTCCCGTTCAATGGGGTCGCCCGGATACCTGAAATCCGCATCCACAGGGTCCAGGCAGTCCACCACATAGACAAACTCCCCGGCATCGTTCATCTTGGCAGTGTACAGGTACATGACGCCCGTAATCTCCTTTACCCGCTGGAAGCGGTCATGCATCCTCTGGTAATCCTCCTTCTGCACATCCCCGGGACCGGATATATGCTTGAACGTATCCGTATCCATCCTTTCACCGATATAGGAATAGATATGTTCCGCCTGGTCGTTCAGGCTCCTGAGCATGTCATTGTACGTGATCCTGTACTGTACCATAAAAATAGAATAGGAAAGAATGGCCACAATGACCGCTGTAAATAACGATACCTGAACATCCACTCTCCGCCACAGCTCTGATTTCATATAAGACCATTCTCCTTCAGAAAATGTTATTCTCAGGGAGACCGCACGGATTCCCTGCATTTTCCAGTATTCCTACTGATATTATAACCGCAGTCCCCCTGTTTGTCTATGCGCGGTCCCCATCTTTTCCTTCCATATATACAGGCACCATCACCCTGACCACATAATCCTCATATCCCTTAACCGTCAGTTCATCCAACAGCAGGTCCTCATACCACATTTCCCCGGTAACCCGCCCAATTTCCCTGGAAAATCCTGTAATCCGTTCATAAGGCGCCTCCATATCCCAGGCATAACCCCGGTAATACATCTCCACATATTCACCGGCAGGGCGTTTCATGACCTTGGGGGAGGCCGCCCTCTTCTCAAGCTTTGTATAGACCTTTACGTATTTGTCAAACAATCCTTTTTCCAAATCCTCCTTCAGGCAGATGGAGCCCACCGCCCCCATGGCGCCGTGGTATTTTTCCTGCTCCCTTACATGCTCTGCAATCTCCACGGCTGTCCTGCGCTCATCCGAAGCCGTGATGTCGGATACCAGAAGGAACTCTTCCCTGTGCCCCACCAGCATGGGGACACCCAGGGGCACATTCAGGGCAGCGGTTATATTGTTCTTTTCATTGCGTATGAACCGCTTCATCTGTTTCAGGTGCTCAATCTCCCTGTCTATCTGCTTCTCCTTTTCATCCATCATTTTCATGAACCGTTCCGGCGAGCGGTTCTCAATGTATTCCTTGATTTCCTCCAGGGGCATGCCCAGCTTCTGCAGCGCCTTGATGACCTCGAACACATCCATCTGCCAGACAAAATAGTAACGGTATCCGTTCTCCTCCTTCAGCGCAGGTGATAAGAGGCCTATCTGGTCATAGTGGAACAGGGTGTGTTTCTTAACCCCCAGTATCCGTGCAAATTCCCCGGTTGTAAAATACAGTTCAGTGCGGTTTTCCATTTTTTCAATCTCCTCTTGACTATCGGGTAACCCTATACTATATGATAATACCTGCGGCTGAAATTTACAATAGAATCAGGAGTATTTTTATGAGTCATTCATTATCAAAAAAATTTACCTTCGGGTCTTTATTGATGTTTGCCATGCCAACCACCATCATGATGGTTGTCATGTCCCTGTACACCATCGTGGACGGCGTATTCGTCTCCAGGTATGTAAGCACCAATGCCCTGTCCTCCATTAATATCGTATATCCCATCATCAATATCGTGCTGGGCTTAAGCGTCATGCTCTCCACGGGAAGCAGCGCCATTGTTGCCAAAAAAATGGGTGAAGGCCGCCCTGACAGCGCCAGAGGGACCTTCACCATGATTATTATGTTAAATATTGCGGCCGGACTGGTCATTGCCATCCTGGGCAACCTGTTTGCCACGCCCCTGTCCCTGCTTTTAGGTTCCAGCGAAGTCCTCTTAAAGGACTGCGTCACCTATCTGCGATGGCAGCTGGCATTTGCCCCGGCCCTGATGCTCCAGATCCAGTTCCAGATGTATTTTGTCACCGAAGGGCGGCCGGGCATCGGCCTGTTCCTGACCCTTCTGGCCGGGGTGGCCAACGCTGTGCTTGACTATGTGCTGATCGTGCCCATGGGGCTTGGGATTGCAGGCGCGGCCATTGCCACGGTAACCGGTTACATGATACCGGCTGTCATTGGCCTTATTTATTTTTCATATGCAAGAAACTCCCTGTGGCTGGTACGTCCCCGCATGGAAAAGGGGGAGCTTAAGGACACCTGCATCAACGGTTCCTCAGAAATGGTGACCAACCTTTCATCCGGCATCATCACCTTCCTGTTCAACCTGGCCATGATGCATTTTGCAGGGGAGGACGGGGTTGCCGCCATCACCATCATCCAGTACTCCCAGTTCCTGCTGAACGCGCTGTTCATGGGCTTTTCCCAGGGCGTCTCACCGGTAATCAGCTTTAACTACGGAAGCAGGAACCAGGAACAGCTCAGGCAGGTGTTTAAGACCTCCCTTCTCTTTACCCTTGCGACCTCGGCAGCCACCTTCCTGCTGGCCCAGCTGGGCGGAAGCATTGTGGTGGGCATATTCGCGGAGCCCGGCAGCCCGGTCTACGGCCTGGCCCGCCATGGCTTTACCATATTTGCCTTCAGCTTCCTGTTCTCAGGCTTTACCATATTTGCATCCGCCCTGTTTACCGCGCTTTCGGACGGACGGATATCCGCCGTCATCTCCTTTGTGCGCACCTTTGGCCTTATCATCACAAGCCTTATGGTCCTGCCCTTCCTGATCGGGGTGGACGGCGTGTGGCTGGCGATTCCCATCGCGGAACTGGGCGGCCTGCTTTTAAGTATCCATTATATGAGGAAATACCGCAGCACCTACCACTATGCCTAATACTACATCCCCTTTATGAACTTGGTGGGCGACTTAAGCGTGTATTTCTTAAACACGGAGCAGAAGTGCTTATAATCCGTGAACCCGGTGGCCTCGGATATCTCGCTGATGCGGTACTGCCTTGTGTTCAGCATGGCAACCGCCTGCTGCACCCTGTATTTGTTCAGGAAATCCAGGAACGTCTGCTCCGTCACCTCCTTGAACTTCCTGCTGAGATAGCTGGCGCTGACCCCCAGTTCCTCCGAAATCCCCTCAATACTGATCTTCTCGGCAAAATGCTCCTTGATCTTCCCAATGGCCCTGGACACATACTGGTTCTCCGAAAGGTCCAGCTGCATGTAATACTCCAGGTTCATGGTCCCTCCCTCCAGCTCCGCCTTCTCCAGCGCGTGTTCCACCTGCCTGGCGCTGGCAATCTCCTCCTCCAGCCTTTTCATGATTCCTGCCAGCGCCTCCTCGTCCACAGGCTTTAGGATGTATTCACATACCCTGGCCTCAATGGCCCTCCTGGCATATTCAAAGTCAGCATAGCTGGTCAGGAGGATACTTTTGAATTTTACCTGCTTCGATGCCTTCTTAATCATTTCAATCCCATCCATGAACGGCATGCAGATATCCGTAATCACCACATCCGGGCGGCATTCCAGAATTTTTTCATATCCGTCCTTACCGTCCGACGCCTCTGCCACCACCACGCAGCCCATAGAAAGCCAGTCCGTGGTGTACACAAGGCCTTTTCGTATCATATCCTCATCTTCTGCAATCAAGACGCGCAGCATCCGTTTTCCTCCCTTTTTAAGCGCCCGGTCCCCATGACGGTTCCCGGTCAGCAGGCAGCGTCACCACCAGGGTGGTGCCATGCCCCTCCGTACTTCTGATTTCCACCCCGTAAGGCCGTCCATACAGGATTGCAATCCTCCGGTGTATGTTGTAAAGCCCTGAATGCCTGCTGGTATTCTCCTTCTGCTCCAGCACGGCGTTCAGCTCACTTAAGTTTTCCTGGGAAATCCCAACCCCGTCATCACGGCATATCATAATTAGATTTCCCTGGTAGATATATGCCTTCAGCTCCACCTTAAGGTTCAGCTGGCTGCCGAACCCGTATTTAACTGCGTTCTCAATCATGGGCTGGAGGACCAGCTTTGGTATCCTGCAGTCCATGGCCTCCGGCTCCACCTCAATCTGGTATTCCAGCCTGGAACCGAACCTGCGCTTAAGGATGGTCATGTAATTCTCCAGATGATCCAGATCCTCCTTAAGGGTCACCTGGTCCTTGCTCCCGTCCAGGCTGTAGCGCAGGAGATTGGACAGGGAAAATACCATCCGCTCTGCCGTGGCCGGCTCCAGCCTGCACATGTACCGTATGTTTTCCAGGGTATTGTAAAGGAAATGGGGGTTGAACTGGGATTCCAGCTGTTTGTTCTGGGCCATGGCAACCAGCTCGGTCATCTTCCGGTTATTCTCCATCTGGGTTTTCAGGCTGGCGATTGTCTCATTATACGCATCCGCGATGATACGGAACTCATTCTCGCTGTCAATGCGGATGGAGGTCTCCAGGTTGCCGGTCCTGGCATTCTCCATCACATCCAGTATACGGTAAAAGTCCTCTGTCTTTTTTTCCGTCATCTTCCTGGACCGCAGCAGCATCCACAGGGTCATGAGGATCAGCGCCGTTATGACCAGGGCGCTGCTTAAGGACAGGGAGATCACAATGTTCTGGATGTCCGAGATGGAATAAACCTGGAACAACTGCCGGTAGGCCGGCTGCCTTGCCGCCAGGTACATCTGCCTGTCGTGGGACAAAAAGCGCCCTGCTCCTGAAAGGGCTCCCAGGACCTGGTTGCTTTTATTGACAAAATGATAGTTGCTGCACGCATAGACCCATCCATAGGAATCCGTGATGATGGTCTGCGTCTCCAGCCGGTCCAGCATCTTCTGCATCTGGCTGCTGGGAATGGAGCATACCACATATCCCACGGTCTGCCCCTCCGACTCCACGCTGCGTCCAAGGGCAACCGCGCCCTGCTGGCTCCTCCATCCGTCCACCAGCTTTACGGCTGTCTGCCCGGGCCATCTGTCCATGTGCCAGAATATGCCCCAGGAAGTCCCCTCCTTCACATCCAGATACTCAGGCCGGCCCGGCTGGCTGGACAGCAGGATATTCCTGTCCCGGTCCAGTATATAAAGGTTCCCTTTTATCTCCAGGCCATTGGTCATACCGTAAAACCCTTCAAATATCCCGGCCTTCCTCCTGGTGTCCAGGGTGCCTGTGAACAGGTCAGGCTGCCCGGCCAGACGGACCAGTCCCTCCTCGTAGCGTCCCAGGACCCGCTCCAGTTCCTCAGCCACATAACCGTTGTTGGATACGGTAATGCTCCTTCTCCCATGGATAAGGGCCACCATGAACACCACTCCGCAGAGCAGCGTGAATACCACGGCCGGAACAATGGCATAGTAGATGAACATGTGCTGGAGTTCGTCCCTGAAATACTTCTCTTTTTTCATCCGGCCCCTCCTTCATCCGCCACGGACCGGAAAATCCCGGCAAACCTCTCCAGCCACTGCTGCTTGTTCCTGTTCACCACCTCCAGGTCGTCATAGATAATGTGCAGGCCATCCTTATCTGGCAGATACTCCGGCTCATCCACGTCCTTGCGCACCGAACGGCGGTCCAGACGGTCCGCAATCATTGTCTGGGCATCCTTTCCAGTGACAAAATCCACAAACGCCTCAGCTTCTGCCAGGTGCCTGCTTCCCTTCACGATACAGACCACATCCGGAGTGGAAATGACGCCTTCCTTCATGTACACCAGCCTGACAGGCTCCCCCTCCGCCACATAGCGGGCCGCCCCTTCCTCAAAGGTAAGCCCCACCACGAACCGTCCCTCGGCCACTCCCTGGTACACATCCGCGGAACCGCCAAGAAGGCAGCCGTTCAGGTTCCTTACAAACTGTTCCACATAATCCCAGCCCTCCTCCGGGTTTCCCTGTCCCATGGCGTAAAGCATATTGATCAGATGCTCATAGGCAGAGGATGAGGTGGACGGGTTACACATGGCAATCTTCCCCTTCAGCTCCGGCTTCAGCAGGTCCCCATATCCCTCCACCACCGTATCCCCAATCAGGTTGGTATTCACCATAAGGACGCTGGGCACGTCCGTGAACCGGCTTAAGTTGCCCTCCTGGTTCTTAAACTCATCCCTGACCATGTCCTCATTCTCATTCACATAAGGCTCAAACAGCTCCTGTCTGGGCATGGTGGTGGAAAGGGAGCCGCCCCAGAATATGTCGCAGGCCGGTTCCCTGTGTGCCTCCACCATGGATAGCAATTCCCCGGTCCCCCCGGTCTGCACAAAGGTCTTCACCCCGGTCCTGCCCTCAAACTCAGACACAATGGGGTTTATAAACTCCAACGGATGAGGGCAGTAGATAACCAGCGCCTCATCCGTCTCACCGGCAGCCCCGGCCTCCCCGCTGCCCCCGCATCCTGGGAGACAGAGGGAAATACCTATGGCTGCCGCATATATGATCCAATTCTTTTTCATTTAGTTTCCAGTGCCTCCCAGCGTTCATTGGATGATGAATGTCCATATGCTTAATTGTATCAACCAGCTGAAAGAATGTAAACCCCCTTGGGGTCGAAATCCAGATACGCCTTCTCGCCCACCTCGTAAATCCTCCGGTTCACCGGATTATAATCCGTTATCTGAATCATCATGTTCCCCACCATGACCTCATAGTACTGGTAGGAACCCATGAAGGTGGAAAGGCTAACCGTTGCCTCCAAAAGCCCCTGTTCCGCCAGGGTGGCCCCCTCCGGGCGGATGACCAGGGTGGCGTCCGCGCCGGAATCTGCATGGGCAAAATTATTGACCTCCAGCTCCTGTCCCACCACGTCAATCACTGCTTTTTCACCGCTGACAGACTTCACCTTTGCGTCCAGGAAGTTGGCCTCGCCGATAAAGTCAGCCACAAACCTGGAGGAAGGATGGTAATAAATCTCCCTGGGCGTGCCAATCTGCTCCACCCTGCCCTGGCTCATGATGATGATCTTATCGGAAATGCTCATGGCCTCGGACTGGTCGTGGGTCACGTAGATGGCGGTAATCCCCACCTTCTGCTGGATTTTGCGGATTTCCGTCCGCATGGTCACGCGCAGCTTGGCGTCCAGGTTGCTCAAAGGCTCATCAAACAGCAGCACGCTTGGCTCAATCACCAGGGCCCTTGCCAGCGCCACACGCTGCTGCTGGCCGCCGGACAGCTGGTTGGTCATCCGGGACTCCATGCCTTCCATCTCCACCAGCTTAAGTATGTTCATGACCCGCTCATGGATTTCCTCCTTGGGGAGCTTTCGTATCTTAAGGCCGTAGGCCACGTTGTCAAATACATTGATATGGGGCAGGAGGGCGTAGCTTTGGAATACCATGGCCGTATCCCTTTTATTAGGCGTCAGCGCATTGATGTTCTCATCCCCCAGGTAGATATCCCCCTCATCCGGGCTTTCAAACCCCGCAATCATGCGGAGCGTAGTGGTCTTGCCGCAGCCGGACGGGCCCAGCAGGGTCACGAAGGAACCCGGCTCAATATCCAGCGTGGTATCCTGCACCGCGTAAAACTCCTTCCCCGTCTTGGGGTCTGTATATATCTTGGAAATGTGGTCCAGACGGACACCCTTTTTCTGCTTTTCCATGTTATTATCCTCCTATTCCTCAGCCTTAATCTTCCTGCTGACACCAAAGAACTTCATCATTGTATCCATAAGCAGCACCGCGCCGTATGTAATGACAATCAATACGGTTGCGTACGCACAGGCCACCCCGTAGTTTCCTTTTTCCGCCTGCTCGTTTATCTGGCAGGTAATCAGCAGGAAGTCCGGTGTTACCAGCAGGATAATGGCGGAAATAGCCGTGATGCTCCGCACAAATGCCGTTACAAGGCCGCTGAAGAAAGAATCCTTAATCAGCGGAAGGGTTACGGTCATGAAAACCTTGGCCGAATTAGCCCCCATGTCATATGCGGATTCCTCAATGGACTTGTCAATCTGGCGCAGGGCTGAGATGCCACTCCTGGTGCCGGTGGGAAGGCTCCGCACAATGAACACGATGATCAGGATAAGCCCGCTTCCGTAAAGGCTGCTCATGATTCCTGTGCCGAACAGCCCCCTTGCATAACCGCGGATGTATCCGATACCTAAAACCGTACCGGGAACCGCCATGGCCAGCATGGATACAAACTCAATGAATCCTTTGGCCTTGAACTTTTTCTTCACCACAAGGTAGGAAATCACCATGGATAAAAACGCGGTCAAAGGGGCTGCAATGGCTGAAAGCACAAAGGAATCCTTAAATGCCTTCAGTCCGCTGGTCTTGAACATGTACTGGAACCACTTAAGGCTCAGGCTGTAATCCCTGCCCCAGAGGGTGAACATGGCGCCGAACGGGACCATGATATACATTAACAGTACGAACGCAGCCACCAGCCCGCAGAATATGGTAAGGGGCACGGTCACGCTCTTATCCTCAATCAGCATCCTCATGCGGGAGGCCTTGCCGGTAAGGGTTGCGGCTGTCTTCTTCTCCAGATAATACTTCTGTATCAGGAACAGCACAACGGTCAGGGACAGAAGCACCACGGCCATGGCCGCTGCTCCCGTGGAATCATAGGCGCCTGTGACCTGCAGGTAGATTGTGGTTGCCAGGGTATCGTAGGAACCGCCGATCAGCATGGGGTTTGCAAAGTCCGCCACGGACTCGATGAAAGTAACCAGGAATGCATTGCCCAGGCCGGGAAGGAGAAGGGGGAAGGTGACGCTTGTAAATACCTTCCATCGGCTGGCACCCATATCCCTGGTGGCCTCCTCAAGGGACGGGTCTATGTTCTTTAAAAGCCCTTTTAACATCAGGTAACACACCGGGAAAAATGTCAGGGTCTGTACAATGGCGATTCCCTTAAGCCCGTATACATTGGAATCATAGATGCCCAAAAGGGACCTGGTAATGATTCCGCTGCGTCCAAACAGCATAATCATGGAAAGGGACAGTACAAAAGGCGGGGATACCACCGGAAGCATGGATACCAGCGCAAACAGCTTTTCAAGGATTTTTGTCCTAAGCTTTACATACACCTCCACATAAGCAAATAAAAGACCGATGGCAGTGGAGGTAAATCCGGTAATCAGACCCAGCACCACTGTATTTTTAAATGCTTTCTGGAACCGCTCCAGACTCAGTACCCGCTTAAACACATCCAGTGTGACACCGCCCTCCTCGGTGCGGAAGCTGTCCACCAGCAGCATCAGGAGAGGATACAGGATGAACAGTGCCAGGAAGATGAGCAGTACCACGATCATGCCCACCAGGATGGGGTCTGAGAAAAATTTCTTGCGCTCTAACTGCGCGCTTTGTTTTCTGGCCACGTAAAGGCCCCCCTTTCTATCCGGGCCCCCAAAAGGCGCCCCATTTCTATCCGGAACGCCCGGGCGCCCCGCTCTGCATAAGCATCAAAGGAGAAAATGCTGCGTAATGTACGTTCCGGCGCATTACGCAGCACTATCCTGTCAACCTATCCTATCTTATTGTAAATCCATGTCATGCCTTGGATTCCCTTCTTATTCCGTCAGGAAACGGCTGCTGTCCGCACTGTCTGCAGAACTTCCAAGGGCTTCAAAGAAATCTTCCACGTACTTGGCGCTGTTTTCCTTTGCATCCTCAAAATCATAATCAATGGTATTGTTCATATCCAGTCCGAACCTGGTTGCTTCCTCAGGCTGGGTTGCGTTGCTCAGCACCAGGAACTGGTAGGAGCCGTTCTCTTTTGCATGATCCACACAGCCAGGAGACAGTGCATACTCAATCCACAGCTTGGCAGCGTTTGGATGGGTGCAGCCATTGAAGATTGCGGTAGCGCCAACCTCAAAGGAGGTTCCGTCTTCCGGTACGATTAACTGGATATTGTCATATCCCTGAAGAATCTGGTAAATGCCGTCATGAAGAAAGCCGATACCGATGACGCACTCGCCCGGGCCTACCATCTTGGATGGGCCGGAACCGGACTTGGTGTACTGGGAAATATTCTTGTCCAGCTTCTTAAAGTATTCCATGGCCTCATCATGGCCCTTCATCTGAACCATGGTGTTGATAAGCAGCTTCGCTGTTCCTGCCGTATTGGGGTTGGACAGCATGATCAGTCCCTTATACTCTTCCTTTGTCAGGTCATCCCATGTCTTGGGCGCTTCCAGGCCTAAGCGGTCCAGTTCTTCCGTATTCACCATGAAGCCCAGGATGCCTTTGTAGATTCCATACCAGCAGTCAGTGGGATCTTTGTAGTTGTCACTAATCAGGTTCTTGGCATTGATTGCGTCATACTGCATCAGCAGTCCGTCTGCAACCGCTTCATTATAAGGGTCAGTGGTTCCGCCGAACCAAACATCGGCAGAAGGTTTGCCTGCCTCCTCAGAAATCTTGGTATAAACTTCTGAAGTGGAAAGCCTCTGATACTTTGTCTTGATTCCGTAGAGCTTCTCAAAGTTCTGGCATGCAGCTGACAGGTATTCCTCCTCGCAGGAGCCGTATACGGTCAGTTCGCCCTCGGCCTTGGCTGCCTCTATCAGGGCGTCCATATCCCCTCCGGCTGCCTCTGCTGCCGTGGTATCCGCCGCCTCCTTGCTCTCTTCCCCCGCTGCCTCGGTTGCAGCCGTGGTGGCAGGAGCCGCCGTGGTGGTTGGATCTGCCGCCTTTCCACCGCCGCATGCGGTAAGGCTCAGTGCCATGGTACATGCTAACAATAGTGCCAGTCTTTTCTTCATAATAAAACCCCTCCTATCTTTTCTGGTGATTCCATCATAGCAGAAAACAAGGTGGGGGAAAACCGTGATTTAAGTAATTTTGTCGTGATTTCTGAACTTGTGGTTAATTTTTTTATCAATTATATACAATTGCATGACAGTAAAACGTTCCCGACAGAACACACCGCCCCTGTTTTCTTCAACCTTATTCCTTCCTAAAGAAACCCTCTTGACTATCGGGTTACCCTATAGGGTACAATAATACGGTTATCCAGGGTAATCATACCTTCATACCACCCAAATCCAAAGGAGAGTGTTCAGATGCATCTGATTCTACATTATTTAAAACGCTATAAAATTTACGTATTCTTCAACCTCCTGGCTATCCTGGGATTTGCCACGGCAGAGCTTGGCATTCCCACCATCGTTTCCCGTATGATTGACAACGGCATCATATTAAATGACCGCGCTTACATCTACAAAATGGGAGCAGCCATCCTGGCCGTGGCTGTTGCAGGAGGCATTGGGAACGTGCTGCTGGCCTACTGCAGTTCCCTGGTCAGTTCCCGGGTGACCAGGGATATCCGCAATGATATCTTCCGCAAGGCCCAGGAGTTTTCCCACACCGAATACAACAAGTTCGGCATATCCAGCATGATAACAAGGACCACCAATGACGCATTCATCCTGATGCAGTTCATCAACATCATCCTGCGCACCGCCCTGCTGACCCCGATTATGATCATCATCAGCATGTTCATGGTCATCCGCACCAGCATGACCCTGTCCATGGTCATCGGAGGCTGTGTGCCCATTATCTGCCTTGGGGTATATCTGATAGCCAGGACCAGCAACCCGATCAGCACCCGGCAGCAGAAGGGACTGGATAAGTTAAACAGGATTACCAGGGAGAACCTGACCGGGGTCAGGGTCATCCGGGCATTCTGTAAGGATGAATATGAAACAGAACGGTTTGACCAGGCCAACGAAGATTACGCAGCCAATGCAAAAAAGCTGTTCAAACTCATGTCCGTGACACAGCCATCCTTTTTCCTGCTCTTAAACCTGGCTGTTTCCATTGTCTTTGTCCTGTCCAGCAGGCTGATTGACATGGGAAGCCTTCAGGTGGGCAACCTGGTTGCGTTCCAGGAATACATGTTCCACGCCATGTTCTCCATGATGATGTTCTCCCTGGTGTTCGTCATGTATCCCAGGGCTGAAATCAGCGCCAGGAGGATCAAGGAACTATTAGATGAGGAGCCCCTTATACAGAACCCCAGGAATCCGGTCACTGCGGGCGATGGCAGCGGCACCCTGGTATTTGATCACGTGTCTTTCCAGTATCCGGACGGGGAGGCGCCGGTCCTCCGGGATATCACCTTTGAGGCCAGGCGGGGGGATACCATTGCCTTCATCGGCAGCACGGGAAGCGGAAAAAGCACCCTGATTAACCTGATTCCCAGGTTTTATGACATCAGTTCCGGCAGCATCCGCATCGACAATGTGGATGTGCGCAGATATGACCTGAAGGCGCTGCGGGAAAAAATCGGCTTCATCCCCCAGAAGGCGCTGCTGTTCACAGGAAGCATCAATGAAAATATCCGCTATGGTAAGCACAATGCAGTCCAGACCGAGGTGGAGCACTCTGCCAAGGTGGCCCAGGCCTATGATTTCATCACGGAAAAGCCCAAACAGTTTGAAGAAATGATTGAAGAAGGCGGCGGCAACGTATCCGGCGGACAGCGCCAGAGACTCAGCATTGCCCGGGCCGTTGTGCGCAAGCCTGATATCTATATTTTTGACGATTCATTTTCCGCCCTGGACTTTAAAACAGATGCCAATCTGAGAAAACAGCTGAAATACGAGACAAAAGATGCCATAACCCTGATTGTGGCTCAAAGGGTCACATCCATCATGGATGCAACCAGGATCATTGTGCTGAATGAAGGCGCGGTGGTTGGGATTGGGACACACAGGGAACTGCTTAAAACCTGCAGTATTTACCATGAAATTGCCTTAAGCCAGCTGTCAGAGGAGGAATTAGCATGAAAATGAACACCACAGGAATGAGGCGCCTGATCCCATACCTGAAAAAATACCGTTTTAAGATAACCGGGGCCATCCTGCTGATTGTGGCGGCCTCATGTCTCATAGCATTAAGTCCTACCCTGGAAGGAATGATAACCACCCAGCTGTTCCAGGATGTGACAGCTGGACACGGGGTGGATTTCACAGTCATATACAGGATCGTGGCAACCCTGCTGCTTGTTTATGTGACAGGGGCCATCTGCAACTGCTCCTACCAGTTCCTCTTAACCGACGCCATCCAGAGCGCCATGGTGGACTTGAGGAACGATGTGGAGAGCAAGATCAGACGCCTGCCCATCGCCTATTTTGACCAGCATCCCCTGGGGGATACCATGAGCCGTGTCACCAACGACATGGAAACCATATCCAATGCCCTGCAGCAAAGCTTTGCCCAGATACTTAACGCCATCTTAGGACTGACCCTGGCCGTTGCCATGATGTTCTCCATCCAGTGGAAGATGGCCCTGGCCTCCATGCTGATCATCATTGGCTCCGTGGTCATTTCCAAGATGATTGTAAAAAAATCCCAGCCTCTGTTCGAAAAGCAGCAGAGCTCCCTGGGCAGCCTAAGCGGCGTAGTCCAGGAAAGCTTTACCGGATTTAATGAAATCAAGCTGTTCGGCAAACAGGAGGACGCCCTGGCCGACTTCATGGCCGCCAACAGCGAACTCTGCCAGAACGGGTTCAAGGCCCAGTTCATCAGCGGCCTCATGTCTCCCCTGGTATCCTTCATCACCTATGTGGGTATTGGCTGTATTGCCATCATGGGCGCGCTGTACGCCTTGTCCGGGGTCATTGCCGTTGGACAGCTGCAGGCTTTTATCCGTTATATCTGGCAGGTAAACCAGCCATTGTCCCAGATGACACAGCTGTCATCCGCCCTCCAGTCCTCTGCCGCCGCCGTGCACAGGGTATTTGAATTCTTAAACGAGGAGGAAGAGCCGGAGGATGAACGCTGTCAGGCAGCGCCGGAACATGTGGAAGGAAACGTGACATTTGAAAATGTACACTTTTCCTACACACCGGAGAAACCGCTGCTCCAGGGCCTGAACGCCCGGGTGGAAAGCGGGCAGATGGTTGCCATCGTAGGACCTACCGGAGTGGGAAAGACCACCCTGATTAACCTGCTGATGCGCTTCTATGACGTGACTGGAGGCGCCATCCTCATAGACGGCATTGACATCCGCCATATGAAACGGAAGGACCTGCGCTCCAAATTCGGCATGGTGCTTCAGGATACCTGGCTGTTCAAAGGAACCATCCGGGACAACATTGCCTACGGCAAGGACGATGCCACGGACGCCGATGTCATCCGGGCAGCCAAGATTGCCAATGTCCACCACTTCATCAAGACGCTGCCGGAAGGTTATGACATGATATTAAATGAGGAATCCAGCAACATTTCCCAGGGCGAAAAACAGCTTTTAACCATTGCCCGGGCCGTGCTGTGCGATCCGCCGATCCTTATCCTGGACGAGGCAACCAGCTCGGTTGACACCCGGTTGGAACACATGCTTCAGGACGCCATGCAGAATATCATGAAGGGGCGCACCTCCTTTGTGATTGCCCACCGCCTATCCACCATCCGCAATGCGGATTTAATCCTTGTGATGCGTGACGGCAATATCGTGGAACAGGGAACCCATGAAGAACTGCTTGTGAAAAAGGGGTATTATGAACAGCTGTACCATGCGCAGTTTGCAGAGGTGTGATTGGGGAGGACGGTGTGCCAGCGGATGGCATATCCGCGGGCGGCAGGTAAGCAGATGACGTGGCGGCGGACAACACATCGGTAGATAACACATTAGTAAATAACACATTGCTAACTTAGTATGATTCCTGATATTGTATACAGGTACTTCTGTCAGAATAATTAATGAAAAATGCAGGAAGAAATGATACCTCTTCCTGCATTTTTTTTATACTATATTAATACATCCATCCCCCATCACTATGACACATTCATCTGCACCGTCTTCCCCTGTACCTCTTCTGCCTCCTGGGTTTCCTCCTCAGGAAGGATCAGGTTCAGGGTCACGGCAGTGATGGTAGCTATCACAACCGCTGATTCCCCGAATATGGTCTTTGCCCAATCAGGGAACAGGACCAGACAGCCGTTGGCCTGGATTACGCCGATTCCCAGCCGCTCTGTTCAAGGGATTGATTGATAATTCATTCCCGCCATCTGACGGAAAGCAATTTTCAAACACACCCTAGCGGTTGGGAAATCCTTACCGATTGATATATTCCTTTACAACTGCATTGGCTTTCTCTACAATCCTGTGCTCATCCACACAGGCCAGCCGTCCATCCCTGACCACGATCCTGCCGTCCACCACCGTATAATCCACGCTGCCCTTAAGGCCAACGGTTGAGAGCACGGACGCCGGGTCAAACTGGGCGCCAACCATCTCGATGCGTTCCATATCCACCAGGAAAAAGTCAGCTGCCATTCCCACTGCAATCTGCCCCAGTTCATCCCGACCAAGAATCCTGGCGCTTCCCCTGGTTGCCAGCTTAAGGATTTCATAGCCAGAAGGCGCCTTCTGGCTCCAGGTTAAGCGGTGCAAAAGATAAGCCACCCGCATCTCTTCCAGCAGGTTGGAACCGTCATTGCTGGCGGAACCGTCCACGGCCAGCCCCGTGGGAACCCCCAGTTCCAGCATCCTTGGAATGGATGCAACGCCGGATGACAGCTTCATGTTGGAAACAGGGCAATGGGCAACCCCGGTTCCCGTGCTGGCAAGGAACTTTAACTCCTCGTCATTAAAATGGATTCCATGGGCATACCATACATCCGGTCCAATCCAGCCAAGGCTCTCCATATAAGCCAATGGCCGCATCCCAAAATGGGACACTGTAAACTGCTCCTCATCCTTTGTCTCCGCCAGATGGGTGTGGAGCCGTACCTTAAGCTTCCTTGCCAGTACAGCGGACTCCCTGAGAAGTTCGCCAGTCACACTGAAGGGGGAACAGGGAGCAAGGGCCACCTGGCGCATGGAATACCGGCTGCTGTCATGGTACTTCCTCACCGCTTCTTCCGAATCCCTTAATATCTCATCCACGGTCTGGACCACGGTGTCCGGAGGAAGCCCGCCGTCCTTCACGCTCAGGTCCATGCTTCCCCTGGTGGCGTGAAAACGCATGCCCAGGGCATCAGCCGCCCCAAACTGGGCGTCCAAAAGAGACATTCCCGTGTCCTTTGGGAACACATAGTGATGGTCCAGACAGGTGGTACACCCGGTTTTTAACAGTTCACCCATTCCTGTAAGCGAACTGTAATAAACCACGTCCTCATCCACGTGTTTCCAAATCTCATATAAAGTTTTCAGCCATGGAAATAATTCCATGTTCTGTACCTGCGGTAAATTGCGGCTGAAGGTCTGATATAAATGATGGTGTGTATTGATAAGACCCGGATACATCACCATGTTAGATGCGTCAATCACATCCTCTGCTGTTTCTTCCACCGGGCCGATTGCCTCAATCACTCCGTCCCGGATGAATACATCCACTCCGTCAAGCAGTCTGTCATTTGCGTCACATGTCACAAGATGCTTAACGTTTTTTACTAACAGGGTTCCTTTCATACTTACCTCCTGATGTAAATTCCTAAACAATCTTTGCTTCATAGACTATATGACTGGTATACTGCCGGCGGCACGGGTGTCCACGATGCACCCTCATACACATGACGGTATATATGATACCGCCGGCGCAGCCCGGCAATCATACGCCTGACAGGCACCGTACTATGTCAATCAACGTAGTACTCGTATGCCGCGTGGTCCCAGCTATGTTTTAAACAGCTATATAGATATGATTTTTCAAAGAACAATAGATACTTTAACAATATAACAATGATTGCCCTGAAAATCAATGTTAATATTATCACATATTGATGCAAATTTTTTGTACAATACTAACAGTTTCTGTTCTGCGGATTATCTATTTCCCCTATCCTGGAAAATGCAGGGTTCCCCACACAGGGGGCGTGATGGTGGAAAGCACCTCCACATAATCCGCGGTATCATTGATGCATGTATGGGGTAAGTCTTCCTCAATGATGGTTGTATCACCTTGGTTGAGCACAATGGTCACATCACCTGCCACAACGGTCAGGGTTCCTTTCAGCACAAGGAGGGTCTCCTCGCTGTGATGGACAATGGGGATTTCCGTGTCCCTGGAACATGGCTCAAGGATGGCCTTAATCATCAGGGTTTTAGGCGAAAAATTCGGTGAAGGAAGCGGTGTCAGGAATTCATATTCCACGCTGCTTTTTTTAATGCGCACAGACAGCCTTTCTTCCCTGCGTATGGTCAGGTTATGTGCATTCTTATGGTCATCCATCAGCACATAGACAGGGACATCGAACTCCCTGGCAATCTTGCGCAGGGAAGACAGGGACGGCTCCGCCTCCTCCCGCTCCACCTGGGAAATGTATCCGATGGACAGTCCTGTGCGCTCTGACAGTTCCTTAATGGTAAGTTTCTTATTTTTACGGTATTCTCTGATATTCGTACCCAGCATATCCGGCTCCTTCTTTCTCATTATCCTCTATTTTAACGGATCTTCTGCACTTGCGCAAGAATATTCATGGCGGTTTTTGATTTTTCATGTATGTTTTGGCGTATTTCAACTGGAAACAGTTGACCCATTTTTCAACCTATAGTAAAATTATAAGAAAATATTTTAGTTTTTTATGATATAACCATAATTCAGGAGGATAAAGATGAAGATTACAGGTATGAAAATCGAGAAAGTGCAGATTCCCTTAAAAGAACCTGTGAAAGTAGCATTTGCAACGGTCAGCTATCTGGAAAGCGTGCTGGTCCAGGTAACTGTGGACGAAGGCCTGGTGGGATATGGCGAAGCCTCCCCATTTGCCCCGGTCACCGGTGAGACCGTGGACAGTGTCATTGCCGTGCTGGAGCTGTTCAGGCAAGGACTGATGGGAATGAATCCCATGGATATCGAAGCCGTACACGCAATGATGGATGGCCTGATTGTTGGAAATGGCGCTGCAAAATGTGCCGTGGACCTGGCCATGTACGATCTGATGGGAAAGGCCCTGGGACAGCCGGTATACAAACTCCTGGGCGGTTACAGCAATATGATACAGAACGACATAACCATCGGCATCAGCACGCCGGAAGCCATGGCGGCCGAGGCCCGCAGGCTGGTGACGGAGGAAGGCTGGCATATTCTGAAAATCAAGGCCGGCATTGACTATAAAGAGGATATCCGCACCATGAAGCTGATCCGGGAGGCAGTGGGCATGGATGTCCGCCTGCGGGTGGATGCCAATCAGGGTTACCGTGTATCCGATGCAATCTGCGCCCTTGAAGGATTCAAGGAATACGGAATAGAGGCAGTGGAACAGTGCCTGCCCCACTGGGATATGGAAGGGTCGGCATTCATCCGCAGGAAGGTCAATGGAATCCAGATCATGCTGGATGAATCCATCCATGAGCCTGTGGACGCTGCCAGGGCCTGCCGCCTTCAGGCCGCCGACATACTCAACATCAAAGCTGATGAAATGCGGAGGCCTGTATCCGGCTGCCAAGATCAATGCCATTGCCGAGGCAAACGGGGTCACCTGCATGGTGGGCTGCATGCTTGAGACAAAACTGGCCATCACTGCCGGGCTGAGCCTGGTGGCTGCCAAGAAAAACGTGACCGAAGCAGACTGCGACAGTTTCCTGTACTACAGTGCAAATCCGGTGGAAGGCGGCTTTGTCCGGGACAAAGATACTTTCACACTGCTTGATGAGCCTGGATTTGGCGTAACCCTTAACCTGTAGGATCCGGGAAATGAAATGCCGGTATAGCAAATAACGAAAGAGGTACAATTATGCAATTCCCCATGTTCCAGACAACTGATGAATTATTGACAGTAATCTTAGTAATAGTGGCATTTTCCCTGTGGGTACAGCGGTTCAGGGTATTCAAATATGTGGGTCCGGCCCTAACGGTCATCCTGATTGGCCTGACGCTGGTAAACCTGCGCATTGTACCAGGTTACCAGGATGTATACGGTGTTGTGATAACATACTGTGTCCCCATGTCCATTTCCATATATCTGCTGAATATCAACCTTAAGGAACTGGCAAAACTTTCAGGCAAAGCCCTGGTGGCACTGGTATGCGCCGTATTCAGCGTCTGCCTGGTGGCCACGGCCTTCGGCGTTGTATTTGGCAGCAGGATGTTTGAGGGCTGGAAAATCGCCGGCATGTTCGTGGGGACCTATACTGGCGGCAGTGCCAATCTCACCGCCATTGCAGTTGGCCTTAACGCTGCCAATGAAACCATTGCTGCTGCCAACGCAGCGGATTATGTCATCGGCATGCCCACCCTGTTCCTGATGTTCGCGGCCCCGGCCCTGTTCCAGAATGTAAAATTCCTGAAAAAGTTCTGGCCTTACCACCTGTCTGATGAGGAACGCATTGGCGATAATGAAGAACCCGTACTCATGGCCGAACAGAAATGGAGTATCCAGGATATAGCATGTCTTCTGGCAGTCTCGGTTACCGTTGCCACCATTTCCACCAAACTGGCATCCTTCCTGCCCCCGGACTTTGCCAGCGCGGGCAGGATCCTCCTGATATCCACCATCTCCATTGCAGCCGCACAGATACCGGCTGTGGGAAGGCTGAGAGGGAATTTGAACCTTGGCCTGTTCTTTGGCCTTATGTATCTGACCATCATAGGTTTCAGCGTGGACCTGGCTTCCTTCTTCGGTTCCACCATGACCATTACCCTTTTCTGCTTCTGTGTCATCGTGGGAAGCATCGGGCTCCACCTGTTCCTTTCCAGGATGTTCAAGGTCCCGTATGAGTATGTGATCCTTGGCATTACCGGAGCCATTGCAGACGGAACCACCGCATCCCTGGTGGCATCCAGCGCCAGATGGAACCGCCTGGTCAGCGTGGGACTGCTCATGGGGGTTCTTGGCGGTGTCTGCGGAAATTATGTAGGTATCATGGTTGCTTATCTGATCCGGTTCATCATCGGCGCGTAAGGAGTGTGCATATGGAGCAATGGAATTTTTATCTTTCCGGAATATTATATGGAGTATTGGAAAAAAGAAACAGCCGCGTCTATCACCGGCCCCTGGATGTCTATACCGGCCGGCTGGAGGACTGGCAGGAACTTAAAAGCGGGGATGGCTGGTACAGGGAGCTGGGTAAGATGGATGTCCTGGAAGCGCTTCTCGGCCTGGAGGACTATGAGTCCGGGGTGCGGGGATGCGCTGGCGGCACAGATGGCTGTAAGCGGTTCATGACCCCGCGGGGTGAACTATATGAAAAAAAAGATACGGATGCATATGTACAGCGTAATATAAAATTCCCAAAAGACTTGATACTTGAATCCGGAACCATCGCTGCTTTCGTAACCCCCTACCGCGACCAATGCGCGGTGCTGGTAAGGGACGGACTGGAGGACAGGACCATCCTTAAACAGTGGGCAGACATGAATCAATCACCCCTATATGCGGTAAAACCACCAATAACGGTCATGATTCCCATGCGGGACCAAGTCCGTCTGGCGGCAGACATCTATCTGCCTGCACCAGCCGCAACAGCAGGAAACAGTGGGAATCCGGCACCTGAGAAGATGCCCGAAAGAATCCCGGCAGTATTAATCCGCACCCCCTACGGAAAAAGCGCCGGGGCATCCTCTTATTTCCGTTTCGTGCAGCGCGGTTATGCCGTGATAATCCAGGATGTGAGGGGGCGGGAGGACAGTGAGGGCGAATGGCTTCCCATGTATTATGAAGTGGAGGACGGCGACGATACCCTGACCTGGATTGGAGCCCAGACCTGGAGCGACGGAAATGTGGGAATGACCGGAGGCTCTTATCTTGGATATGTCCAGTGGGCCGCGGCAGCCAGCGGGAACCCATATTTAAAGGCCATGCTCAGCAATGTCTGTGCCGGAAGCCCGTTCATCGATGTCCCACGAAGGGGAGGCTGCTTTAATTCAGGCATGCTGGCCTGGGCCTTCATGGTTTCGGGCCAGCGCGCCAATCCCCTGCTGATGGCCCGGGAGGACTGGGATGAGGTCCTCAATATCCGCCCCCTGGAGGAACTGGCGCCAAAAGCCCTGGGATACGATATACCGTTTCTGAAAAAATGGTTTCAGCACATGGACTATGATGAACTGTGGCAGCGCGGGAACTGGAAGGAGCGCACCAAATCCCACCGTGTACCGGCCCTGATCATGTCCGGATGGTTTGATGATAATGGGATGGGAACAACTGAGGCACTGGATTTGTACCATGATTACCATGAGAAAAAGGTAATCCTGGGCCCCTGGATGCACTCCGGCAATGCCAGCTACGATATCCACGGCTTCTCCCTCGGAAACAACGCGCTGCGCTATGATATGGACCTGATATGCCTGTCCTGGCTGGAACATTACCTGAGGGGTGTGGAAAATGGAATTAACCGCACACCAGCCGTGGAGTATTACACCATGGGCACCAACCAGTGGAAAACCGCAGAGAACTGGCCTGTTCCCGGTACACAGGAACTAAGCCTGTATCTGGACGGCAATCATGAAAATGCCGGTACAGAAAACAAAGGCCGCCTGTCCCCGGACGCGCCCTCTGCCTCTTCCCTGGATTCCTATGTCTACGACCCGAAAAACCCGGCAGTCCATCTGGTTGACATGTCAGAAAACGAACTGGAGGTGCCAGGCGATTATACGGCCGAAGAACAGCGCCCTGACATACTGTGCTATTCCACTGACCTATTATCCCAGGACCTGACCATAACAGGAGATGCCTGGGCTGAGCTTTACATTTCATCTGACTGCGTGGATACGGACCTTGTGGTGCGCATCACGGATGTGGATGAGGACGGCCGTTCCATGAAACTGGCCGATGGCGTCATCAGCGTACGCTACCGCAACCAGTTCCAATTTCCTGAGTTCATGGAACCCGGAACCATTTATCCGGTCCGTATCCAAACCACCAAACTATCACACACGTTTTTAAAAGGACACCGGCTCCGGGTTACCATAACCTCCAGCGCCAGCAATTTCATCTTTCCCAACCGGAATACGAAGGATGGGTTTAACAGCGTGGAAATGCGGGTTGCACACAACTGTATCCACAGGGGCGGGGAGCATGCATCACGGGTGGTTTTTATGCAGGAACAGGAATAGGATCTGTTTTTGCCCATTGCCTTTGACTCTTTGACTGGCAGGTGTAAATCGAGTAGGAGGGAGTGATTAGCTCCCGTCCTCTCACACCACCGTGCGTACCG
>OCAS01000513.1_pt1 | contig 31062 bp, 29 predicted proteins | sample 1550751 | NCBI WGS metagenome assembly OCAS01 (sample SAMEA2580301, study PRJEB22360) | human gut metagenome | biome: human gut; feature: human-associated habitat; material: faeces | place: Denmark | collected 2008/2010
GGGAGCTAGGCGCGATAATGAACCCTTCTTTTACTTATATTTAAAAAAATATATTATTAGAAAATCTTGCTTTTCTTGCAGCTTTGCATCGATAGATCGAATTACCGATATTACATTAGGCGATTTTTGGGGAATAGATCAAGTAGAACCAGAAATAGATGATGATCTGGGAATTTCTTTTGTATCAGTGAATACACAGAAAGGCCAAGACTTCATTAGCTCAGTGACAGATAAAATAATGATGGAAGAGAGAGAAATAAATTTAGCTATTCCTCGGCAAATAAACTTAAGAAAGGCAGCAGAGAAGCCAGAAAAATATGAGCTTTTCTGGGAGGAATATAAAAAATTTGGCTCAGAATATATTTTGAAAAAATACACAACATTCGGCATGAAAAATAAAATTAGATGTTTGATGAAAAAAATCTTTAAAAAATATTTGAATCATAAAGAATAGAGGGAGGTTCTGGAAAAATGCAGAGAGAAAAAGCACTTGCAAAAAATACTGCTATTTTAATGTTTGGAAAAATATGTACTCAATGTATTAGTTTTCTGCTTCTTCCTTTATACACAAGTGTTTTAGATACTGCTGAATATGGTACTTTTGATATAATGATTACCTACTCAATGTTAGTTCTCCCAATAGTTAATCTACAGTTTGATCAGGGCCTTTTCAGGTTTATGTTAGAACATCGAGGAAAAAATAACAAAATAACAAATATTTTTTCTTCGATATTTTTGTCTTGTATTATACAAACTGCAGCATACAATGTGCTCTTAATAATTTTAAATTTTATTCATCCGGTAGAAAATATCCAGTTCTTAATGATTTATGTTTCACTTCAGGTTTTTGTATCTATTATGCTTCAATTTTCACGTGGGCTAGGAAAAAGTACTTGTTATGCCATTGCAAGTTTTATTTCAGCAGTTTCGACCGTTGTATTTAATGTCATTGCGCTTGTTTTTTTGAACAAAGGAGTATATGGATTATTTGCAGCATCTATTTTAGGGCAAGTTGTTACAATTATTTATCTCTCTTTCAACAATAAGATATGGAAGTATGTGAGCATTCATGAGTTTAAATTCTCAACAATAAAAGAAGTAAGCCAGTATTCACTGCCACTCATACCGAATAATTTGGCATGGTGGGTGGTTAATGTATCGGATAGATTGGTAATTAAATACTTTTTGGGAATAGCGTCAAATGGAATATTTACTGTGGCCAGTAAATTTCCAAATGTTTTTATAAATTTTTATAATATTGTAAATTTATCCTGGACAGAAAGCGTTTCGCTGCATTTTACTGATGAGGATAGAGATGTCTTTCTCAGTGAAATGATGACAGTCTTTTTTAAACTGTTTTCTACATGTTGTTTTCTAATAATATCTTTAATGCCATTTGTATTTCCGGTTCTGGTTAACTGGAAGTACAAGGAATCTTATAACCAAATTTACATTCTAATGATGGCGATGCTCTTTAGAGTTATGGTAGGGCTCTATAGTTGTGTATATATTGCTGAAAAGAAATCAAAAAAAGTTGCAACAACATCAATAACAGCAGCTGTTATAAATCTAACATTAGATATTTTGCTTATGAGAAAGATAGGGTTATATGCTGCATCGGTGTCTAGCTTAATTGCTTTTATGAGTATGTTTGTAATTCGATATTTTGATATTAATAGATCCATTCGAATGAAAATAGAATCAAAGACATTATTCCTTGCGCTTACTTTAGGTGTTCTTTTAGGTATTATATATTACTCTGAAAACATAGCTATTCAATTTATTGGATTTATAATAGTTTGTATATATTCAATTTTGACGAATAAGGATTTGATAAAAATTATATTGGAATACATAGTAAAGTTTTTCCGACAAATTAAAAGAAAAAGCAATTGACCTGTTCACTTGTTGGACTAAATATTAATTAACATTATTTTGTTTTTTTGAAGAATTGGAGGGTATATGAATAAATCAATCGAGTTTTTTAATGCTATTGATTGTGTTTATAACCAGCAAATTCCTGAAAATGTGATAGAACGAGCGAGACAATCATTACTTGATTATCTTGCTGTAACCTGTGCGGGTGTAAAGTTTCAGGATTATAAAATAAAAGAATATTTTAAATTTGCAGAACCAGAGAATGGAAATTATAAAGCAATAGGAACAGGTAAAAACGTAGTTTTTAAAGAAGCAGTTTTTCTCAATGGATTGAATGGTCATGCCCTTGATTTTGATGACGGGACTAATTCAGGAATAATTCATTTAGGCAGTCCTGTTTTTTCGTTATTAATACCATTGGCAGAGAAACATAAAATAAGTATTGGCGACATGCTGAAAGCTGCAATTATAGGATATGAAACATCTTACACGATGGCTGTTTCGATTCAGCCTGGGCATAAAGCTAAGGGATACCATGCGACTGGAACGTGCGGAACCTTAGGTGCTGCAATTGCCGCTTCTTATATGCTGGGGTTTAACAAAGAGGAGCGTTTTCATGCTTTTGCATCTGCAGCCGTTGCAGCCTCTGGTATGTTGAAGGTACTGGATGATGGCTCTGAACTGAAACCCTATAATGTTGCGAAAACTGCGCTCCTTGCGCTTACGAGTATCCAAATAGCGAAAGCAGGATTTAAAGGACATGTTGATCCACTAGGAGGCCGCGGTTTTTTTAAGATGATGACAGACCGGGATGATATTGAATTGAAACCAGTACTTTTAAATGGGACATATGCCATTATGAAAAGCTATACAAAACCATATGCATCGTGCCGTTATACTCATCCTGCAGTAGAAGCTGCAATTCATCTGCGGAATCAGTACGGTCTGAAAGCCAGTGATATTAAACAGATTGATATCAAAACATATAACCTTGCGGTAGATGGCCATGATCACATAGAAATACCAGGCTCGTACAGTGCAAAAATGAGCATTCCGTATGCTGTGGCGGCCGGGGTGATTTATGGAAGAGCCGGACTCCAGGAATTTAGTGAGGATATGGTAAAAAACGAAGAGATTCTTGAATTAACAAGGAAAGTCCATGTGATATCAGATGAGCAATTAAGCAAAGAATTTCCTGAGATTCAGCCTGCGATCGCTAGTATTATGACAAAATCCGGAATGGTTTCAGAACGAGTTGATTTTCCAAAGGGAGAGCCTGAAAATCCATTAACAAATGAAGAGTTTAAAAACCGTTATGATATGCTAATGGAATATGCTGGTGTATATACTGATGCCAGTGATTCTATATTTGATACAGTATACCGTGAATCAGCATTAGTTCATGATGTTATGAAGTATTTATAGAGAGGTCTGTTATGAAAAATGTAAATATTGTACTTGGAACCATGACTTTTGGGGAATCGGTGTTTGCTCCAGAGGTTGAGGAATTTATAAACACATTTTTTGACTTGGGCTACGACGAATTCGATACAGCTTTTGTATATAACGAAGGTAATTGTGAACGATTGCTTGGTGATGTTCTGCCTAAATTGGATAAAATATTTCGAATTGCCTCAAAGATAAACCCCAGAATTAGTGGAAAACTGGATGGAGAAGCTGCATATAAGCAGGTAAATGAATCACTTGAAAGACTGGGCTTAGACTGTGTGGATATAGAATATCTGCATTTTCCAGATCCTGCAACTCCAGTGGAATCTGTGCTGGAAGCATTATCAATTCTTTATGACCAGGGAAAGTTTAAGGAACTTGGGTTAAGTAATTTCCCGGCATGGATGGTAGCTGATGTGTGGAATAAATGTGATAAATATGGCTGGGTAAAGCCTACTGTTTTTCAGGGAGTCTATAATCCTCTTACCAGAAAGGCTGAGATTGAACTCAATGCATGCCTTAACCATTATGGAATGCGTTTTTATGCCTATAATCCTATGGCAGGCGGTCTGTTAACCGGAAGATATGGGCAGTTTGAAGAAGAACCAACTGATGGACGATTTACGCATAGACCCAATTATCAGGGACGTTATTGGAAAAAGAATTTTTTTGAAGCTGTCGATGTAATTAAATCTGCATCAGAGAGATATGGTATCACAACTATTGAAGCTACCTACCGTTGGCTTGCATATCATTCAATGTTAAATGGAGAACGGGGGGATGCGATTCTGATCGGAGCTTCAAAGTTGGAACATATGAAGCAGAATATATCCAGCATAAAAGAAGGACCCTTACCAGCAGATATTGTTGATGCGTTTGAAACGGCATGGGAAATCAGCAGGGTAGACAGTCCGGAATATTTTACCCTTTATAAAGGTAAAAAATAGGGAGGTTAAGAGAAATGTTAGATCAGGAAAGAATATTTGAAAAATTATGTAACTGTGGTGTGACGTTTTTTACAGGGGTACCGGATTCCTATTTAAATGGTTTTTGCAACTACGCATTAAAACACTTTCCAGAAAAGAATATTATTGCGGCTAATGAAGGAAATGCAATTGGTATTGCAGCAGGTCATTATTTTGCAACAAAGGAACTTCCTCTGGTATACATGCAGAACAGCGGAATGGGTAATATGATCAATCCACTGGTATCTTTGGTTGATGAGCATGTCTATAGTGTTCCTATGTTGCTTCTGATTGGCTGGGGCGGGCCGGCGGGGGAGGGGGGAGGGGCCACAGCATGAATTGCAGGGCGAGATTACAATCCCTCTTTTGGATGCCATGCACATCAACTACTCTATTCTCACAGATGATATCGGTCAATATGAGAGGATTACAGACGAAGCTGTTAATTATTGTATCAAATATAGAAAGCCGTATGCACTGATTGCCCCAAAAGGGGTTATGGCAGAAGAAAAGCTGAATAATAAAGATGACTTATATCCTATGAGCCGTGAAGAAGCAATTGAGATTATTCTTAACCACATGCCCTCCAATGCAATCTTTTCTGTAACAACTGGGCGAGCAACCAGAGAGTTATTCTTTCTGCGTGAAAGAAGAAATGAAAGCAAGGAAAACGATTTCCTGAATGTCGGTTCTATGGGGCATGCTTCTTCTGTAGCATTAGGAATAGCATTGGAAAAACCGGAGAGAAAGGTAGTGGTATTGGATGGCGATTCTGCTGCTATGATGCATATGGGTGCCATGACTATGGTTAGTAAGCTGCATGTGCCGAATTATTTACATATTATTCTGAACAATGGCGCACATGAATCGGTAGGAGGCCAGCCATCTGCTGGTTATAAAATTGACTTTACAAAGATCGCGGAGGCCTGCGGATATGAAACGGTGCATCATCCTGTGACGGGAAAAGAGGAACTGATCGCTGCACTCGCTGTGTTGAAAGACTGTGGTAAAGCTTCTTTTATTGATGTGCGTATTCATAAAGGGCTGAGTGGAAAACTGCCTCCGCTGGATTTTTCCCATAGAGAAGCCATTGATGCCATGATAGAAGAATTGAATAGATAATGTGTGAGTTATCTTGAGTGAAAGGATGGATAGACGATGAACAGTATGGACAAAACGAGAGAATTTCTAAAAACAATTGGTCTGCCAGGAGGGGACGCTTATGACCTTCCTGAATCAAAAAAACGATTTAAAGACAATGGGCAGTATCGATTTGAGGTTCCGGGAATTCAGGGACCGAAAGTGATGAGGGCACTTCTGGAGGCAATGGATTCCTATGGACTCTATCTTCACAGAGTAACACAAACACAGGGGATTATGCGCCTTACGGATGAAGAAATCGAGAGGATGGTAGAGCTTGCACATAAATGGGAGACAGATCTGATCCTTGCCATAGGGCCAAGAGCAACGACAGATACATCTGCTTCGGTCCATACCGAAGAAGGAGTCCGTATGGGGTACCGTCTTAGAGGGCAGGAGCAGATCGTAAGAGCAGTAGAAGATGTAAAACGGGCTGCTGGAATCGGCTGCAGGGGATTCCTCGTTTACGATGAAGGCTGCCTGTGGGTGCTGGATCAGATGAGAAAGGCAGGGGAGATCCCCGCGGACTGTCATTTTAAGGTATCGGCTCATGCCGGCCATGGTAACCCGGCATCGGCGAAGGTGCTGGAGAGCATTGGTGCTGATTCCATCAATCCAGTTCGTGATATACAGCTCCAAATGTTGGCGGCAATGCGCCAGGCAGTGGACTGCCCGATTGACATTCATACTGAAAATCCGAAGTCCACGGGTGGGTTTATCCGTCACTATGAGGTGCCGGATATGATACGGATCGCAGCACCGCTCTATTTAAAAACAGGGGGCTCTGTTGCGGCTACACACAGCTGGGATAGTACGGAGGATGACGCTAGAAAGAGGGCAAAGCAGTGCGTGCTTGTGAAACGTATGATCGACGAGTATTATCCGGAGGCTGTGTGGTCACCGAAGGGGAGCTTAATATAGAAAAGTAAAGCAATGATAAAATACATAGAAGGAGAGGATAAAAAAGATGAGACACCATCTATATAACAAAGATTTCAAATTTTTAGTAGAACCGGAGGAATTCAATAAATATACCGATAGGGAGCTGCTGCAGTATTGCCTTGGCGCTACGATGTATATGCCTGGTATCAAGGATTTTGCGCCGAAGATCCTTGGAGGTGCTATGCCTGGACTTACGACCATTGTTTTGTGCTTTGAGGATGCTTGTCCGGAAGATCGGGTGGAGGAAGCAGAGCAGAATGTATACCGGCTTTTGGATACGGTAACGGATGCTGTGGATAAGGGAAATCTGGCGCCGGAAGCGGTTCCGCTTATTTTTGTGCGCATACGTAATCTCACACAATTTAAACATTTTGGACAGGGCCTGACCAAAAAACAAGCGCGATCGCTGTGCGGCATTAATTTCCCTAAGTTTAATGCAGAAAATGGGTACGAATATTTTGCTTATTTGCAGGATCTAAACGACCGCCTTGAGGAGATTTTGTATGGCATGCCAATCATTGAGGACTCGGAAGTAGCCTACAAGGAGACACGTATATCGGAATTGGTAGGTATCAAGAAGATTCTTGACAAATATCGCGAACTGGTCCTACAGGTACGGGTTGGCGGTACAGATTTCTCCTCAGTATTTGGCGTGCGCAGGGGTGTTGATTATTCCATTTACGACATTATGACCGTCCGCGAATGCCTGACAGATATTATCAATGTCTGTGGACGGGATAACGATTATGTGATTTCCGGACCTGTATGGGAGTATTTCCGTGCGCCGAAGGAATTAATGTTTGAAGAGCTTCCGAAACATGGACTGGAAGATTATCTGATGAAGCGGCTGCCAATTGTGAACAATGAGATAGATGGTCTGCTTCGCGAAGTGATTCTGGACAAAGCCAACGGCTTTGTAGGGCGTACCGTGATTCATCCGACGCATGTCAAATTTGTCAATGCGCTGATGGCAGTTACGAAGGAAGAGTATGATGATGCGTGTATGATCCTCGGCCATAGTGAAGGCGGTGTGGTAAAAGGCAGTGGTGCGAATAAAATGAACGAGATCAAGCCGCATACGAATTGGGCGGTGAAGATCTATAATCGCGCGCGTGCTTTTGGCGTGATTGAAAACGAAGGCGCATATGTGAGGCTGTTTGCAGTCAATGACTAAAGGGCCTATCTTACGAATGAGGTTCCTCGTATTTATCTGTGTTATTTTATATTGTAAAGGGTAAGGAACCAACACTGTGGAAAAGAATTGGAGGACACTATGGCGATTGAGATAAGCACACCGATTTCTGAAGTGGCGGCAGCAAGTCTGCAGGTTGGGGATACCGTGCTGATTACAGGATATATTCTTTGTGGACGGGATGCTGTGCTGCCGAAGGTGGTTAAGCTGATTGAAGAAAACAAGTCTCATACACTCGGGTATGATTTAAAAGGAAGTGTTATTTTTCATACAGCAGTGAGCCCGGCGGGAGTAGGTCCTACATCGAGTAATAAACTGGAAATCGAGAGCAGTATAGAGCCACTGTCAAAGGCTGGTGTGAAGCTGCATCTTGGAAAGGGCCAGATTCATAAAGAAACGATAAAGGCCTTGGATATAAACAATGCGGTGTATGCGGTAATCCCCCCAGTGACGGCGCTGTTAGGGGATAAGACGACAGAACAGACATTGATTGCTTTTCCGGAATTGGGGATGGAGGCCTTGTATCGGCTTAAGGTGAATCGGTATCCTGCTATTATTGCAGCAGCGCATGGGAGGAGTATCTATGAGTGAATTTAGTTATGAAAAGACAGTTTCTCTTGTCCGGAACACGCTGGTAGAGGCAGGGTCAACGTTTCGAGAGGATAAGAAAGAAGCTTATCGAAAAGCGATAGCTAATGAAAACAATGAGAAGGCAAAGTGGGTTCTTGAGACTATATTGGAGAATGCCAATGCAGCAGAAAAGAATCATAGCCCTCTTTGCGACGATACTGGAATCCCGCATATGGTACTTGAAGTAGGGCCAGATGCGGCAGTAAGTGGACGGATGCTGGATGCTATCAAGGAAGGTATAGCAGAAGGACTACAAAAACTGCCAGGACGTCCTATGGCGATTATGGGAGATGACAGTCAGAGAATCGACCAATCTGGTGGTTTAAATCCAGAAAGTGCAGGTGTGGAGCCGGCTCCGATACTTATCAGGCGATGTAGAGATAATGTTGTAAGGCTTCATATACTGATGTTTGGTGGTGGTCCTGCGATCAGAGGAAAAACGTATCGTGTATTTCATAAGCACAGCACAGATGTGGTGCTGAATGAAATCGTAAAGTGGGCGATTGAGGGAGTCTCTCAATTGGGCTGTTCTCCATGTACTCTTGCAGTTGGCATTGGCAGAAGCCATTTTGAAGCAACATCCATGATGCTTCAGGCGCAGGTGGATGGAAAATTCGATGTTCAGTCGGAAATGGAGCAGGAGATTACCAGAAGGGTGAATGAGGCTGATATCGGTCCGCTTGGACTCCATGGAAAGACCAGTGTAATCGCTACATTTATGAAGGTTGGTCCTCAGAGAGCCAGTGGTGTAAGGATTATCTGTGTCCGTCCGGCTTGTTGTTTTGAACCAAGAATCGCCACCGTAGATTTGCAGATGATGATGGCGGAAGGGCTGGATTCGAAGGGAATAGTAAAGGACAGATTATAAATGAAGAATCTAAATGATAGTAAGCAGAATTCAAAAGCAAGGGATTGACAATCAGCACAGAAAAGTGATATATTTATCCTATAAAGAGATAAATATATCACCATAAGGAGGCTGTCATGAATAATAAATACTCCGCAGGTCAAAAACCCACATTTACCAGAAAAATCAGTCCGAAGATGGGGCTGTTAGGTTTTTTGGGGTTGTCGGGATTTCTGGGTTTTCTGCCCCAGTTTTTTCGTGAAGACGGTATTTTGCCTGTGCCATTTCCGCTGATATTTTTCTGCTTTTTTGGATTTTTCGGTTTTTACTATGAGGGGAAGATGTCCGGTACGATGATTGATGAGCGTTATTTAGCCAATGAGAACAGAGCCAGTGCCATAGCTAACAAAGTGGCCCTTACTCTGATTATCGCTGTGGCGCTTCTCTCAATGTCGGCATTTCGGATCAATAATCCATATGTGATGCTAAAACTTTTAATTGCTGTTATCGGTTTTGCATTTGGCTTATCGCTGTTTCTTCAACAGTACCTGCTGTACCGTTTTGAAAATGGAGAGTAGCCATGGGGGAATTTACGTGCAATCTTAAGAAGTACAGACAAATGAAGGAGATGACCCAGGAACAGCTGGCTGAAAAAGTCGGTGTAAGACGGGAAACTATCATGCGCCTGGAAGCGGGCAGATACAATCCATCGCTGAAGCTGGCGATCGATATTTCGAGAGAGGTGGAAACACCAATCGAAGTTTTGTTTATTTTTGAGGAAAAATAGCCATATATACAGTAGAACTGTGATGGTATGGCAGAAGATTCCTCGTGGATTATCAAGATTGTTACACTATAACAAAAATACGTCACAGTTACTGCCAAACAGTAAAATCATGAACACCTGTCAAACGGGTGTTCATGATTTTGTACATTAAGCGTTCAACCGGCTAAAGTCATAAGAAGAGCAGACTGTACATCAGCCTGCCCACATGTAAAGGGAAGAATTTCCACCATCCTTGATCTGGGAAAATGGTGCTTCAATCTCTCATCTTCAATTTCTCAAGTCATTAATTCCATAATCCTGAAACACTTCGCGCCCCGATCTCTTGCAGGCCACCTGGCTTGACCGTTATCCCGACTTTTTCTGCTCCTTCCAGTCCCCGGAATAAAAATAATTAATTTCCGCTCCAAGAAACAGTATACAGATACACACATACAGCCACAGCATCAACAACACAATAGCCGTAAGGCTCCCGTACATAACAGAGAAATTGCTGAAATTGTTAAAATAAATGGAAAATGCAAATGAAAATGCGATCCATCCCAGTGTGGAGAAAATGGCGCCGGGCAGCTGCTTTTTAAAATGCTGCTTCTTTTCCGGCACATACGTATAGAGGAAAGTGAAGCAGATCGTCAGGATCAGTAGGAGCACGGTCCGAAAGCTGATGACGTAGTGGGTGATCTCTGCAACGACCGGAAAATGGTGTTCGACGAATCCCTGAATCGAACTTCCGAGAACCAGCAAAACCAGCGTCAGAATGCAGATCAGCATGAATATGATGGTATAACCGGCGCAGATCATCCTCGTCACCACGTAATTTCTCTTCTTCTGTTTCCCGAATACCCGGTTCAGTCCGCGCTCGATGCTCAGCATGCCGCGGGAGGCCGACCAGATGGCGGCGATTGCCGTTACGGATAAAACGGTAGCGGGAGAGTTGGTATAGATATTTTCGACGACGCCGAAGACCAGGCTCTTTAGGTTGGCCGGTACCAGACTTGTAATTACCTGCAGCAGGTTGGACTTTGTTATCGTTGGTATCAACTGGATCATAGCCATCAGCAGCATGATGAACGGAAATGCCGCGATGATGGTAAAAAAAGACGCCTGAGCCGCGTAAACAGTCATTTCATCCTTGCTGAATTTGTCGTAGATCTGTTTGCCTCGCAGTATTAATCCAATCATGATATCCCCTTTTTGTTAATGATATAACTAAAATATTACCATGACCGCAAAAAAATATCAAGCAAGACACCGGAATTTCAAATAGTTATGGTTCATGGTTGTAGCAGTTCACGGTTATAATTTTTCGTAACAGAAAAATTATTTTGAAAAACAAAGTAATTCTTTCGAAAATAAGTTGCCCTACCGTACTGCATTTGATAGAATGGTACTAATGGAATCAATCAGAAAGGGAGCGCGTATGGAATATATACCGGCGAAAACCATCGTGACGAAGACGAAGAGCTCCGAATGGTTCGGCATCGATTATAATATGAATATTTATAAAGGCTGCTGCCATGGCTGTATCTACTGCGACAGCCGGTCTTCCTGCTATCGGATCGAACGGTTTGACACGGTGCGGGCCAAGGAAGACGCCCTGCGGATTGTCCGGGATGATCTGCGGCGGAAGGTGAAGACCGGAGTGGTAGGCACCGGAGCCATGAGTGATCCCTATAATCCATTTGAAAAGGAGCTGGAGCTGACCAGACATGCGCTGGAGCTGGTGGACGCCTTCGGCTTCGGAGCAGGGATTGCCACAAAAAGCACTCTTTTAAGAAGGGATGCGGATATTTTAGAGAGCATAAAAGAGCATTCGCCTGTAATCTTAAAAGTGACGGTGACGACTGCGGATGATGAGCTGGCGGGGAAGATCGAACCCGGCGTGCCGTCCTCGACCGAGCGGTTTGAACTGATCGATTACTTAAGCTCCAGAGGGCTGTTTACCGGTATTCTGCTGATGCCGGTCCTTCCGTTTCTGGAAGACAGTCCGGAAAATATTACGGCTGTCGTGAGAAAGGCCCATGAGGCGGGAGCTTCTTTTATTTATGCGGCTTTTGGTGTGACGCTCCGTGATAATCAGAGGGAGTGGTACTATGATAAGCTGGGGCAGCTGTTTCCGGAGCGGGATCTGGCGGCGGAATACAGAAAACGGTACGGAGAACGCTACGAATGCCGGAGTCCGGCGGCAAAGCGGCTCTGGGCCATATTCGCGGCAGAGTGTGAGAAATACGGGATTCTGTACCGCATGAAGGACATTATTCACGGGTATAAGAAGAATTACGAAAACAGCCAGATGAGTCTGTTTGATTTTCTGCAGTGAAAACAGAGAAAGTGAGAGGAAACCTTACATGGGACAGGAGAAAAAAGAAAAGCTTACAAAAATGGAGATAGACTGGATTCTGTACGATGTAGGAAATTCCGCATTCGTGCTGCTTGCGACGACGATTTTGCCCATTTACTTTAATTATCTGGCGGGACTGGAGGGCGTCTCCGAGGTGGATTATCTGGCCTATTGGGGATATGCAGCCTCGATTGCTACGCTGCTGGTGGCCTTTATCGGACCGGTCTGCGGCGCCATTGCCGATACGAAGGGGTATAAGAAACCGATATTTATGATCTGTATGATGGTGGGCGTTCTGGGATGTGCCGCACTTGCCATACCAAAATCCTGGATTGTATTTTTGGTGGTATTTGTGATTGCAAAGGTGGGCTACTCTGCGAGTCTGGTGTTCTACGATTCCATGCTTCCGGATATCACAACGCCGGAACGTCTGGATGCGGTTTCCTCTCATGGTTTTGCATGGGGGTATATCGGAAGCTGTGTTCCGTTTGTGTTCAGCCTTGTGTTTGTTCTGTTCTATGAAAAGATCGGCATCACTATGGTGACTGCCATGGTGATTGCGCTCATCATCAACGCCCTGTGGTGGTTCCTGGTGACGGTGCCTCTGCTCCGCCACTACAAACAGGTTCACTATACGGACAACACGGAGTCGGGACGCGGAGTGGTGAAGGAGAGCCTGCGCCGCCTGGGGCATACGCTTCTTGATTTGAAGAATCATAAGAAGATTTTTGTATTCATGATTGCATACTTCTTCTATATTGACGGGGTCTATACGATTATCGAGATGGCTACGGCTTATGGAAGCTCTTTGGGGCTCAATTCCCAGGGCCTTTTGCTGGCGCTTCTTTTAACTCAGATTGTGGCATTCCCATTTGCGCTGTTGTTCGGCAAAGCGGCGAAGAAGTACAGGACGGAAAAACTCATCCGCCTGTGTATTCTTGCATACCTTTGTATTGCGCTCTATGCGATTCAGCTGGATAAGCAGTATGAGTTCTGGGTGCTGGCCGTTTGCGTCGGTATGTTCCAGGGAGCGATCCAGGCGCTGTCACGGTCGTATTTTGCCAGAATCATTCCGCCTGAGAAATCGGGAGAATTTTTCGGTATTTTTGATATCTGCGGAAAGGGCGCTTCTTTCATGGGAACGGCTCTGATGGGATTATTCGCTCAGATTACGGGAAAGAGCAACGGCGGTGTTGCGATTCTGGCCGTGATGTTCCTCATCGGATTCTTTGTGTTTGGGAAGGCTGTGAAGCTGAATGAGAATTAGAGTGTGTTTGAAAATAAGTTACAAATTCTTTGGCTATGTTTGAAACATAGCCATTTTTTTTGTATATGGCGGTCATGCGGGTGACGGTTTCCGGAGAATCAATGATCCGGACTGTCAGGCCTTCGGCCGTTCTCATGCTGCTGATGGATTCCGGCACCAGGGCCACGCCTAAGCCGGCGCCAGCCCATTGGAGACACGTCCTGGCGTCGTCATTGCGGCAGAAGATATTAGGCGCTGCGCCGATATTCTGGAACGCCATGGATATGATGGCGTCAAAGCGCCGATAATAGATGAGAGGCTTTCCGGCAAGGTCCGTAAGGCGGATTGAGCCGCCTGGAATCGCGTCAAACCAGGAGGAAACTCCGACTGCCGTAAGCGGTTCTTCTGATCCGAAGACACAGTGAAAACCGTCGGTATTAAACGGTGTTCGAACCACGGCGCATTCGATGATACCGTTTTTCAGCTTTTCCAAAAGCTCGTAAGTGTTCCCCTCGGAGATTTCAAAACGAACATTGGGATGAAGGCGGCAGAAGCCCGGCAGGATGCTGTCCGCCAGAAAGCTGCCGGAGGAGGAGATCGTTCCCAGCTTTAAGATTCCCTTCGATGAGGAGGGAAAATTCTGGAGCTCATCAGCGGCCGTATCCATCATGGACAGGATATCCTTAGCACGGGAATAGAGATAGGAACCGGCCTCGGTAAGCTCGGCCTTCCTTGCCCCGCGGGTCAGAAGACGGACGCCTAAGTCCTCCTCCAGCATCATGATCTGCTTGCTGAGCGGCGGCTGGGACAGCCCCAGCTTTTTTGCTGCCGCCGTAAAACTGCCCGTTTCCGCAATCACTGTAAAATAATAGAGCTGCCTTGAATTCATCTGTCCCATGGAATACACCTCTTTAATAATTATTTTCTGCAATAGATACTTGTAATATTATACCAGAATGCTATAATATTACAATGAATTATTCTAAAAACATATGAATCCGGAGGAAGGATAAATGAAAAAACTCCTGAAATACTTAAAGGAATACCGGCTGGAAAGCTTCTTAGGGCCGTTATTTAAGCTTCTGGAGGCCAGTTTTGAGCTGATGGTACCTCTCGTGATGGCGAAAGTAATCGATGTTGGAATTAAGACACAGGACCTCCCCTATATTTTAAAAATGGGCGGAATTCTGGTGCTTCTTGGAGTTGTGGGGCTGGTCTGTTCCATCACAGCCCAGTATTTTGCGGCAAAGGCGGCCGCGGGATTCGGTACGGCGCTGCGAAATGACCTGTTTTCCCACATTGGCAGCCTCTCCTATGCGGAACTCGATAAGGCGGGGACAGCCACGCTAATCACCCGCATGACGAGTGATGCAAACCAGGTACAGTCAGGGGTTAACTTATTTTTACGCCTCTTTTTGAGGTCTCCTTTCATCGTGTTCGGAGCCATGGCCATGGCCTTTACCATTGATGTGAAGGCGGCTTTGATTTTTGTCATTGTCATACCGGTGCTGTCTGTAATTGTATTTGGCATCATGTTAATCAGCATGCCTCTCTATAAAAAGGTTCAGCGGCAGCTGGACCGCGTGCTCCTGACCGCCAGGGAAAATCTTAGCGGTGTCCGCGTGATCCGTGCTTTTAACCGGCAGGAGGATGAAGGCCGCCGGTTTGATGAGGAAAACGGTAAGCTGGTGAAAATCCAGGTGTTTGTCGGGAAGATTTCTTCCCTGTTAAATCCTCTTACCTATGTGATTATCAACCTGGGCATCATTGTGCTCATACAGACCGGAGCGAAGGAAGTGAACCGCGGGATTATCACCCAGGGCGAGGTGGTGGCTCTGGTAAACTACATGTCCCAGATTCTGGTGGAGCTGGTGAAGCTGGCCAATCTAATCATCACCATTTCCAAAGCGCTGGCCTGCGCGAACCGGATCAGTGCCGTGTTCGAGCAGAAGCCGGGAATCACGGAGAAGAACCATACGTGTCTGGAAGCCTGTGAAGGCGCTCCGGCGGTAGAATTTAAAGATATGACATTTACCTATGACGGAGCGAGGGAACCGGCCTTAAGCAACATCTCATTTTCCGTGACGAGAGGGCAGACCGTGGGTATCATCGGCGGTACGGGATCGGGTAAATCGACGCTTGTCAATCTGATTCCCCGTTTCTACGACGCGACGGAGGGCGGGGTATTGGTGGATGGCCACGATGTCAGGGAGTATCCGCTGGATCAGCTGCGCGGTAAGGCGGGGGTCGTTCCGCAGAAGGCGGTGTTATTCCACGGGACACTGCGGGAGAATATGCAGTGGGGAAAGAAAAATGCCGCAGACGACGAGATCTATGAGGCGCTTAAGACGGCTCAGGCCCTTGAATTCGTGGAAGAAAAGGCCGAGGGACTGGAGCTCTATATTCAGGCCGGCGGCAAGAACCTGTCCGGCGGGCAGAGACAGCGTCTCACGATTGCCAGGGCGCTGGTCAGAAAACCGGAGATCCTGATCATGGATGACAGTGCGTCAGCCCTGGATTTTGCTACGGACGCCAGGCTTCGGAAGGCCATTAAGGAGAGGACGCAGGATATGACTGTCTTCATCGTATCCCAGCGCGCAACCACGATCCGGAATGCGGATCAGATTGTCGTCCTGGATGACGGCGCCATGGTGGGGTGCGGAACCCATAAGGAGCTGTTTGAAAACTGTGAGATTTACCGGGAAATCTGTCTGTCCCAGCTTTCAAAGGAGGAGGTGCAGTAGGATGAATATGAAAAAGCATAAAACGACCATACGGCGGATTCTCTCCAGCATCGGCCGGTATAAATGGGGTGTCCTGGCTTCACTGGCCTGTGCATTGATTACGGTGGTCCTGACTCTCTATGTGCCGATTTTGACCGGTAAAGCCATTGACTGCATTCTTGCACCGGGAAGTGTGGATTTTGCCGTCATGGGAAGAATTCTCATGAAGATTGGTGTCATTATCCTGATTACCGCGGTGTCCCAGTGGCTTATGAGCCATATCAACAATATCATCACGTACCGTGTGGTGAAGGATATCCGGGTCCGGGCGTTTGCAAAGGTGGAAAGCCTGCCGCTCAAATACATCGATTCCCATTCCCACGGCGATATCATCAGCCGCCTGATTGCCGATATCGACCAGTTTTCCGATGGACTTTTGATGGGATTTACGCAGCTGTTTACGGGTATCCTTACGATTTTAGGAACCCTCATTTTCATGTTTACAATCAATCCGGCCATAGCGGTTGTCGTGATTTTGGTTACCCCGGTCTCTCTGTTTGTGGCAAGCTTTATTGCAAAGCGGACTTACACCATGTTCCGGAAACAGTCGCAGACGAGGGGCGAACTCACCTCCCTTGTGGAAGAAATGCTCGGCAGCCAGAAGGTGGTTTTAGCATTTGGCTACGAGGAAGAAACTCAGTCTCAGTTCGAGGAAATCAACGAGCGTCTGCGGGTATGGGGACTTAAGGCTACATTTTTTTCTTCCATTACCAATCCGGCTACCCGGTTCGTCAACAGCCTGGTGTACGCCAGCGTGGGAATTGCAGGTGCGTTTGCGGCTATTTCCGGCTATTTGTCGGTGGGGCAGCTCTCCAGCTTTTTAAGCTATGCAAACCAGTATACGAAGCCGTTTAATGAGATTTCCGGCGTGGTGACGGAGCTTCAGAACGCATTGGCCTCGGCGGCCCGCGTCTTTGAACTGATCGATGAGGAACCACAGATTCCGGATGCGCCGGATGCAGCTGTCCTGTCGGAGGTAAAGGGGGAAGTGTCTCTGAGCGATGTGAATTTCTCTTATGATCCCGAAATACCGCTGATCGAGAATATGAATCTCGAAGTAAAACCGGGGCAGCGTGTCGCCATTGTGGGGCCGACCGGATGCGGAAAGAGTACGGTCATCAATCTGCTCATGCGTTTCTACGATGTGGATTCCGGCTCGATTCAAGTGGATGGAAACGATGTGCGGGAGATTACGAGAAAAAGCTTAAGAACAAGTTACGGCATGGTCCTTCAGGAAACATGGTTGAAATCCGGTACGATTCGTGATAATATCGCATATGGAAGGCCGGAAGCGACGGACGAGGAAGTGGTCATAGCGGCAAAGGAGGCTCATGCCCACAGCTTTATCAAACGAATGAAGGATGGGTACGACACGGTTATCTCTGAGGACGGAAGCAACTTGTCCCAGGGACAGAAGCAGCTCCTGTGCATTGCGCGCGTGATGCTGTGTCTGCCGCCCATGCTGATTCTTGACGAGGCCACGTCTTCCATTGATACGAGAACTGAGATACGGATTCAGAAGGCATTTTCCAAGATGATGGAAGGCAGGACCAGCTTTATCGTGGCCCACCGTCTCTCCACCATACGGGAAGCAGACATGATTCTGGTCATGCGGGACGGCCATATTATCGAGCAGGGGACTCATGAGAGCCTGCTTGAGAAGAATGGTTTCTATGCGGAACTGTACAACAGCCAGTTCGCTGTATGACCGGATATAACAGGACAGGTGATGAGACAAATGAGAAAAACAGGATATTATACCGCTTTTATCGGACTTTTCATGGCGGCCGCGCTTACGGTGACCGCCTGCGGTGCTTCAGCGAAAGCACCGGATGTGAGCAGCGTCGTCGGCGGATCAGAGACGGCTGCTGACAGCGCCGTGGGATTTCAAAAGATCGACACGGCGGATAAGGGGAACTCCGGGGATACAGCTGCCGCGGGCAGCGGGGCCGGGCAGGCACAGCCCATAACAGGTGCGGCGCCGGCAGACGGAGAGGTGCTTTCCGGCATACCGATCGATACGGAGAAGTCGGAAGCGGTCTCCATTTACTATGGCTCTGTGTGTTATTCGTTCTTCAGTGAGGATAAAGACAGGATTAAAGCGGTGGCCGACTTATTTACAGGCTTCTCCTTAGAGGAGGTCCCGAACGGTCAGCTGGACGAGGCAATCACGTACCAGATATATTTTTCGACGGATACAGAACAGATTGCGGCCATAAACGTGGATAAGAGCGGGATGTTCTATATTCCGGAGGAGAAGAAGTTCTATAAGGTGAAGGCGGGAACCTTCCGTTTTGATACGCTGGATGAGATTTATAAGGACAGTATGTATGCGGATGGGTTTGATGAGAATCAGTGTTTGATTCAATAGAAGGAGCGGTGTATGAAATAAAATTCAGGCGAAAAATCCGCAAACCACTTGACATTTCCTGCTGCAATGGATAAAATGAATTCAGTTTTATCAGATAAATGCAATGAAGGTGTCAGTAGAACCTTATTTTCTTTCAGAGAGAGGGAGTCACCGGCTGTAAGCCCCCTCAAGTTCAGATAAGCGTTTGAATTTCCCACTGAAGCAGCATGGCAGAAACCGTCCTACGAAGACGGCGGGTAGGTCATGACGTTCATACACGTTACGTATGCCGAGTGCCTGCGCGTTCTGTGCGGGAATCAGGGTGGTACCGCGAACTTCAGCTTCGTCCCTAACCAGGGGCGGAGCTTTTTTTTGTAATAGAAAGGTGTTCCTGTTACAAAAAAGCCCACCGGGCAGGACAGTGTGCCCCGCTTTATCGGGTATGCGCACTCCGCGCTGAGGAAGTATGGCCGCCAAAGCAACCGTGCTCCGGCGCGCGAGTCAGGCTTAACCAACTCTATGTATAAGAAAAAATGATAAAAGAAGGAGAGCATGATGAAAGACCAATTAGAAAAAATCAAGGAAGATGCATTGAAGCAGATCGAAGCGTCGGACGCGCTGGAAAAGCTGAATGAGATCAGGGTCGCTTATTTAGGGAAAAAGGGCGAACTGACCAGCGTGCTGAAGAGCATGAAGGACGTTCCGCCGGAGGAGAGACCGAAGGTAGGCCAGATGGTCAACGACGCCCGCGCCATCATCGAAAACAGGCTGGAGGAGGCCAAGGCGTCTCTGGCAAAGAAGGCGAGAGAAGAGCAGATAAGAAGAGAAACCATCGACGTGACCCTTCCTGCAAAGAGAAACAATGTAGGCCACAGCCATCCGAACACCATCGCGCTGGAAGAAGTGGAGCGCATCTTTGTCGGCATGGGCTACGAAGTGGTGGAAGGCCCGGAAGTGGAGTATGATTTATATAATTTCGAAAAACTGAACATTCCGAAGAACCATCCGGCCAGAGACGAGCAGGATACCTTCTATATTAACGAATCCATCGTTTTGAGAAGCCAGACATCCCCGGTACAGGTCCGCACCATGGAGCAGGGCAAGCTGCCGATCCGTATGATCGCCCCGGGACGCGTATTCCGTTCCGATGAGGTGGATGCGACCCATTCCCCATCCTTCCATCAGATTGAAGGCCTGGTGATCGACAAGAACATCACGTTTGCCGATTTAAAGGGAACGCTGGCAGATTTTGCAAAGGAACTGTTCGGACCGGAGACAAAAGTAAAATTCCGTCCCCATCATTTCCCATTCACAGAGCCCAGCGCCGAGGTGGATGTAACCTGCTTTAAATGCGGCGGCAGCGGATGCCGGGTCTGTAAGGGCTCCGGCTGGATCGAGATCTTAGGATGCGGCATGGTGCATCCCAACGTTCTCCGCATGAGCGGCATTGACCCGGACGAGTATTCCGGCTTCGCCTTCGGTGTCGGCCTTGAGCGTATCGCACTTTTGAAGTACGAGATCGATGATATGAGACTGTTATATGAAAATGACATTCGGTTCTTAAGACAGTTCTAGGGAAAGGAAGGGAAAAAAGATGAATACACCATTATCATGGATTAAAGCATATGTTCCGGACTTAGATGTCAGCGACCAGGAATATACAGATGCGATGACATTAAGCGGAACGAAAGTAGAAGGCTTTGAACGCCTCGACAAAAACCTGGAGAAGATCGTAGTCGGCAGGATTGACCGGATCGAACGCCATCCGGATGCGGACAAACTGATCATCTGCCAGGTGAATATCGGCGCGGAGACCATTCAGATCGTGACCGGCGCACCAAATGTTAAGGAAGGCGATAAGGTTCCGGTGGTTTTGGACGGCGGAAAGGTAGCGGGAGGCCATGACGGCGGCCCTCTTCCGGAGAACGGCGTGGCGATTAAAAAGGGTAAGCTTCGCGGTATTGAGTCAAACGGCATGCTCTGCTCCATCGAGGAACTGGGGTCCTCTAAAGAAATGTATCCGAATGCTCCGGAGAGCGGCATCTACATCCTTCCTGCAGACGCAGAGGAAGGCGCAGATGCAATCGAGGTGCTGGGCCTGCGTGACACCGTATTCGAGTATGAAATTACCTCCAACCGTGTGGACTGCTACAGCGTAATCGGCATTGCCAGAGAGGCAGCGGCTACCTTTGACAAGCCATTTCATCCTCCGGTTGTTACGGCTACCGGAAACGACGAGGACATCAACAGCTATTTAAAGGTATCCGTGGAAGACAGCCATCTCTGCCCGCGTTACTGTGCGAGAATGGTGAAAAATATCAGGCTCGCTCCGTCACCATCCTGGATGCAGAGACGTCTGGCCGCCTGTGGAATCCGCCCGATCAACAATATCGTGGATATCACCAACTACGTAATGGAAGAATACGGCCAGCCCATGCACGCGTTCGATTATGACCTGCTGGCAGGCCATGAGATTATTGTCAAATGTGCAAAGGACGGTGACGTATTCCAGACCCTGGATGGTCAGGAGAGAAAGCTGGACAGCACGATTCTGATGATCAACGACGGGGAAAAGGAAGTCGGCATCGCAGGTATCATGGGCGGTGAAAACTCCAAGATCACCGATGATGTGAAGAACATGGTATTTGAATCCGCATGCTTCGACGGCACCAACATCCGTCTCTCTGCAAAGAAGGTCGGACTCCGTACCGACGCTTCCGGAAAATACGAAAAGGGTCTTGATCCCAACAACGCCGAGGAGGCGGTAAACCGCGCCTGCCAGCTGATCGAGGAGCTGGGGGCCGGTGAGGTCGTTGGCGGCATGATCGACATCTATCCGGAAAAGAAAACGGAAAAGAGAATTCCATTCGAGCCGGAGAAGATGAACCGGCTTCTGGGAACGGATGTCTCCGAAGAAGCCATGCTGGGCTACTTTAAGAAGCTGGATCTGGGATATGACGCCGATAGGCGTGAGATTATCGTTCCAACCTTCCGTCAGGATTTAAACTGCATGGCAGACATGGCAGAAGAAGTGGCCAGATATTACGGCTATGACAAGATCCCGGTAACGCTTCCGTCAGGAGAGGCCACGACCGGAAAATTATCGTATAAGCTGCGTGTGGAAGAGGTGGCCAGAGAGGTTGCGGAGTTCTGCGGATTCTCCCAGGGCATGACGTATTCCTTCGAGAGCCCGAAGGTATTTGACAGACTGAAGCTTCCGGAGGACAGCCCGCTTCGTAAGACGGTGGGAATCTTAAATCCGCTGGGCGAGGATTTCAGCATCATGAGAACCTCTCCGCTGCACGGTATGTTGAACTCCTTATCGACAAACTACAACCGCAGAAATAAAAATGTCCGTTTATACGAACTGGCAAATATTTATCTTCCAAAGTCTCTTCCGCTGACAGAACTGCCTGACGAGCGGATGCAGTTTACACTGGGAATGTACGGCGACGGTGATTTCTATGACATGAAGGGCGTGGTTGAGGAATTCTTCGACAAAGCCGGTATGCACAAGAAACCGCACTATTCTCCGGAGGACAAAAAGAGCTTCCTTCATCCGGGCAGACAGGCCGATATCGTCTACGACGGAGTTACGGTAGGCTATTTAGGCGAGATTCATCCGGACGTGGCGGATAACTATAAAATCGGTGAGAGAACGTATGTGGCTGTGATCGATATGCCGTCTATGATTCCGTTCACCACATTCGACCGCAAGTATACAGGCATCGCGAAGTATCCGGCTGTATCCAGAGATATCAGCATGGTGGTGCCGAAGGACGTGCTGGTGGGTCAGATCGAAGACGTGATTGAGCAGCGCGGCGGAAAGCTTCTCGAGAGCTACCAGCTGTTCGACATCTACGAGGGCGCTCAGATCCTCGCAGGCTTTAAGTCTGTGGCCTACTCCATCACCTTCCGTGCGAAGGATCACACGCTGGAGGACAAGGAAGTCGGCGCGGTCATGAATAAAATATTAAATGGTCTGCAGGCGCTTGGAATTGAACTGAGAGCATAAACGATCGTATATTCTTGCATCACCGGGTATAAAGTGCCGGAGTTGTGTTCATCCTTACAGAAAATGGATTGTTTTGTAAGGAGGAATACGTTATGGCGGAAGGACTTGAAATTATAGAGGTGACCGGGCGCAGAATGCTGGATTCAGAGGGATTGCCGGCCGTGGAGGCGGAAGTGGAGCTGGAAAACGGCGCCCGGGGCCGCGCCATGGTAGCGCTCTGCGAGGACAGCGAAGACACGGACCGGGTCATGGAGGTACTGTCGGAGTGCGTACTGTTTGAGGACGCGTCAGACCAGAGAGGCATTGACAAGCTGCTGGAGGAGGGCGCTTCTTCCTGCGGAATCAGGAAATGCGGCGGTTTCTTAACTGCGGTATCCATGGCGGTTTCCAGGGCAGCGGCGGCCGGCCTGGGGATGCCGCTTTACCGGTATCTGGGCGGAACGGCGCCTGGACGCCTCCCGGTCCCCATGATGACGATGATCAGCGGCGGGAGATACGGAAGGAACAACTCACTCGATCTGGAATCCTATATGGTAGTCCCTGTGGGCGCCGCCTCCTTTGGCGAAGGCGCCGAAAAATGCATGGAGGTATACCAGGCATTAAAACGGCTTCTCACCATCTCGGGATATCAGACCGGGGTGGGAGACGACGGCGGCTTTGTACCGGATTTGAGAAATTCGGAGGAGGCTCTGGAATATATCATGGAGGCCATGATGCTGTGCGGCTATGAGCCGGGGAAAGATATGTGTCTGGCCATCGGCGCAGGCGCGGAATCACTTTTTGATGAGGGTACCGGGTTCTATCAGTTTAAAGGAGAAAGCCGGATGACAGGCGTACCGGTCGAGCGGGACAGAAATGATATGATCGGTTTCTATATTCGTCTGCTGGACGGATATCCGGTCTGCGCCGTGTTCGACGGGCTGGCGGAGGCGGATGCCGGCGGATGGGGCATGCTGACCAAGATGCTGGGAAACCGGGCTGTATTTATCGGGCAGCACAAAAACCGGGAACCGGGCTGCTTAAAGCCGGGAGAAAGAGACTGGGCCTGCCTGGCAGACTGGGACGGTGTGGAGGAAAACGCAGCAGGCATTTCCATGTGCGGAGCAAAGAGTGTGACGGCGGCCATGGAGATGGCGGATCTGGCCAAAAGAAACGGGCTGAAATTAGCCGTATCCCAGGGATACGGTGAGACGGAGGATCCGTATGCTGCCGACTTTGCCGCGGCTGTAAACGCAGACTGGATCAGGGCGGGCGCGCCGTGCCGGTCGGAGCGGACATCGAAATACAACGAGCTTCTGAGAATCGAAGAGTGGATGAAAGTAAGAATATAAAAATACAAAAAATGCAGTTGTATTTATGGGAAAAATATGATATGATTACCATGTTTGACTATAGGAGGTGGAAAAGGGACATGATCAGAACGATTTTATCAATCATATTTGTTATCATATGTATAGCATTATCTGCAATTATTTTGCTGCAGGAAGGAAAGACACAGGGCTTGGGTTCCATCGGCGGTATGGCGGATACTTACTGGGGAAGAAACAAAGGCCGTTCCATGGAAGGTAAACTGGAGAAATTTACAAGATACGGAGCGATTCTGTTTTTCGTTCTCGCGTTAGTATTGAATCTGAATATACTGTAAAGATTAAACACTCTTGTGGTTAGGCGGCAAGGGTGTTTTTGTTTCACAGGAAAATTCAACCGGTGAAGCAAGTGCCTTCCGGCGCGGGAGTCCGGCGGCCGGACTATTTACGTTCCTTCCGGGCATAATGATAAAAGCAGAGGGAACCGCAGCGTAAAACAGAAAACGAGGAAATTATGACAGAGGAACAACTGACACAGAGAAAGAACATGATATTACAGCTGGTGGAAGAACCGGCCTACGTTCCGATGAAGCTGAAGGAGATGGCGATTCTTCTCGATGTGCCGAAGGGGCAGAGAGAAGAGCTGAAGGAAGTGCTGGATGCACTGCTGTCTGAGGGAAAGATCGGCATTTCCAAAAAAGGAAAGTACGGCAAGCCGGATATCGGCTCCATAACCGGTACGTTCAGCGGCCATCCGAGGGGCTTTGGCTTTGTGACCGTAGAAGGACGGGAGCAGGACGTCTTTATACCCGAGGATAAGACGGCTGACGCCATGAACGGCGATACCGTGCAGATTACCATCGAGACAGAGGGCGAGGGCTCAAGACGGGCCGAAGGACGTGTCCTGCGCGTTCTGGAGCACGCGAACCGGACCGTGATCGGATATTACCAGAAAAATAAGAACTTTGGATTTGTCATTCCGGACAACCAGAAGATTGGTAAGGACATATTCATTCCTCAGGGAAAGGATATGGGGGCCGTGACCGGTCACAAGGTGGTAGCCGTGCTTACGGACTTCGGCGGAAGCCAGAAGAAGCCGGAGGGCATGATCACGGAGATTTTAGGCCATGTAAACGATCCGGGAACGGACATCATATCCATCGTGAAGGCGTATGGTCTTCCGGAGGAATTCCCTGACGAGGTGATGGATCAGGTGGAAATGGTCTCCGACGAGGTCACGGATCGCGAGCGGGAAGACAGACTGGACCTGCGCAGCCTGCAGACCGTTACCATCGACGGCGAGGATGCGAAGGATCTGGATGACGCGATTTCCGTATCGAAGGAGAACGGTGTGTATACATTGGGCGTCCACATTGCGGATGTCAGCCACTATGTGACGGAGAACAGCCCGTTGGATGAGGAGGCGCTTAAGAGGGGAACCAGCGTCTATCTGGTGGACCGGGTGATTCCCATGCTTCCCCATAAGCTGTCCAACGGAATCTGCTCCTTAAATCAGGGGGAGGACCGTCTGGCGCTCAGCTGCATCATGGAGATCGACGAAGCGGGCAATGTGACCGGGCACCGGATCGCAGAGACGCTCATCAACGTGGACAGGCGTATGACCTACACGGCGGTAAACGCGGTCGTGACAGACCGTGATGAGGCGGTGATGAAGGAATACGAGGAGTTTGTCCCCATGTTCCTCCTTATGAAGGAGCTGGCCGATATCCTGAGGGAGAAGCGGAAGACGAGGGGATCGATTGACTTCGACTTCCCGGAGACCAAGGTGATTCTGGATAAAAACGGAAAACCGCTGGAGATCAAGCCGTATGAGCGGAACGCGGCGACGAAGATTATCGAAGATTTCATGCTCATCGCCAATGAGACTGTGGCGGAGGACTATTTCTGGCAGGAACTCCCATTCCTGTACCGGACCCATGATAATCCCGATCCGGAGAAGATGAAGAGTCTGGCCACGTTTATTAATAACTTCGGCTACTCCATCCGGTTCCATAACGGAGAGGTCTATCCGAAAGAGGTCCAGAAGCTTCTGGTGAAGGCGGAGGACACACCGGAGGAGGCGCTGATCAGCCGTCTGGCGCTGCGTTCCATGAAGCAGGCCAAGTATACGGTGGTGAATACGGGCCATTTCGGCCTGGCCGCCAAGTATTATACCCACTTTACCTCACCCATCCGGCGGTATCCGGATTTACAGATTCACAGGATCATCAAGGAGAACCTGCGAGGCGGGCTGAGCGAGAAGAGAACGGCCCATTACGATAAGCTTCTGACCGGCGTATCGGTCCAGACCTCCGCCATGGAGCGGCGGGCAGATGAAGCGGAGCGCGAAACCGTGAAGATGAAGAAGTGCGAGTATATGGCGGGCCATATCGGCGAGGTATTCGACGGCGTCATATCGGGAGTCACAAACTGGGGACTCTACGTGGAGCTTCCCAATACGGTGGAAGGCCTGATCCGGGTAAGCGAGTTAAAGGACGACTATTACCATTTTGATGAAGAGCATTTAGAATTGATCGGCGATATGACGAGGAAGGTATACAAACTCGGTCAGCCGATCCGCGTCATGGTCACGGGAACGGATAAGCTGGCCAGGACGATCGACTTTATTCCCGCTGCGGAGGAATAACAGGAGGATAAAAGGATGGGGAAAGAGAGTTTCAAAGTACTTTCTTTCAAATTAACAAATGCTAGAAATTCCAGTAAACCCGTATGTTTTCCCCATCCACCTCAACTTTTTTAATTAGGATGCTGACTATATCGCATTTTACTACGTAATCGGAATCATGTATTTTCGATGCCATATTTATGATTTCGTCAGTATCTAAAGTGTTTTTAGAAGATAGGAGGGCTTTAACCTTTTCACGTTCCTGGTTAAGCTCTCTTATTTTATCATCAATTTGGCTCTTTGGTATCGAGCCAAAGCTATAAAGATCGATAAGGCGTTCCTGACGGGAATCAATCTGCTTTAATTGCTGAACGAGGGCAGTGGTATCTTCATGCTTTTCTTGTGCAGTCCAATTGATAGATTTTAAAGATTCGATCTGTTCAATTACAGCTTGTTCAAGCTCATCTTGTCTGAATATCTTTGATGGACATTTTATTTCTACATCTGCCTTTCTACCCTGACAAGAATAATATCCATACTCTTTTTTTGATCCATGTTTTTTTACTTGTGAATTCCTACGGTAATATGGCCGACCACATAGTTTACAGTAAGTGATACCAGACAGCATATACTTATTGTAAGTCGCATGTGCTCCAAATGTAGATAAATAAGTATTCAAGCGGTCATTTGCTTTTTCAAAGAGCAGATCATCAATAATAGGCTGATGTTGCCCGGGGAAGTACTCATCATTGAACTTGACCATTCCAATATATACCTTATTTTGAATTGTATATGTGATTCCGCTACTATCGGTCCAACCGCCATATTTATTGGAATATTTTCCAGATAAATACCGGCCTATATTTCGGACATTATAACTCATTCCAGGAATTCCGTTGGCAGTAATGGAGAAGAGTTCCCGTATTTGCATGGCTTCATAATCATTGATGATGAGATTTCCGTCAGAATAGTCGTATCCAATAGGCGGGCGACTGGTCCCTTTCCAGTATCCTTTCCGTGCACGGCCTTTCATTCCCATAGACATACGTTCTTTTATATTTTCCCGTTCAAGCTGCGCAAAGGTTGCAAGAAGGCCGATGGCGGCGCGCCCAAAGGGAGTTCCCGTGTCAAAACTCTCGTTCATTGACACAAAGGCAATATCATTTTTTAGAAATACATCTTCTATTAGGAACATAGTATCCTTCTGAGAGCGTGAAAGCCGATCCAGTTTATAAACAAGGATTACATCATAGTTTTTCACTTCTGATATAAGTCTGTTCAGTTCTGGGCGGTTCATATTAGAACCGGAATATCCAGGATCAATATATTCGCCCATTATAGTCCATTGCATAGCGCTTGAATACTGTTCTAAACGCTCTTTTTGTTCTCCAATGGAATATCCCTCCATGGCCTGTTCTGTAGTGGATACGCGGATATAAATTGCGCAACGCATTTTTTTCTTATCCATTGTGTCATTCCTTCCTTAAGTACTGATGAGTGGTACAAAATACGCCCCTTTTGATTTAGGGGCGTATTTTGCATTACAGAAGATCGGAAATTTTGATCTTTAAATCTTCATAAATATTAGCCTGAAGGATATCATCGAATGAAAACTGTCCAGTATTGTCTTCATGCTCCAGATCGTAGATCATAACAGATTTTTTCATGGGGTTTACAATCCAGTATTCCCGAACACCCGCCGTCCTGTATCGGAACAGCTTCACCTGATAGTCCATTTTCTGACTGGTTGGTGAAACGATTTCTATAATCCAGTCAGGCGCACCTTTGCACCCATGTTCTGTGAGCTTGTTTCGGTCGCATATAACGGAAATATCAGGCTCAAGCCATGTGTGGTCGTTGGCCTCCAGATCGACGGCGAATGGGGCAGGAATCACTTCACAATCGCCATTGTGATCTGCGATATAATTTCCGATTATCCGCCCAAGCTGGAATACAAGACGTTGGTGCGTGTGGCTGGGGGGGGCCATGGAATAGAGCTGGCCGTCAATCAGTTCGGCACGGTCACCATCCGGGAGGTTCCAGTAATCTTCTGAGGTAAAGACACGTTTCGGTAATGGCATAGCAGCACTTCCTTTCTAAGGTGATGGTTTCATTTGGAAAAATATACCATAAATACCATAAACTCTCATCATATATAATAATGTGTGCACCTGGTCTTATCATAGAAAGTGTGATTCTATGAATATTAAGTACATAAGATTATACAGAGATGATATATATGCAATTATATTTCGCAATATCAAAACTATATACTACAATACGGACTTCATAGGAAAGACACAATTATACATCTATAAGTAAACTGAAAATTTATAATAATCATGGTAAGATCAGGTGTTATCCGACCTCTTTATCATGATCGGTAACCAGTTGGAATTGTGCCTCCAACTCTTCGGCAGTATCCGGTACGCTGTCATATAGACTCCCGTATGAAGAGGGAGTGAACTTTTCCTTGAAATGGCTTAAAATAGCTTTTCTTATTTCAGGGTCTAATTCAAAGTATGTTTTTACTATCTCTAATTCTAAATCAGTACCTCCCCGATCTTCTATAAATTTATCAAGGCTAAATGTATTTGGTTTAGAGAACTTTGCACCATTACCATAACGTAAGTATTCCTCATTTACATTTAAAGTAGTGCAAATTGATTTTATCGTACTATCAGGGATATTGTTACCAGCCTTTTCACTCCAGCTTATTGCATTTTGTGACATACCTATTTTTTCCGCAAGTTCTTTTTGGCTTAGATTATGATACTTACGAATTTCTTTTATTCTATCATTAATAGTCATTTTATCACCTCATTTCTGATTCTATAATATCAATCATTGATAAAAAAGTCAATATAAACAAATAAAACTATTGACAAATAAACATAGTTGATATATTATGAGTATATAAAACACACCATTGATAAAAAGGAGGTGATAACATGATGAAAACTAAAATGGAGGTAATGCTTCCGGTAGAGGACATGCAGGAAGCCAAGGAAGTAGCAGAATTTCTTGAATGCATGACAGAAAAGGGGCAGAGGGCATTTATGAACTTTGTCCGTGGCTCAAACTTCACAGCCCACTTTCTTACTGGGGGAGGCGGAGACGGCAGCAGGCCGGGGAAGAGGACCGCGTAAGCGGCGGAATTAGCAGATACACGAGACAGACCGCGCAAGACAGGAGCATGTTGACGTATGTAAGATACGAAAGTGAGGTGAGAGGATGATAAAACACAAAATCCGGCTAAACATACTTATCGCAATAATTGCATTGGCATGTTCTACCGGATTTCAACAGTTGATGGTTGGTGAAATATTGACCAAGTATGAGAAAAGCTGCTTTTTCTTTCTTGTGTGGTTATGTATTAGTAAGATTTTTGAGGATTGAATCAACAAATGCCCTCATCCTGCGAGATCGGGTGAGGAAGAATGAGAAGGCTGGATAGAAAGCGAGGTAGGATAGTGAAGCGAGCGTTATTATTGTTAAAATACGTAACCAGGCCGCTGGTATGGACATTCCAAGTTATTGGTGAGGACATCAAAAGCGATCCTGTAGCCAAACTAATATTACCGGTAACCACAACTGTTGTAGTATATGTAGCACTACAGTTGTTGCCGCTGATACTGCGATAGGGGTTAGATACCGGTATATGCGTTGCCTTCTTTGATAGATACAGTATCTTTTATAAATGTCTGTCAAGGACAGGGTACCATCAGGGACAGGACGGGGTTCAGGTCCATTGTCCGGTAAATAATTTATAGAAATAAGTTTATAAGTAAATAGTGGTTTCAACTGGGGCGAGTCGATATGCCATTTATGTTTTGTGAGAAACCGGAGGGAAAAAAGAAATAATTTTTCTTTTGCTGTAAGGATTATCTTATTGTAATCTTCCATAATTGAAGCCTTTCTTATATGTACTCGGCGCTGCAACGCCTGTACTTGAATTATAGGAGATATGGAAGCAAAAGGCAATATATATAGTGTGCTGACGGGCCACACATTAGCAGGAGGTGAGGGCATATGGGAATTAAGGTAATCAACATTATGAAAGATGGCCGGGAACTGGAATCACTGGAAGATGTTGAAGCGCCTGACATTTTATATGACATTATTTTGAAGGATTACAGAGCCAGGGGAGTTAAACTTGTCCCGGTGGACAACCCTACATCACAGGAGGGAGAACTGGCTCTGCGAGAGCGGATATGAAAGCAGGAGTTATTAGGGCCAGAAGATGGAGACGGAGGAAAGGAAAGTGTATAAAAGGAGGACGTTGGGAGATCTGCCGGAAGTGCGGATTGCTCTGGAACGTATCTCTACAGGCAGAGGAGATGAAACACTATACATGCCCGTGGTGCGCGTTAGGAGAAGACGGAAAAATAAAAGGGAAACTGAAAGAACGGGGAGGGTTTACGGATTTTTACAGGTAATACTGTCCGTGTTTATGTCGGCAGCCATTTATATGTTTCTAGCCCCTCTGGCCTACATAGAGCGTGGATACATGGCATATGGCGGGGAATGTTTTGCCCCCGCCCCCCCCGGGAACAATGATGTTATT
>OCAS01000539.1_pt1 | contig 29807 bp, 24 predicted proteins | sample 1550751 | NCBI WGS metagenome assembly OCAS01 (sample SAMEA2580301, study PRJEB22360) | human gut metagenome | biome: human gut; feature: human-associated habitat; material: faeces | place: Denmark | collected 2008/2010
GTACCCTACGCGCCCATCACCCTCCACAATCCAAGAGCCGGCGCCTTTACCACATAAACCTCCTCCCCGTCCTCCATCTCCTGCCATCCATCCTCCATCTCCAAAACAGGATATCTGGCAAGGGCGTCCTTCACATCCATGAATTCATACCCTATCCGGCCTATCTCGGCCTGGGACACATATTCCGGATTTACGGCATAGGTAATGGTAAACCTGCCTTCAGAGGAGCTGTGTATCATATGGGCCGGCACCATGGCGGAGCCGGGAAATGCCCCATTTTCCATCAGTTCCATGGTATAGGGCGTCCCCTTATAGCCGTAACGGCGTATGAGACCGTCCACTTCCGGGTTCTCGCCAAACCCCTTGATTCCCGGCGCAATGACAAGTAATTCCCCGCCGTCCTCAATCATCATACGGGTGCGGTAAATGGCCTTATTTCCCACCCAGGTGGTGGAAAACTCCTCCGGCTCCAGATAAGCCACCACCTTTTTTGCCCGGCGTTCCACCTGTGTGATGCAGCGTCTTTTTGCCAGCGCAGCCGCATGTTCATAGACCTGCCTGGACGCCCCGGTAAAGATGCCGTGAAGGGCGGTCCTTCCCTCCTGCTCCGATGCAACGGTCAGTATGTATGCCAGAGGCACATCCCGGAGAAAATGTTCCTCCCCGTAGTCAAACACCGCCCGCACCGGCGTGTCCGTATTTCCCATAATTGTCTCCAGATTACAGAGAGCGCCCAGCATATGTGTACCGTTAATCATAGGCCTTCCTCCCAGCCCCACCAGTATGTTCTTGGTGTAATTGGACATGCCGATGACCTCATGGGGAACCACCTGGCCGATGGACAGAATCAGGTCAAAGCTTCCATCCACCACACAGCGGTTCACCTCCGCACCGATATCCGACGTGTACCTGCCCCCGGACACCCTGCCGCAATAGGCGCCCGGCACCGTGCCAACAGGGACTGTGTCCTTCCTCCAGTCATGGTACAGAAAAACCTCCTCCGGCACGTCCTCCCCGAAAAACCGGATTTGTTCCTCACGGCTCATGGCCCTGTGGGTCCCCACCGCAGGCATGATGCGCACCTTTGCATCCCTGCTCAGACGGTGATACAGATAGGATGTGATGACACCCCCGTAGGAATAACAGCGTGTGATATCCGGCGGCACTAAGAGGATACGCCCGGCCTTCGGAAGTCCCTCCAGCATACAATCCAGCACTGCCACCGCCTGATGCGAAGATAGTTCCCCTGACTCTGTCTGTGCGCTGAACTCAGCTATATTTTTCAACATGTATGATTCCCCCTGTTTCCTGTACTGCTTCATAAGTGATTCCATGAACTTGTGTTCCGGCCTACTTCTTATGCTTTTCCCTGCTGTATATGAGTACCAGCAGTACGATGATAACTCCCTGCATGATCTGACGCCCTGCCTCCGGAATATTGACAATGGTCAGAAAATCATCCAGTATGGTCATGATGATTGCCCCTGCTATGGTTCCTATATATCCGCCCTTTCCTCCGGTAATGGCGGTTCCGCCGATGATGACGGCCGCTATGGTCTTTGTATTGTAGCTGGTGCCCACATCCAGGAAGCTGGTACCCGTGTATCCCACCAGGAAGAAACCGGAGACAGCTGCTATGACCGCGGATATCAGATACACGGAAAATGTCACCCTTCCCGTGTGTATTCCCGAAAACCTGGCCGCCTGCTCGTTGGTGCCCACGGAATATATCTTCCTCCCGTAGGGAGTATTCCGCAGAAGAACAATGGTCACAGCCGCCATAACAGCCCATATGACCACAATGCCGGACAGGATGCCTATGAAGCTCTGTCCGCAGATGGCCTTCAGAAGGGGAGATGCATTGCCCTTGGGGGCGCCCTTTGTGTAAATCAGAAACACGCCCTGGATAACCGTGCCCACACCAAGCGTCATGATAAAGGGCGGTATCTTAAGCCAATGGATTCCCACTCCGTTGATAAATCCTACCATCACACCCATGACAATGACTGCAAAAAGCGCAGCGGGCAGATTTTCATTTCGGCCCATCATGATCTGCGCCGCAATCACGTTGGCAAAGGTGATGGTATTGGCGATGGATAAATCAATTCCTCCTGTCAGTATGGTCAGGTTCTGGCCGATTGCGGCGATTCCCATAAAGGAGGCCAGCCTCAGGATTCCAGCCACATGGGTGGGCTTTAAATAGCCCGGCGACATGAGCTGGGCCGCCAGCAATAATACCACCAGTATAACATAGACCATAACCTGGGAGCTGCCTGCATTTTTCTTAATAAACTGTAGATTGGAAGCCTGTCTGTTCTTTTCTTCTCCCACTTTCTTTCACCTTACCTTTCTATCCTTAATATTAAGTCCCCACAGGCCCTAATGCCTCTTATGCAGCGCGCTGAGCGACAGGGCTGCAATCAGTATCAGGCCCTGGCATATGAACTGGTAAAATGAAGAAACGCCAAACAGGTTCAGCATATTGTTGATGATGGAAATGATGAACACGCCTGCTATGGTACCCAGAGGGTCCCCCACCGCGCCTGTCATGGCAGTTCCGCCCACCACCGTGGCAGTGATGGCGTTCATGGCGTAATTTTTTCCTATGGTGGCGTCAGCCGAATTCATCTGGGCGCTTAAGAATATTCCGGCCACAGCGCACAGGAGCCCGGCCAGACAGTAGGCGCAGAATTTTATCTTTCCCACCCGTATGCCGGTGGAGTAGGCTGCATTTTCACTGCCTCCAATGGCCCTCAGGGCCTTTCCGTAGGGAGTGCTGTTGGCGAGACTTCTCACCAGACAGAGGATGAGGAGGAACAGAAGAAAGGGTACCGCACCGGAATATCCCCGTGTCAGGAACTTGGCAAACGCCTTGTGCACACTCCCTCCCGGATTCGGCATGAGCAGTAAAGCCATTCCGTCAAATACAGCTGTGGTTGCTATGGTTACAATGATGGGAGCCAGGCGCCCTTTTGTGACCAGTACACCGTTTACAGCCCCGCAGGCCAGGCCCACCGCTGCCGCTGCCCCCAGGGCAGGGACAAATCCCCAGGCAGAGTCCGGGTTCATGGACATGACGCAGACCACATTGCACAGAGCCACAATTCCTCCCAGGGACAAGTCAATTCCTCCCGTGAGAATGATCAGCGTCTGCCCCAGGGCAGCCATGAGCAGCGGAAAGGAGGAACGCAGAAGATTTTTGAAATTCCCCAGAGTAAAAAAGTCCTTATTAAATATGCTTACAAAAACCATGAGAGCTGCCAGAAACACGTATATGATAACCGTATGCCCGTGTTTATGCCAGAAATTTTTATTCATTCTGCCTTTCACCCTTCCTCACCTTCCTTCCTGTTCTTTCCCAGCCCCATGCCCAGCTGCATGATCCGTTCTTCTGTCAGTTCTGCCTTTTCCAGAATACCGGATATTCTGCCCTCGTACATGACAATCACCCGGCTGCTCATGCCGATTACCTCCAGCATATCGCTGGAATTCATGACCACCGCCACACCCCGGGCCGCCAGGTCATGCATGATTTGGTAGAATTCCCGTTTGGCCTCCACGTCAATGCCGCGTGTTGGCTCGTCAAAGAGAATAACCCTGGGCTCCGTGGCCAGCTCCTTGCCCAGAACCACCTTTTGCTGGTTTCCCCCTGACAGACTGGATACAGGCAGGTCCAGCCCTCCCATTTTGATGGAAAGCTTTGACGCCATGGACTCACTGAATGCCTGTTCCGCCTTTTTGTCTATGAAACATCCCTTCATGCGCTTTTTCATACTGGAAATGGACAGGTTGTGGCGGTTGGAAAGCTCCAGCATCAGCCCCTGGTTCTTCCGGTCGGAGGGCACCAGAGCAATTCCGTTTGCAATGTTCTTTATGCCCACCTGCTTTCCATTGACAATAATTTCTCCCCCCGCCAGGGGATAAAGACCGCTGACAGCGTTAAGCAACTCTGTCTGTCCATGGCCCTGCAGTCCGGCCACCCCCAGTATCTCTCCTTTATGTACCTGGAAGCTGACCTGGTTCAGCTTATGGTCAGCGTCCGCCAGGTTCTTTACCTCAAATATAACCTGGCTGTCATCTACTTCGCATACAGGCGGCGGGAATACATGATTCAGGGAACGCCCCACCATCATCCGTATTAAATCGTCCTCATTTATCTCGTTCATGTTCCTGGTTCCAATATAGCACCCGTCCTTGAATACGGTAATCCGGTCTCCCAGCTCAAACAGCTCCTCCAGACGGTGGGAGATGAAAATGATAGTTTTGCCGTCCGCAATCAGATTGTGGATAATTTGATACAGCTGCTTTACCTCCTTCTTGGCCAATGCGGAAGTGGGCTCGTCCAGAATAATCAGTTCCGGGTCTCTGACCAGAATCTTAAGGATTTCCGCCATCTGCTGTTCCGCCACCGGCAGGCTGCTCACAGTGGCATCCGGGTCAATGTGGATTCCATAGCGGTCCATGACGGCCAGAATGCGCTTTTTGATTTCCTTTCGGTTGATTCTTCCCAGACAGGTAACCGGTTCCTGGTTTAAATATATATTTTCCCAGACCGTCATTTCCCCCACCAGGGTCAGCTCCTGGAACACCATGGCAATTCCCAGTTTCTGGGACTGCTCAGGATTCCGGATTACCACCTTTTTACCATGGAAATATATTTCCCCTTCATCTGCCTGATGGATTCCCGCCAGAATCTTAAGTATGGTACTCTTTCCGGCCCCGTTTTCCCCGGCCAGCACATGTACTTCCCCCTTGCTGCAGGAAAATTGTACCCGGTCCAGGGCCGTGATGCCGGCAAACCGTTTTGTTATATTGACCATTTTTAAAATCTCTTCAGCCACTGTTAACCTCCTTCTCTCTCCGGAACAGACATGGTCCTTATGTGCAAAACAGGCCGATATTCATCGGCCTGTCCATCATCCCCAAAGCGTGCTGACTACTTGTAAAGCTTCTGAAGTGTCGCGTCATCCAGCTCTGTAAGAACCCAGAAGCTGTCCGGCATATCCGAACGGTAATACTGGTCCACATTTTCTTCTGTAACAGTCTCAATATCCATGACCACGTTCCCAGGAATATCCTCGCCGTTTAAGGCTTTGACCACAACCCGCAGAGCCTCGGCGCTGGTATAGGTAGGATTGGACGGCGCTATGCAGGACAGCCCTTTATCCTTATTTTCAATCCATGCGCGGATAGCGCCGTTGTTGCCTTCGCTTGTCATGGGAACCAGATCCCGGCCGGCTGCTATAAATGCGTCGATTGCTCCCTGTGTCATGGCGCCGCCCTGTGACCACACTCCGTCGATTTCCGGATAAGCGGACAGCATGGATTCCATGGCAGCCTTGCCCTGTGCATAGTCCCAGGAAGCGTTGGCCGAACCCAGAATCTCGATGTCGGGATACTGTTTGAACACTTCCTCTGCACCGCCCCAGCGCAGGGAATCTGTGGCTGTTCCCGCGATACCGTTCAGGACCACAATTTTGCCTTTTCCATCCAGCTTGTCCACCAGCCACTCTGCTCCGATACGGCCGAATTCCTTCTCGTCAATACCTACCGTAGCCACCTGTTCTTCTGTCTCCACCACGTTGTCAAAGGAAACCACCTTAATACCTGCTTCTGTAGCCTCTTCTACCACAGGCGCAAGGGCTGTGGGGGAAGCAGCCGTAATAACAATGGCATCCACCTTCTTTGTAATCAGATCCTGCATGTCGCTGATCTGCTTGTTGATATCCTCATTGGAATTGGTAATGTAGTACTCACTTACCACTCCCTCTGCCTTCAGCTTCTCCGCCTCAGCCACAAATTCCTGCTCCATCTGGGCCCTCCATGAGTTTCCGATGGAATAGTTGCACAGGGCCACCACATATCCTTCCCCGCCGGCCGTCTCAGAGGAGGCCTGTGCCTCTGTGGTCTCTTCCTTTTCTTCTTTCTTTTCTTCCTGGGCCGGGGCGGCTGTTGTCTCTGCCGCCGCAGGGGCAGCCGTTGTCTCCGCTGCCTTTTGTGAACCACAGGCGCACAGGCCCATTGCCATTACTGCTGCCAAACCTACTGTAAACATTTTTCTCATAACTCATCTTCTCCTTTTTTTAAATAGTAACAGTTATAGATAATTTACCTCTGATTGTCGAAAAACAGCCTTCTGGCGTTATCCGCCATGATCATCTGCCGGTGGGATTCCGGTATATGACTGCAATGCTTCTCCACCAGGTTAATCAGCTGCCTCATGGTACCATGGTTCAGCATACCCGGATAATCCGAAGCCCACATCATCTTCTCCGGTCCCACATGGCGGTAGCATGCCTGGATGATTTCCGCGGAGGAAGGCCAGGGATATTCCTCGTCAAAATACACCGGTACGGTGGATGTGTCGATGAATACATTGGAACGGTTCTTTACCAAATCCAGCACTTCCCTGTAATTGGACTCAGGCATCCCTTTTTTAAAACATGCATCCGCCCCCATATGGCACAGGATGAAGCTGATATTGGGATACGCTGAGGCCAGGAAGCCCGCGTCCTCAATGTCCTCTGTGCGGAACATGTGGATGAATACCGGCTGATGGTATTGATTGCAGCAGTCCCACACAGGAGCCAGCCCGGAATCCGAAAGGCGGGTACCGGGAGCGCACTGGAAGGTGCTGTCCACTTCCACCTTAAAGCCAAACAGGATTCCCTGGTCGTAGATGGACGCCAGCTCCCTGGCCGCCTCCTGTCCTTTCATTATGTCAACCAATGCCACTCCCCTTAACCGGTCCGGATACCGTTTTACGCTGTCCGCAAAGTACCGGTTATGGTACCCGTAATAGGGATTAGGCATAAGAACCGCCTTTTCGATACCGCACCAGTCCATATAGGCGATGAGCATTTCCGCCGTGCTGCGGCTCTGTTCAAAGGAGGGAGGAAGAAACTGTACTTCCTCATTTCCTATGGCGACCCGCCCCAGGCCGGTGGAGACCATGGGCTGTCCCCTGGTAATTCCCGCCACCCGCTCATATATATGGGCGTGAATATCAATTACATTCATCTAACTCCCCCTACCTGTATCTTTGTGTATATTGCACTTTAACAGTACTGTTTTTCGGATGTCATTAGTATACTATGACCATATTTTTATGTACATATGATTTGATTGGAATATGTTTTGATTTCATTCTATGTTATTGACGCTCCCTGTAAATCGTGATTTAATGATAGCAACTGTTACATTCGGATGATATCTTTATCATAAGGAGGGATTTTATGTATCAGATTCTATCGTATCCCATAAAAGGGGGACAGCCTACCTGGCCCGGCAACCCTGCATTCAGCCTGGAGCCACACACCTCCATTGCCGGAGGCGACACAGCCAACACCTGCACCATCCATCTTTTTAACCATTACGGAACCCACCTGGACGGACCCATGCATTTTTACGGAAAGGGCATTCCCCTGGACCAGGTTCCCTTTGGGCATTTTTTCTTTCATAAGCCCCTGCTCCTGGATATTCCAAAGGAACCTGGCGCAAAGCTCATGCCCGAGGATCTGATTCCCCACCGGGAGGACGTAAAAGACGCTGATCTGCTTTTAATCCGCACCGGTTTCTCCAAATACCGCAGAGAAAAACCGGATGTCTATGAAAACAACGGTCCCGCTGTCAGCAGCCGGCTGGCCCGGTACCTTCAGGATAATATGAGCCATTTAAAGGCCCTGGCCCTGGATTTTGTGTCGCTGGCCTCTTACAGCGACACCAAGGATGGGGATCTGGCCCACCAGATCATGCTTGGCATGTACCACGACCGTTATATCTGCATTATCGAGGATGTTAACATGGAGGGACTTCCGTCCGGTTTTCTGAAAAACGCGGCTGCCGTTCCGCTGATAATAGAGGGCATTGACAGTTCCCCCGTCACCATGTGGGCGGAGTACTGATGCCTATGTCACGGTTTATGCTGCGGTTTAAAACATGGTTTAAGACACGGTTCAAGCTGCTGTTTAGGAAACACTGGTGTCTTCTCATCATCTGCTCCCTGTGCGTCATCCTGGCCATTACCCTGTATGATACCTCCAACCAGGCCGTAAACTGGGAACCGGAACCGGCTGACAGCTCCAGCCTCCATGTGGGATTTTCCCAGATTGAGACAGACAACCCATGGAGAACAGCCCAGATCAACAGTTTCCGCGAAGCCCTGATTCCCAACGGAATGGACTTTATCTACCATGAACCGGATGACTATTCTGTACAGTGGCAGCTGGAGGATATACGCAGCCTGATTCGGGAGGGCGTGGACTATCTGGTCATTGTGCCCGCGGACCTGTCAGCCCTGACTCCGGTGCTCCAGGACGCCAAGGACGCGGGCATTCCCGTCATCCTCATCGATCAGTCGGCCGAGACCATTGACCAGAGCTACTATGTGTCTCTTATCTCCGCGGATTACCTGAAGGAAGGCCAGATTTGCGCCGGCCTGCTGGCGGATAAATTCGGGGATCAGCCCTGCAGGATCGTGGAAATCTACGGCACCGAGAGCTCACCCGGAGCCCAGGCGCGCTCAAAAGGATTCCATCAGGCCCTTATGAAGTATCCCAACATGGAAATCATTGATGTGGAATACGGGAATTTTGACCGGGTAACAGCCCAAAAGGCAATGGAAAACGCACTTATCAAGGCCGCCAACCGGGGACAGACCATAGACGCGGTCTTTGCCCACAGCGATGAAGACGGACTGGGGGCCCTCCAGGCCATCAAGGCTGCAGGGCTGCCGCCGGGTGAAATCGCCATTGTGTCCATCAACGGCATCCAGGACGTGTGCAAGGCCATCATTGCCGGAGAATATCTGGGCACGGTGGAGAGCAATCCCCGCTGGGGATTTATTGCGGCTTTCCTGATACAGCAGATGGAACGGGACTGCAAGCCATTCCCCATGGTAATGATTCCTTATCAGATTATTACTGCTGAAAATGCGGCCGAGTATGCGCTCACCGCCTATTAATACAGGAAAGGAAACGGGATTCATGAAAAAGTTCTTCCGACAGCTTTCATTCCGCAGGAAACTGCTGATTTCCTTTGTGACGCTATCCTGTATCCCTGTGCTCCTGGTGGGAATTGCCGCCTACCATCTCTATACCAATTTCATCATCAACATGACCGAAAAATCCTCCATCGAGACCATTGACCTTGTCTGCGATGACATTGACAGCCTGCTCAATGACGCCTGGACCCTCTGCGACATGCTGACCGGCGATATCAAGATACAGAAATACCTGCGCATGGACTTTGACTCCATCCGGGACCAGTATTCCAACGACCTGGCCGGCAGCATGGAGCTGGCCTCTATCTCCACCTACCGCAAGGATATCTTCGGAGTATATGTGTTCGGCCAGAACGGCGGCCGCTACAAATCCAACTACTACTCATTCAAATCAGAGGACCAGAGGGAGACGACCTGGTATAAGACCATTGCGGGCAGCAGGGAAACCACCTGGTTTCCTTCCCATGAGGGCAGCTTCATTGTCCGCAGCTCTATCAGCGATAACTTCATTACGGTGGGACAGCCGGTGATGGATAAGGCTTCGGGTATGGTCAACGGCATTGTGGCAGCCGACATCAAGGAGGATGTTATCACCCAGAGAATCAAGCACAGTCTCAGCAACGGGGTCATCTGCATCATTGATCAGGAGGGAAGCATCCTGTTCCGCTCCAATGCAGGCAATGATCTCCACTATCCCATCGACATTTCCCCCAGCCTGGTATCCCATATTCTGGAATCCACAGGCACTGCCGTGGGAAAATCCATGGTAGTGCCTGACAGCGGGTACCTGGTGGTAAGCCGGACCCTGATGAACTCCAATTGGAGGATTGCCGGCATCATAGACCGGGGCTTTCTGACCCAGAGCAGCAAGGATATCACCCATATTGTCATGCTGGTCCTGCTGATTATCGCATTCTCCTCCCTGTATGTGGCCATGCTTATATCCCAGTCCGTATACAAACCAGTACAGATTCTTTACCGCATGATGGAGGAGGTGGAAAATGGGGATTTCTCGGTCCGGTACACGTACCACTCCTCCGATGAGTTCGGGCGGCTGGGCAAGAATTTCAACCAGATGCTGGAGCGGATCCAAAAGCTTATCAGCCAGATCTATGAGGAGCAGAAAAAGCTTAAAAACTCGGAGCTGAAGGCCCTCCAGGCCCAGATACAGCCCCATTTTCTGTATAATTCCCTGGATTCCGTCATGTGGCTTTTGAGAATGGACAAGAATCGGGACGCGGAGAAAATGCTCAATGAGCTGTCCACACTGTTTAAGATTTCGCTCAGCAAGGGGAATGAAATCATCACCATCGAGGAGGAGCTGCGGCACATAAGCAGCTACCTGTTTATCACCAACATGATTTACAGCAAGAAATTTGAATACGCCATTGAATGCGACCCTGTGCTGTATTCCTACCGGACCCTTAAGCTGCTGTTACAGCCCCTGGCTGAAAATGCCATTGCTCACGCAATACCCATGCCTGGGCAGAAGGTCTTTATACAGGTGCGCATTTATGAGGAAGAGGACAGCCTTGTACTGTCCGTGCAGGACATCAGCCGGGGAATCGACCAGGAAACCCTTGAAAAACTTCAGCAGCAGCTGGGAACAGCCGCCCACCCGGACCGCAGGGATTCCGGGTATGGACTCTACAATGTCAATGAGCGCATCCATATCCTCTTTGGAAGCAGCTACGGTCTGACCGTCACGTCAGAGCCGGATTTTGGCACCGAAGTAACCGTAAGGATTCCCAAACTGAAAGGAGATGATATTTTTGTTCCAGGCAATGCTTTGTGATGACAATGAAATCATACTGGAAGGGTTATCCCGGCAGATTGACTGGGAGGGACTGGGCATCTGCCTTTCCGGCACTGCTGCCGACGGACAGGATGCCTGGAACCAGATGAAGGATAATCCGCCCGACATCCTTATCACCGACATCCGTATGCCTTATATCGACGGGCTGGAGCTCTCCAGGCTGGCAAAGGACTTAAATCCAAACATCGTGCTTCTCATCATCAGCGCGTATGATGACTTTGAATATGCCAGGACAGCCATGCATCTGCGGGCCCTGGATTATATACTGAAACCCATTGATCTGGATGCCATGAACCGCATACTGACGAATGCGGTTTCCCACTGCCGGCAGTTCCATCACGACAAGCGTCTGATGGCCACACAGCTGCTGCGCAACATGGCGGTCCAGGAGGCGGCCGGCCCCGAGGGCATTGTCTTAAACGAGCTGGACCTTGAACCTGATTCATGGTGCTGCTTCCTGCAGGTGGAGCTGGACGATCACAGCTTAAGCAAGCTGTCCGACGACATACGTTATGCGTCAGAGCGCAGGTTTTCGGCCCTGAGCCAGATTCTGTTTGGTGACAGCTCTTATCTGCTGGAATCCCATCAGTACAGCTACAGCGTCTGCCTCACCTCCCGCTCCAGGATGGAACTGGCCGCCCGGCGGAAAATTCTGGTGGACACGATACGCAGGCAGTTTCCCCATGAGGGAAGCTACTGCGATGTCAGCATTTCCTCGGGCAGCATTGTCCAGGGCATCCGCCTGCTCCACAAAAGTGTACAGACCTGCCATGAAGCAGGCAAACTCCATTTCATCAAGGGTTCCAATGCGGATATCTTTTACGAGGAGGTGGAGTCTTATATCTACAATGAGCCGGAGGACAGCCAGGGATATCCCATACCGGACACCAGGCTTATTACTTTTATCAAAGAACAAAATAAGGAAGGGATTACAGGAGAGCTGGAACAATTAAAAACATGGCTCTATCAGAAGGGAAGTGAGAGCTATCTGTATATGACATTTTCCCTGGGAAGCTTCTATACCCATCTGATGAAGGAATTAGGGGAATCAGGAATCAACCTTCAGGATATATTTCAGAATCCCATCGAAGAATTCAAAAAAGTGGCAGCCGGCGGTACACTGGAGTCCAGCATCGAAAACCTGAAGCAGAACCTGTTCAAAATATGCGACAGCATACGCATCAACAAAAGCCGTTACGGAAAGCTCATAGACCAGGCCATCCTGTACATCCAGAACCACTATATGTCCTCCTCCTTTTCCATTGATGAGGTAGCGGGGGCCGTATGCTTAAGCACCTCCTATTTCAGCACTGTATTTAAGAGCGAGACAGGAATTACATTTACGGATTATCTGATTAAGGTAAGGATGGAAAAAGCCAGGGGACTGCTTGAGAATACCAACATGAAAATGTATGAAATCTCATCCAGGGCAGGATATGAAAATGCGGCCTATTTCAGCGCCGCATTCAAACGATATTATGGAAAATCCCCCTCTGAGTTCCAGAACCGGAAGTAGGGGAGGCAGACAAAAGGAAAGACCGGCCGGCGGCTGGCAGGAACGCATAAAGGAGGCAGGTGCTGCATGGCGAAGGGAACGGATTAAAAAAACCTACGCCTCCCTGCCCGGACATTCCTCCCGCAGAAAGCATTCACAGCATTTCGGGCGCCTGGCAATGCAGATGGTACGGCCCAGGGTAATGATATGTATGTTCCACAGAATCCAATGGTCCTTTGGCAGCACCTTCATCAGATCATACTCTATTTTCTCCGGCTCCTCCTCTTTTGTAAGGCCCAGCTTCCTGGAAATACGCTTTACATGGGTATCCACCACAATACTGGGTTCATTGTATATGTTCCCACGTATAACATTGGCTGTCTTACGTCCCACGCCCGCAAGGGAGGTCAGCTCCTCTATGGTTCTTGGCACCTCTCCTCCAAACCGTTCCACCAGGTCCCGGCAGCAGGCAATGATATTCTTAGCTTTCATGTGATAAAACCCAATGGAGTGGATATCCTGTTCCAATTCCTTTAAATCCGCCGCGGCAAACTTCTCCAGGGTATCATATTTCTGGAATAAATCAGCTGTGACAATATTCACCCTGGCGTCCGTACACTGGGCGCTCATGATAACTGCAATCAGCAGCTGCCAGGGTGTCTCGTGATTCAGGTAACAGCGGTACTCCGTACCGTATTCCCGGTCCAATACATCCAGGATACGGGCAATACGGGCGGCCAGTTCTGCTTTTGTCTCCCTGACAGCTTTCGGCCTTCCCTGAGTTTTTGTGCCGCCGCCAGCTTTTCTCCCTCTGCCGGCCTTCGTATCCCTGTCACTTTTTATCCCTCTGCCAGTTTTTCTGTCAGTCTCAGGTTCATTCAAAATGGTTTTCTGCAGCATATATCCAGTCCTTTCATCACAACGTTTTTGTTGCATTTACAACATTCTAAAGTTTATCACCCAATTCTGACCGCCCTTGCATTATACGTCAGCGGGTCCCTGTGCCTGTAATCAAACAGTACCAGGGTTCCGTCTCCCATGGCTTCAATATGGGCCATCTTACTCATCTGCCTGGAATCGTACCCTTCATAATCCATAAGGTACCGGGGGGATTCCTCCTCCCTCTGAAAAAACTGCCGGACAGCCTGTTTATAAGGGCTTTGGTCCCGGGCAAAGGATGGGCGGCTTTTTACATTTTCCCTGAGATATAAATCATACATGAGAAGGTCCCTGAACCTTTCCATAACAGAGGCATCCAACCCTGCATCCCTACGTCTGGCTATGATACTGTACAGTATCTCATATCTGGCTATACGGCTGTGGCTGATGCCGGTGAGATTGTTTTCACGGTAATATGCAGCCATATCCAGAAACATTTCATAGGGCGAACCGTATTCTGCCGCAAGCCCGGACAGAGTATGGACAAACTGCCTGCTGTTATAATACACCTCCGTCATATCCTCCACGCCCTTTAGTTCCAGGATGTCCCTGTAGGACAGCCACCGGGTGGACAGGACCTCATAGGGCGGCCGTGAGGAATAGCAGAGGCCGCAGGTCAATGCCATTTCTTCCATATAAGAGCCCTTCAGCACTTTGAGGAAGCCCAGCTGAAGCTGCTCCGGCTCCATGGAATATACCTGGTTGAACGAATGGCGGAAAGATTCCATATTCTCATTGGGCAGACCTGCGATCAGGTCCAGATGCTGGTGAACATTATGTGCCTGATTGATTGTGCCGGTGATACGGCGTATCTCGTCTATATCTGTCTTGCGGCGTATGGCCTTAAGCGTGTCCGGATTAGTGGACTGGACGCCAATCTCCAGCTGGACCAGTCCCGGACGCATCTGGCCCAAAAGCGCAATCTCCTCCTGGTCCAGCAAGTCGGCGGCAATCTCAAAGTGAAAATTGGTGACTCCGTTGTCATGGCTCTGGATAAACCGCCATATGGCCATGGCATGTTTTTTATTGCAGTTAAAGGTCCTGTCCACAAATTTTACCTGAGGCACTCCGGCCTCCAGGAAATAAGCCAGCTCATCAAGGACCAGTTCCAGGCTTCTGAACCGTACGCTCTTATCAATAGAGGACAGGCAGTAGCTGCACGAAAAGGGGCAGCCCCGGCTGCTCTCGTAATAAATGATGCGGTGCTCCAAATCCTTTATATCCATATGCTTATATGGAAATGGTATCCGGCTCATATCCATGGCCCGGCGTACACCGGTATCTGCCAACGAACCATCGGGGAGACGAAAGACAAGTCCGGGTATATTTTCCAGACAAGCCTGTCCGTCCGGCAGGATTTTTCCACTGTCTGTTCCTTTTTCACACAACTTATCCACATAATATCCGGCCAGCTGTGCAAATGTTTCCTCTCCCTCTCCCTTCATGACGCCTGTTGCCTCTGGCAGCTCCCCAAGCACTTTAGCTGCATCAAAGGACACCTCCGGTCCTCCCAGCCATATGGGCACATCCGGCAGTATTTTCCCTAAATCCGCGATTAGATATCTGATATATTCTATATTCCAGATATAACAGGAAAAGGCAATCACATCCGGTTCTCTTCTGAATATATCCTGAAGAATCTGGTCCAGCTGGTGGTTGATTGTATACTCGGCCAGCTCAATACACGGCTTCACAGGTTCCATGGCTCCGGTCCCGGTTCCACGGTTTTTTGCCCGGGCATTCCTGCCGCCTGCTTCCCCCAGCCCCAATACCTGGTCTGTGTAGGCCTTCAGGCTGTAAATTCCCAGATTGGAATGTATATATTTCGCGTTGACAGCCGTCAACAGTATCTTCATGGGACTATACCTCTAGCTCGATTTTATGGCCGGTGGACTGGTACTGGTAGTAACGCACTCCCGCAGCATTCAGCATACGCTTGGACGCCATTACCGCCGGTGTGTCTGCATATTTGTCTTCTCTGTATACAATGGTCTTGATTCCTGACTGTATAATGGCCTTGGCGCACTCATTACAGGGGAACAAGGTCACATAGAGCTTGCTTCCCTCCAGGCTTCCCCCTCTGTAATTAAGAATAGCATTTAACTCGCTGTGTGTGGAGTAGAAATATTTGGAATTGTAGGGGTCCTCCTTCTCATTTTCCTTGCCCCAGGGGAATTCGTCATCCGAACACCCTTTGGGGAAACCATTATATCCCATGGACAGGATCTTATTGTCCTGGCTGACAATACACGCACCCACCTGGGTACTGGGGTCCTTGGAACGTCTTCCCGACAACAGGGCCACCCCCATGAAATATTCGTCCCATGTTATATAATCCACACGTTTTCCGGTCATTCTTTTTCCTCCTTTATCCTTTCCGCAGCCGCCTGGCTGTCTCTGTACGCACGCAGCCTGCCCCCGCAGCGCCCAATAAATACAGCTCCTGTCTGGACAATCAGGAACGGCTGCGTAGCTGCTTCTGGTGTCGTTGCTGGCATTTTATAGTTTCCTCTGTCTGTGAATGGATTATAACATTCCGGGCTTATTTAATCAATAAAGTTGCATAAATCTTGGGAACGCCTTGGAAATACCCCTGGGAATAACCGGTGAATAACCGTTTTTCCGGTCCTTGCCTTTTTCCGGGATAAATGCTATATTATAACAACCAGACGATAGCGGAATATAAGTAACTATCGCTCATTATTCTATATCTTTAGCAATATCTCAAATTATCTGAATCGAACGATTCATCTCATTATTCTGCCCCTTATGTATCGTGCAATCATTTCCACTTTTATATCACACCAATTATTTATCAAAAGGCAGAAGGGCTATTGTCTGGTTTATCGGAAAACGCTATAATGGGGATAGGTTCTTATATGGCTTGCCGGAACAGGAGGCTGTATGAAAGCAGAATATCTGCGTGAACAGGAATCAGAATCTGCAGGGGCCAGCGGGTTCAGCCAGCTGGAGGACAAGGTAATGAAGACAGCGGCACAGTTTTTTGGGAAGGATTTGCTTCCCTATGTGGGTATCAAGGGCCGGATTGCCTGCGTGGCACCTACAGAGCATGTCCATCTGGAGATGCGCAGGCTGGAAGAAGACTTTAATTTTATCATGAAGGACGGGTCGTGGAGACATCTGGAATTTGAGAGCGACAGTATTCAGGAGAAGGACTTAAGACGGTTCCGGGAATATGAGGCTTACATAGGGCTTACATATGATGTTCCGGTCACGACAACTGTAATATGTACATCCCGGGTAAAAATCCTGAAAAAGGAGCTGGTCAACGGAATGAACGTATACAGAGTAGAGGTGGTTCGGCTAAAGGACAGAAATGCGGACAAGGTCTTTGAAAAGCTGAGGCGGAAAATCAGCCGGGGCAAGACACTGGGGCGCCATGATGTATTTCCCCTGCTTCTGACCCCTCTGATGTCGGGAAAGATGGAGATGAGCCAAAGGATTTACCAGGGCATGGAGTTTCTTCAGTGTAAGGAACTCAAAGCAGGGGATGAGGATCGAAAAAGAATGCAGTCAGTACTGTATGCGCTGGCAGTAAAATTTTTGGACAGAGATGAATTAGCGATGATAAAGGAGAGGATCGGAATGACTGTTTTAGGCAAAATGCTGTTTGAGGATGGTGTGGAGAAGGGGATTGAAAAAGGAGTTCAGCAGGGGCTGGGGCGCGCAAATGCACTGAATGTGAAGCTGGCAGATGCAGGAAGGGCGGACGACATTATCCGGGCAGCATCGGATAGGACTTATCAGGAACAATTGTTTAAGGAGTTCGGAATTTAGTAGTAAACACTTTATTTTGCGAAAACACCTGTCGGCCCAAGGATCTTTTTAAGGGGTATATTGGCCTTTACTGTGCAGGGTAGATTTTCGTCATAGAAAAACCACCCTCTCAACTGCCAGGTATCAGGGTGGTTTTCCTATATAGCTGCTTACATCAACAATAACAGACTTTTCTTTGTGTTTTCATCCGCCCCAGCTTTACCATCATCTATTTTCAGGCACTGACTTAGTCACAATCACATCCGTGTCATACCCCATGAGACGCGGTATGACAACAGTTCCCGCTTTCACAGGAGCGGTCAGGGTATACTTTTTTATCTCACTCATTGCATCGAAAATCCGGTCCCGGGGTATGGGGTTTGTCAGCCTCACGCTGGCCAGAGGAAGTATGCCGCCCTTTACCAATACAGATGTGGCAATATTCCTCTGGGGGTCCGTCAATTCCTGCTCCACATACGCCCTCCCCTTTGGGCAAGCGGCGCCCTCCACAGAGCAAATCCGTCTGCTTTCGTCTTCCCTCTCTTCAATCTGCGCCCTTATATCGCATCCGTTGGGACAGATGATACATGTATATTCTCTCAACATTCAGCGCTCACCTCCAGCCGGCCCATGGACACCAGTTTATCCGCCTTAACCGTAAGTTCAATCATTTCGGCCGGTATCGCTTTCTTCATTTTCTTTGATGCCACCAACACACCGTCCTGCCTTACTTCAATGCGGCATTCCTTCAAGGGACTGTTTACCCTCAGGGACAGCTTAAAATCCCTGGTGCCGCTCACTCTCTGGGGAACGGTATGGTTAATATGGCTGTCCGTTCCTATTTCGATGGGACAGGGGGCCAGACATCCATTCTGCACAAATTCCGCAGCTGAATCCGCCAGGCTTTCTGCTTCCATGGAAACAAAGTCCACTAAATCATGAACATGGAGCACATTTCCCGCAGCAAAAATTCCCGCCACATCTGTCTGGAAATGTTCATCCACCACAGCGCCTTTTGTCCTGTCATCCAGGGTCACGCCAGCGTCCAGTGAAAGTTCATTTTCAGGAATCAGTCCCACAGAAAGTATCAGGGTATCACACTTGTATTCCTTTTCAGTTCCCGGAACAGGTATTAAGTGTTCATCCACACGGGACACCGTGACGCCTGTCAGGCGGTTGTCCCCGTGGACAGCCGTTACCGTATGGCTCAGGTACAGCGGTATGCCGTAATCATTCAGGCACTGCTCCACATTGCGGGGCAGGCCGCTTGGATATGGCTGGATCTCAAACACGGCCTGGACATGAGCGCCTTCCAGCGTAAGCCTGCGGGCCATAATCATGCCGATGTCCCCGGAGCCCAGGATGACCGCTTCCTTTGCAGGCATTACATTGTAGAGGTTAATATAAGCCTGGGCAACCCCTGCCGTAAACACACCGGCCGGGCGCTCACCGGGGATTCCCAAAGCGCCTCTGGTACGCTCCCTGCATCCCATGGTAAGGATCACGGACTTGGCCCTCCATACCTTAAGCCCCCGGCGTGTTGCTGCCGTCACTGTCCTGTCCTCTGCCACCTCCAGAACGGTTGCGTCCGTGATGTAAGGAATCCCTAATTCCTCCACCTCATCTATAAATCTCTGTGCATATTCCGGCCCGCTTAATGTGGTTTTAAAACGGGTCAGTCCAAAACCGTCATGAATGCACTGTCTGAGTATTCCTCCCAGCTGTTTTTCCCGTTCCACAATCAATATATTATGGATTCCTTTCCTGTATAACCGGACAGCCGCAGCCAGTCCCGCCGGTCCGCCGCCCACAATGAGTACGTCTATCTCCATTTCCTACACCTCCTCCCGCACTCTGCCGAAAAACATCTGTGAATCTTTTCTGGCATACCTGACTTCTGTTACCTTTTTTTCCAATTCATCTTCTATCATCTGCGCAATCCGCATCTGGCAGTATCCTCCCTGGCACCGCCCCATCATGGAGCGGGTCCTGTATTTGACTCCTGCCATGGTGTCAACTCCCAATGGATTATGGATGGCTGCCAGGATTTCCGCCCTTGTTACCTTTTCGCACCGGCAAATGACCTGGCCGTAATCAGGATTCTGCCGTATCATCTCCTCCTGCTCTTCTTTTGTCATCTCCGCAAAATGAGGAATCCCTTTTCTCACAGGATTAAACCCTGGATTCGGCGTAAGTTTCTCCCTCTCTTCCATAAGACTGATTGCATGACGGGCAATGGGTACTGCCGCTGTAAGCCCGGGGGACTCGATGCCCACCAGATTAATGGCGCGGGGCGCAATGTCATCCCTTATCTCTATCTTAAAATCCTGTATAACCCCGTCCTCATCCACCCATTTAGGCAGAATACCGGAATAGTTGCGGATATAATCCTTTTTATGGATACATGGCCACAGGTCCGAAGCACTCTTAGCCAGATAATCCATATTTTCCTGAGGCACGCCATAGTATGTAAAATCTGTTACCATCTCTGCGTTGGGACCAATAATGACATTTCCGTCAGTAGTGTTGGTCACGTGGATTCCCATGTAAGTATTGCTGGGAACCGGATATACAGGCATGGGAAGAAGATGTCCTGTTCGCTTGTCCAGAATAATGTAATCTCCCTTGGAACCAATGACCTTATAGCCGCAGATGCCCAGCATATCGGAAATGTTGCCGCAGCCCAGTCCGGCGCTGTTCACAACCCACCGGGTGTGGAATTCACCTTTTGGCGTCGTAAGTATATATATTCCTTCGCTGTCCCGCCGTATTCCTGTCACCTCATGGTCAAAATAATACGCTGCTCCGTTGGCATGTGCATTCTCAGCCAGGGCTATGGTATAATTAAAAGGGTCCACAATTCCGCTGTTAGCCGAAAACATGGCAAATTCCCCTACCACAGCCGGAACCAGCTGATGGAGCCGTTCTTTGCCAATTAGCTCCAGGCCTGCAGCCCCATTTTCCTCCCCCTGCCGGATGGTCCGTTTCAGTGTTTCCATATCCTCCGCCGTATTGCCTACCAGCACCTTACCGCAGCGGATGAACTTAAAATCCAGCTCCTCTGCCAGTTGTCCCATGAATTGATTGCCTTCCACACAGAGCCTGGCCTTCAGCGAACCTGTGTCATAAGCAAACCCGCCATGGACCACACCGGAATTCCGGCCGCTGGTCTCATAGCAAACATCCAGGTTCTTTTCCAATACGCCTATTTTCAGACGGTATCTGGAAATCTCCCTGGCAATGGCGCTGCCCACCACGCCGCCGCCAATAATGATTACATCATACAGTTGTTTCATGCCGCTTTCCTCCTAAAGGATAATTACAAAATTCATCCTATGAATATATTTTATTTTTACCATATTTACAAGGTATAGTCAAGATAAAATCGAATAAAACGCAACTATTTATAGGATGAATATTTCTTATTTTCATTTCACCACAAAAGTTACCCTTATCTGAAAACATCTGCAAACAGGTGCAAAAAGTGTGTCCCAAAATGAAAATAGATGAAACGGTACCCTCTTTTCTGTTTTTGTACAGAAAAGGAGCTGCTGCTCCAGTAGATTATTATTTATCTACTTTCGCAACAACTCCTTTATTGTGAGCCATTACTGTTCTTTAGCCCTCATCCCCTTCATCCCCTGCTTCCCATCCCGCATCTCACCTTTATAACGGTTGTCATTATACATCAGGTGGAAATACATAGCCTGCTGCGCCTCCACAGGCTTCCTGTCCCGGATAGCCTCAAATATCCTGCGATGGGATTTAAGCGTCTGTTCATACTCTGTTTCCTGGACAGCGCCGGCAAACACACGGACGCCGTCTGTGATTACCGGTACCAGGTTGGTCATGACCAGATTATGGGAACAATTTGCAATCTGGGCGTGAAACTGCGAATCCTTGTCAGCATAGTCCTCCCTTAGTATCATCTGTTCCTCCAGGCCCAGAAGTATGTTCTCCAGCTGGCGGATATCCTCTCCGGTGGCATTCTGGGCTGCCAGAGCCGCAATGGGCGGTTCCAGCATCACACGCACCTGAATCAGGTCCTCTGTCAGCTTTCTTCGGTCCTCTATCATGGCAAACCCCAGGGGATCATCGGACACACCGTTTTTGTCTGAAATAAAGGTGCCTGAGCCCTGGCGTATGGTGACAATATTTCTGGACATGAGAATTCTAAGAGCTTCCCGCACCGTGTTGCGGCCAACCCCCAGAAGTTCCACCAGCTCAGCTTCCGTGGGAAGCTTATCTCCGGCCGTATAGCCGTCCCTTTGTATCATCTCCAAAAGCTTCTGGGATGCAATCTCCCCTAAGGTCTGTTTTTCCATGTTTCCTCCTGCCTGATGCATTATACCTTTACAATCTTATACCCAGCCGCCTTGGAAAGCCGGTTCATAATAGCCTGTCCCAGGTGGTCCTTGGGAAAGCTCTCCGAAAATATGTAGTCCACTCCCAAATCATCAAACTCCCTGAGCAGAGCGTAAAGATTATGAGCCACGGATGCCTGGCTTTTTCTTGCGCCTATACTTCGTACCTCGCCGTCTGTATAGCAGTCCCTGGACTCGTCCGTACAGATAACTCCCACCTTATAGCCGGCCTCAATCTTCTCCCTGGAGAGCTCCCGCACCTTGCGAATCATGGCCTGGAGCTGTGCCTCATCCAATCCGGTTTCCGGATCCGCCCCTGTGTTCCGGTCTGCTCCGGTTTTCTGCTCTGCTCCGGTTTTCTGTCCTGCTCCGGTTTTCTGCTCTGCTCCGGTCACCTGCTCCGCTCCGCTCTCCCGGTCTGCTCCAGTCCCCGGCTCCACCAGTGTAAGGTCAGCCTTGGGGGCATAGTGCTTATACTTCATTCCCGGCGCCTTTGGCCTGACATCCGCAGATAGAGGGCCCAGTATAGCCGGGTCCACGCTTACCTCCCCCAGCACCTCCTCAAGCATTTCCATGGTGATGGCTCCCGGCCTCAGAACAGCCGGCACTGCAGATGAAACATCCACTATGGTGGACTCCACTCCGATTCCCACAGGTCCCCCGTCTATAATCATGTCTATTCTGCCGTTCATATCCTGCCATACGTGGTCGGCTGTAGTGGGGCTTGGCCGTCCTGATGTATTGGCGCTGGGCGCAGCCACAGGCACCCCGGCCAGGGCAATGAGCCTGTTTGCCACCGGGTCGTCCGGCATACGGATTGCCACGGTATCCAGACCGCCGGTTGTGCCGTAGGGAACCTTTTCACTCTTGGGAAATATCATGGTCAGGGGACCTGGCCAGAAAGCCTCCATCAGCTTCCTGCCAGCCTCCGGTATCTCCTTTACAAGAGGCGCCACCTCCTCCACGCAGGATACATGGGCAATCAGAGGATTATCAGAGGGCCTCCCTTTTGCGGCATAAATTTTTCTTGCCGCGTCCTCGTCCAGCGCATTGCCGCCCAGACCGTACACGGTTTCCGTGGGAAATGCCACCAGGCCCCCTGAACGCAGTATGCGGGCTGCCTCTTTCAGTTCCTCATCCTTAATATGATTTCTGTCTTCTATGATAATTCTTTTTGTTTCCATGATTCATACCTCGATTGTTAAATACCGTTTGCTCTATGTCCAGTCTATTTTAGCACCCGCCACAGCCAATGTAAAGCCGGGAAATCCGGCCTATCCTGCACCTGTCACTTGAAGATTACGGACATTTCGTGTAAACTTAAGTCATCACAAATGATTGGAGGCTTTACCAATGAGCAACATTAACAGCGTAATGAAAGAATTCAGGGCATTTATCCTCAAAGGAAACATCATCGACATGGCCGTGGGCGTCATTATCGGCGGCGCTTTCAGCAAGATTGTGACTTCCCTTGTCAATGACATACTGATGCCCATACTGGGTGCCCTGACCGGAGGCGCAAGCTTCAACACACTTAAATATGTCATCCATCCCGCATCCACTATAAACGGGGTAGAAGTAGAAGAAGCCGCCATACTTTATGGCAGCTTCCTACAAAATATACTGGATTTTCTCATTATCGGCGTGTGCATGTTCTTTATGATTAAGACTGTTGCCGTCATCAGCAGCCGGTTACGCCATGAAGAAGAAGCCAGGGAAGAAGCACCGGCACCGGCTGGGCCCACCCAGGGAGAACTTCTGGCTGAAATCCGCGACCTTTTAAAGGAACGAAGGGACATAGCCTGATATTCCTAGAAGAACCGAATCCGCTTGGCATTCTCCACAAATTCCCTGTTATTCCTGGTCCTTGCAAAAAGGTCAAGTATCTTTTCCACTGCATCCTCAGGTTTCAGGGAATTGGTGGCCTTGCGGATGATATCCACTGCCTCGGCTTCCTCCCTGGACAGCAGAAGGTCATCCCTTCTGGTTCCGGACTTCAATATGTCGATGGCCGGGAAGATACGCTTCTCAGACAGTTTCCTGTCGAGCACCAGCTCCATGTTGCCGGTGCCTTTAAATTCCTCATACACAACATCATCCATGCGGCTTCCCGTCTCCACCAGAGCAGTGGCCAGAACAGTCAGGCTTCCGCCCTCGCGCATATTTCTGGCAGCGCCGAAGAAACGCTTCGGCATATGAAGGGCTGCCGGATCCAGACCGCCGGATAATGTACGGCCGCTGGGCGCAACCGTCAGGTTATATGCCCTGGCCAGCCTGGTAATGCTGTCCAGCAGGATGATAACGTCACGTCCGTGCTCCACCAGACGCTTGGCCCGCTCAATCACCATCTCAGATACCCTCTTATGACGGTCAGGCAGCTCATCAAAGGTTGAGTAGATTACTTCCACATTTGGACCCACAATGGCCTCTCTTATATCCGTAACCTCCTCAGGGCGCTCGTCAATCAGAAGGATCATCAGATGCATGTCCGGATTATTGGTTGTAACGGCCTTTGCTACCTGCTTTAACAGCGTGGTCTTTCCTGCCTTTGGAGGGGATACAATCATACCGCGCTGTCCCTTTCCAATAGGTGCCAGAAGGTCCAGGACACGCATGGCCACCGTATTCCTCTCACCAGGTGTTTCCATATGAAGCCGCCTGTTAGGGAAGATGGGTGTCAGGTCCTCAAAGTTGGGCCTTGTCTCCGTGGCGCTTAAGGGATAGCCGTTTACCGTCTTGATGTAGAGCAGGGCCGCAAACTTCTCTGTTGCAGACTTCACCCTGCGGTTTCCCACTATAATATCTCCTGTTTTCAGATTAAAACGGCGAATCTGGGATGGAGCCACATAGACGTCGTTTTCACCTGGAAGGAAATTTTCACAGCGGATAAATCCAAATCCGTCGGGCATAACTTCCAGTATGCCGTTTGCCTCAATTCCGCTGTCTAACTCGGCCATATCCTGGCTGGAAAGGCCGATTGCGTCACTTCTATTGTCCGCTCTGGCAAAACGCTCTCCATCGTTCTGGGAAGGCGCGCTGTTCTGGCTCATTCTGTTATTCATACTGCTGTTTCCATGTGTTTGGGGAGTCTGGGTCCTGTTCTGTGTATACTTGCTGTCGTACCCTCTTGAAACAGGGCGGCGGTTATCCGTTCCCCTGCTGTCATTCCGGTTTTCCTGATAATCCTGGCTCCTTGACTGGTTACGCTCAAAGGCATGGGGCTGGTCCTGGGGACGGGATGTTTCCTGGCTGCGGGGCGCTTCCTGGCTCCGGGATGTTTCCGTTTTTACTTCCCGTTTTATTTCCGCCGGCTTTATTTCCGGGTTTTTCTCCGCCTCATCGCAGAGCAAATCAATAATTTCTGCCTTTCTCAATGAACTGATGCCCTTAATTCCACGGCTCTTGGCCATTTCCTTTAGTTCTGAAAGAGGCAGGGTCTGCAGTTTTTCACGCATAGTATTTCTCCTTATTAAATTCAATTCTTCACCCGCAAAAAAAGCCGGTGTACGCCTTCTGTCTATATTTAAATTATCTTCTGTTCATTCAAATTCGGGGTTTATTCCAGATTTGGGAATTGCTCAGGGACTAACAGACTGCCGGCAGTATCAAGAAAACTGCCAGCCAATCTATGTATAGCCCTATTATATACACGAATATCAGGGATTGTAAAGTTAAAATTTGAGAAAATCAGCTTTTAAGCCATTTCATATGCGCATTTATCTGTTTCTCATAGCCATTGTCAGAAGGTTCGTAAAATACGGTTCCCTCCATACCTTCGGGCAGATACTGCTGCTGCACATAATGCTTGGGATAGTCGTGAGCATAGAGGTAGCCTGCCCCGTGTCCCAGCTTTTCCGCTCCCTTATAATGCTTGTCCTGCAGATGGACCGGCACAGGCATGGTCCGTTCGTTCCTCACCGCTTCCATGGCCTTCTGTACCGCCATACAGGCAGCGTTGCTCTTTGGAGCTGTGGCCACATAGGTCACTGCCTGGGAAAGAATGATATTGGCCTCGGGAATTCCGATGCGCTCTGCGGCCTGGGCTGCGTTTACTGCCACCACAAGGGCCTGTGGGTCAGCATTTCCCACATCCTCCGCAGCACATATCATAATTCTTCTGGCTATGAACTTGATGTCCTCTCCCGCGTACAGCATCCGCGCCAGATAATACACAGCCGCGTCCGGATCCGACCCCCGCATGCTTTTAATAAACGCGGATATAGTGTCATAGTGGTTGTCCCCGTTCTTGTCATACCGGACAGCCCTTTTCTGAATGCATTCCTGGGCCACTGCCATATCAATGTGAATCCGCCCGTCCGCTCCCTTTGCAGTGGTCAGTACCCCCAGCTCCACGGCATTCAGCGCGGCCCTGGCATCCCCGTTGGCCGTGTCTGCCAGAAAATCAGCTGCATCCTCGTCAATGTCGGCATCGTAAATGCCCATTCCCCGTTCCTTGTCATATACCGCCCTGCGGATCAGCTCCTTGACATCCTCCTTTTCCAGGGGCTTAAGCTCAAATATCCTGGACCTGGAAAGAAGAGCCCCGTTTACCTCAAAATACGGATTTTCCGTAGTGGCTCCAATCAGTATCAGGGTCCCGTCCTCCACGAAGGGAAGAAGGTAATCCTGCTGTCCTTTATTGAAGCGGTGGATCTCATCCACAAACAAGATGGTTTTCCTTCCATACATGCCAATATTGTCCTTGGCCTCCTTCACCACCTCCTCCATGTCCTTCTTTCCTGCAACTGTGGCGTTAATCTGCCGGAAATCCGCACTGGTTGTATTGGCAATGACCTTGGCCAGGGTTGTCTTACCGGTTCCCGGAGGTCCGTAAAAAATAATGGACCCCAGCTTATCCGCCTGTATGGCCCGGTACAGCAGCTTATCCTTTCCCACAATATGCTGCTGCCCCACCACCTCATCCAGGGTCCTTGGACGGAGCCTGGAAGCCAGAGGCGACTCCTTCTCCATATCCTTTTCTCTCATATAATCAAATAAATCCATATCTGTATTCTCCTCAGTCAATCAGCAGTTCATCCACCGTAACAAAAGTATAGCCCCGCTTCGTGAGCGTGTCAACGATTTCCAGGGCTGCTTCCACAGAAGTGGGAAAAATATCATGCATCAATATGATATCCCCGTCCTCCACATCCTTAAGCACCCGCTTCACCACACGGTTGGTATTGCGCAGTTTCCAGTCCAGGGAGTCCACAGACCACAGGACAGTGGTCATGCCCACCCTGCACTCCAGCTCCTCGTTCCAGTCCCCATAGGGCGGGCGCATGTATTGGGGCCGCTCTCCTGTAATTTCTTCTATCATCCGGCTGGTCCTGTCCACAGCCTGGCAGACCGCGTCTGAACCGGCCTTTGTAAGCTGCACATGGCTGTAGCTGTGGTTTCCAATCAAATGGCCCTCCGCCTTCATGCGCTTTACAATCTCCTCGTTTCCCTCTATGTTCTGTCCCATCAGAAAAAAGGTTGCCCGGACATTCCGCTCTTTCAGCCCGTCCAGCAGTTTTTCCGTGCAATCCTCATTTGGTCCGTCGTCAAAGGTCAGAGCCACACATTTTCCTTCCAGTCCCTTGGCCCGGTCCAGGGTATCCCCTCCCTCCCTGACCCAGGAGCCCTCGTCGGCGGACACATGGGCCGGCATCTCCCCCCTGACCGTATGGATAAGGCCGCCCAGCAGCAAAAGGTCCGCTATGCAGACAGCTGCCAGGAGTTTTGACTTATTTATCAGCTTCACCCTGTTTTCCCTCTCTTATTTCGCATCCTTATCTATCCAGTATATGTGCAGGGACAATATAAAAATGCTTTTACCTTTTTTTCCCTTTACAGACTTCATAAAATGTGCGGGAAGAAGAAAACAGCGCCGGGACTGCTCCCGGCGCCGCTTGGCTGAATTTACATCATATTGAAGTTATATTCTGATAAAGATTATACCCTGATTGAGCTTATTGTCTATTACATTAAACCCAGCGGCTGCTGTCACGGCCCTATTGGTGTGACCACCACGCCCGGTCCGCCGGATGAACCTGTGACAGCCTGGCCCAAACCCGGTGCCTGGTTAGATATCCCGCCGTTCTGTGAAGGCTGGGGCGCCTGTCCTCCCTGGCTTCCGTCCGGCGCCTGAGTCTGTACATTTCCTGTCTGGCTGTCTCCGGTCTCATTTCCCGATTCCTGCGCAACCTGGCTGAGCACTCCGTTTCCGTCAGCAGTATAGGCCACGCCGCCGATATCCACGGTGGTGCCTGCCGCCATCCGGCCTGTGGATGGATCCATATAGTAGTGGAGTCCACCCACGTCGATCACGCCTTTGGCCATACGTCCTGAGCCCTCAAAATAATACCAGGCCCCATCCATCTCACGCCAGCCCGTGGCCATGGCGCCGGATCCCTTCAGGTAATACCGCTCACCGCCGTCATCCAGCCAGCCTGTCTGCATCACGCCATCCTGGCTGCTGTAATACCAGGTTCCATTGTCATTGATCCAGCCCCTGGAAAGAGCTCCTGAGCTGTCCAGATAGTACCACTTCCCGTTCTGGCTGGTCCAGCCTTTTGCCATGGCCCCATTTCCCCCCAGGAAGTATCTGCGCCCGCCGTCGTCCAGCCAGCCTGTCTGCATCACGCCATCCTGGTTGCTGTAATACCAGGTTCCGTTGTCATTAATCCATCCCTTGGAAAGGGCGCCTGAACTGCCGAAGTAATACCATTTCCCGCTGTCGGATTTCCAGCCGGTTATCATCTTACCGGTAGTGTCATCCAGATAGTAGGACTTGCCGGACTGGTTAAGCCAGCCCTTGGACACCAAACCGTCCCCATTCATATAGTACCATGCGCCGTCATCCTGAATCCAGTTGTTCTTTTGCTTTGCATAGTTCTGGTAATAGTAGGTCTGGCCGTTGATGGTTCTCCACGTATTAGCCGGAATCACAGAGGTAAAATCCTTGAACTGGAAATCAATATCTACATTGCCGCTTATACCGTTTACAGCGCCGGTGCTGGTTGCCTGCCACATAACGGGATTCTGATAGGCCGGTTTGGCGGAATAGCGCGCCACCCATACAGGGTAATTCATTTTGCTCATATCCAGCTTATTGGCAAGCCAGTTGTCATTGGCATAGATGACCGGATAATAGCCCGCCTCTGAAATCCGACCGCAGAACGCGTTGGCGATGGCGGCCAGCTCATCCTTGGAAAGGGTTCCCTGGGTGGAATCCTCCATGTCAAAAGCCACCGGATAGGAGACCGGATAATCGTGAATCAGGTTGAGAACAAAGTTCGCCTCCTCCACTGCCATCTCCGGCGTCATGGCCAGTGAATAGATATATACGCCCACCTTGACGCCTGCCGCGCTGGCCTGCTGGATATTCCTGTGGAAATAAGGGTCCACTGCGCCCTTTGAACGGGTGCCCAGCATGACGAAGGACACGTCGTCCGCAGCTACCTGGCTCCAGTTAATATCCCCCTGCCACCTGGACACGTCGATTCCCCGGAACAGCACATTATTGATGGCTGAGCCGTCCGGCATCTGGTATACGCCGTTTACCTTCTTCCACGCATTGGGATTTGCGGTGGAAGCAGACTGTCCTGAGGTGCTTCCTGTTCCGGAAGCAGTCCCTGTGCTGCCGGCGGAGCTCTGCCCCGGTCCTACGGGAGATATGACCGTGGCGGACTGGGTCTCCCCCGGTCCCACGGCCAGGGATGTACCTGCGGGCACAATTGTCCCTGCCCCGATGAGTCCTGCCAGGGCAAGTGCGTGGCAGCGCCTCATTATCTGCGTCGTATTTTTCATAGTATTCTCCTCATACCTTTGTATTTTTCAAAAAAAGAGGGGATGTCCAGCCATCCGCTGTCACATCCCCCCTTATTAAACCGCTGTAAATCAACCTGGTCCGTCTGTCCGTCCTGGTTCAAGCGCAGTTGATGAGCCGGATGGGCTGTTATTGGAATTGCCGCTGGTCGGGCCGTTTGAACTGTTTCCGGAGCCGCCCGGTGTGCCGCTGCTGATACCGGAGCCGGAAGAACCGGACACTCCAGGTCCGCCGCTGCCGCCGGAACTGCCGGAATTATTGTTCACGGTTCCCGGAGTCTGGGCCGATACGCCGTTGGCATTCTGGCATACGCCGCTGCCGTCAAAGTTATACTGAACGCCGTTGATGGTAGCTGTGGTGCCTGCAATCATCTTTCCCTCGTTGGCAGGGTTCAGATAATAATACTTGCCGTCCAGCTGAATCCATCCTGTCATCATATGCCCGTTGCTGTTGAAGTAATGCCAGGAATTATCAATCTGCTTCCAGCCCGTGGACATCTTGCCGTTGCTTGTATCCATATAATATTTGTTGCCTTCGCTGTCGCTCAGCCAGCCGATCAGCATCCGGCCGTCCGTATTCAGGTAGAAATAATCATTATCCAC
>OCAS01000547.1_pt1 | contig 29520 bp, 38 predicted proteins | sample 1550751 | NCBI WGS metagenome assembly OCAS01 (sample SAMEA2580301, study PRJEB22360) | human gut metagenome | biome: human gut; feature: human-associated habitat; material: faeces | place: Denmark | collected 2008/2010
GCTTGTAGCCCCACTTCAAACGATCCTGAGGCTGGTTTAGTACGTAATCGGTGAAATGGTTATAAACTTCTTCATCGAACATGAAAGCGTAGGCATTGTTGTCTACCTGATAGAGCTTTCTCAGGGCAGAAGAGAGATTCTGCTCTTTTAAGTTGGCAATGGCACCGCCAATCAGGCGGATGTTCTGCAGCAGGATCTCATGTGGGTAGTGGACGTTGCCGTACCAGTCGATGCGTACCAGCTCGTCCTGAGCGCATTTGAAACGGCGCAGGGCCTCATCCTCGGCTTCACGGGCTTCCAGATACAGGCATTCGGCCTCTTCTTCTTTGTCGTCAGACAGAAGCGCACGGTAGCGGCTGTTTAAGCTCCTGCGGGATTCGTAGCGGCTTTCTGCTACATCCTTTGCGTCAGCAAGTATTTTTTCCAGGCCGGAAATCTTTTCGACCAGGGAAGCCAGTGTCATGGGGCTGATGAGATCCATGGCAACAAAGGGGCGGAGAACATCACTGGATATGTTATAACCATCCAGAGCCCGCTTCATGACTGGGGCGAAGCATAACGGAATGACGCAGGTTTCATCCAGTGCCGCAATCAGCAGGGCGAACAGTTCATGGTGGAGCCGGTAAACCTGCTCATCGTAAAAATCATCGTTGTCAAACTGGGAGTGATAATGGGTCTCCATGAAGCTTCCGCCTGTAAAGTCGTTGACCATGGACGGGATACCGGCAATGGCCATGGAAAAATCATCGGACCAGGTTTCAATGGGGGAGGTGACGCGGGTTTCCTCCGGATAAGCCTGGGTCAGATCCGGAAGCTCGGATAAATACTCCTCCAGGAACCGGGTGTACTCATAGCAGCTCCGGATGCGGGCACGGGTGCCGTGGGCCAGGGCCGGAAGCTCAAAGTTTAAGTCAGCGATGACCTTTCCCACCCATTCCGGATGCGCGGTGAATACCTGCTCGTAGGCACCGGTGGACCAGTCGAAGTTGGAATCCACAACGCCCCATTCCTCTGCGGCCATAGCGCAGATCACGATGGTATTGTTGGGTTTGAATCCGCTTGCCAGAAGGGCCTTCGCGATCCCGAACATGAGTGCGATGGCAGTATTGTCATCCTGAAAACCGCTGAAGTAGGAATCATAGTGGGCAGATAACAGGACCATGCGGTCCGGATGCTTTCCAGGAATGGTTCCTACAATGTTGTAGGTGGTGCAGTCCCGGGTGACACGGCTGTCCGCGTCCAGGGTTACGGTGATTTCCTGGGTGTGCTCCAGCAGCTCTTTTAACGGGTCAGAGTCCTTTCTGGAGATGGAGAAAGCCGGGGCGTCTTCCGGTCCGGCAATATCCTGGGCGTTTAACGCTTCATCATCGATCTCGCCATAACCGCCGCTCTGCACGGCAATCAGGGCAGCAGCCCCCTTTAAATGTGCCTGATAGACCGGGTAGTTGATCCACCACTCATCCCTCTGGTTAATATCAACCAGAACCAGCTTCCCGGTGACATCTTTGCCTTCATAGTCCGCTGCGGTTCCTTTTCCGAGATACATCAGGGAAAATTCTTTTGGCCCTTCGGTCACAAAGGTGGTCTGGTAAGCACCAAGCTGGATCTCATGGCGGCTGCCATCTTCCGCAGTGTAGGAAAGCACTGCTTTTTTAAATTCCCAGCCATCGACTTTGATGGCGTCTTTTCTTACGTCGAAAAGACCAATGGCCTCCATTTCCTGCTTCAGCATTTCTCCGGTCTCGAATTCGGCCCGGGAACCGGCCGGGCGGTACCCCAAAACCGGATTGGTGCGAAACTGCTCCATGCGCTTGGCCAGATGGTAGGAGTAATCTATATCAAGGTTTTTCAAAATTGATGTCTGCAAGTTCATGTATATGCAACCTCCGTCTTTTACATTCAAACAAGATTATAGCACTGATTGGCTGCAGAGAAAAGAAAAAAGGGGAAAAAAGAAAAATTATGAAAAAACTACTTGATTTTGTGTGAATTGAGTGGTAATATTCAACTAACAAAACAAAATAAGTCTTCAGGGCGGAGTGCAATTCTCCACCGGTGGTAAAGCCCACGAGCCGCAAGGTATGATTCGGTGTAATTCCGAAGCCGACAGTATAGTCTGGATGAAAGAAGAAAAGATGGTGTGCGTTTTTGAAAGAAATGTGCCGTATCACGATAGAATCACCGCTCTGGAATGAAAATTCCAGAGCTTTTTTGTTTCATAAAGAAAACATGGTTACGGAAACAAAAATCTGGTACGGAAACATCAAAACCATGGAAAACACAGAAAGCAGATCCTGAAGCAGCAAAACTTCAGATCTGCTTTTTTCTTATATTTCCCTGAGAACTGCAAAGGGAGGAATGTGATCTTGACAGATCAGGAATATATGCGCCGGGCCATAGAGCTGGCGAAAAGGGGAGAGGGCTGGACCAGTCCCAATCCGCTGGTGGGTGCTGTGATTGTGAAGAATGACCGAATCATTGGGGAAGGATATCATGCAAGATACGGCGAGTATCATGCAGAGCGGAATGCCCTCAGAGCCTGTCTGGAACCGGCAGAAGGGGCCGACCTTTATGTGACGCTGGAGCCCTGCTGCCATTATGGAAAGCAGCCGCCATGCGTGGAGGCTATTGTACAGGCTGGCATAAAGAGAGTCTTCGTTGGTTCCGATGATCCGAATCCGCTGGTGGCTGGAAAGGGAATTCAGTATCTGCGGGAGCGGGGTATTGCCGTGGAAACCCATGTGCTGAAAGAAGAATGCGACCAGTTAAATCCGGTGTTCTTTCATTTCATCCGCAGAAAAGCGCCTTATGTGGTCATGAAATATGCCATGACCCTGGATGGAAAGATCGCGGCCTACACCGGTGCTTCAAAGTGGGTCACCGGAGAGGAGGCCAGGGCTTATGTGCAGCAGGAGCGACACCGATACCGCGGCATTATGGTGGGGGTCGGAACGGTACTGGCCGATGACCCCATGTTAAACTGCCGGATGCCGGGCGGAAGGAATCCGGTGCGGATTATCTGCGACACGCATTTGCGGACACCGCTCACATCCCGGATTGTAAGAACGGCAAAGGAGATTTCGACCATCCTGGCCGTCTGCGAGACAGACCGTGCCCGGTATCAGCCCTATGAAGAAGCGGGATGCCGCATCCTCACGCTTCCCCAGACAGACGGGCATGTGGATCTGAAGCTGCTTATGAAGAAGCTTGGAGAAGAACAGATTGACAGCATCCTGTTAGAAGGAGGCGGAACCTTAAACTGGGCTGCATTTAAAAGTGGAATCGTGCGGGAGGTGCATACCTATGTGGCACCGAAACTCTTTGGCGGCGCGGAGGCGAAAACACCGGTGGAAGGTCAGGGCGTTGCAGACCCGGCCGAAGCGGTCCATCTGAAAATAAAAGAAATCCGCCATCTTGGAGAAGATCTGCTGATTGAAAGTGAGGTGCAGGATGTTTACGGGAATTGTTGAGGAAATCGGAACGCTGAAAAAAATCGTCTGGGGCGCCCATTCCGCGGTGCTTTCCATTCAGGCCAGACACGTTCTTTCGGACGCAGCGGTGGGGGACAGCATTGCGGTAAATGGAATCTGTCTGACGGTCACAAGTCTTTCACCCTCTGGATTTACGACCGATGTGATGCATGAAACCCTGAACCGCTCCTCATTAAAAGGAGCAAAGCCTGGCATGCATGTAAATCTGGAGCGGGCCATGGCAGCGGGCGGCCGTTTTGGCGGACATATCGTCAGCGGACATGCGGATGGAACCGGAATAATCCGGGAAATCCGGCAGGATGACAACGCAGTGTGGTTTACTATTAGTACCAGCTCAAAGCTTTTGCGCTATATCGTGGAGAAGGGTTCCATTACCATAGACGGCATCAGCCTGACTGTGGCGGCGGTGACAACGGATGGCTTTTCTGTTTCCACCATTCCGCATACGAATGCGGTGACCACGCTGGGAGAACGAAAAGCAGGTGACCTGGTCAATCTGGAGACGGACATCATTGGAAAATATGTGGAGCGACTGCTGCAGCCAATGAAAGCGCAGCCGGAGTGGAAGGCTGGAACAGAAATGAGATCCGCAGAAACAGATTCCGGAGCAGATTTAGGCAGAGGCGGTATTACAAAAGAATTTTTGACCAGATATGGCTTTTGATGGATTTTTGCCCGTGACTGTGATACTGAACAGTTACGAATTTGTGTAGTAGTTACGGAAGATAAACCGAAAGAAAACATATAGTGAGAGGAGAACAGCATTATGATTCAGTACAATACAGTAGAGGAAGCGCTGGAAGCGCTTCGAAAAGGACATATCATTATGGTGACAGACGACGCAGACCGGGAGAATGAAGGGGATTTTATCTGTGCGGCAGAGTTTGCCACCACGGAGAATATTAACTTTATGGCGACTCACGGAAAAGGTCTGATCTGCATGCCTATGTCCGCGGCATATGCAGAGAAGCTTCAGTTCCCGCAGATGGTTTCCAACAATACAGACAATCATGAGACCGCATTTACCGTTTCCATTGACTGTGTGGATACCACGACCGGCATTTCCGCGGCTGAACGGTCCGTGACAGCCCTGCGCTGTGTGGCAGATGACGCGAAGCCGGAAGATTTCCGCAGACCGGGACATATGTTCCCGCTGGTGGCAAAGAAAAACGGAGTTCTGGAGCGCAACGGGCACACGGAAGCTACTGTAGACCTCTGCCGTCTGGCAGGCTTAAAAGAATGCGGACTCTGCTGCGAAATCATGCGGGAAGACGGCACGATGATGCGGACTTCGGAATTGCAGGAGCTGGCCCGGAAATGGGATCTAAAATTCATCACCATCCAGGCTTTGCAGGCATACCGGAAGTGTCACGAGAATCTGGTAGACCGGGTAACCGTAACCCGGATGCCAACCAAATATGGGGAATTTACCGCATATGGCTATGTGAATCGTTTAAATGGAGAGCATCATGTGGCACTGGTAAAAGGACAAATCGGAGATGGAGAGAATGTCCTTGCCCGTATTCATTCAGAATGTTTGACCGGTGACACCTTTGGTTCTCTGCGCTGTGACTGCGGGCAGCAGTTTGCCGCCGCCATGACCCAGATTGAAAAAGAGGGCCGTGGAATTCTCCTTTATATGCGTCAGGAGGGCCGTGGAATTGGCCTGATCAATAAACTGAAGGCATATGAATTGCAGGAACAGGGCATGGACACGCTGGAAGCCAATCTGGCTCTTGGTTTTGCCGGAGATGAGCGGGAATATTATATTGGAGCGCAGATTTTAAAAGATCTTGGTGTGAAAAGCATGCGGCTTCTCACCAACAATCCGGATAAGGTATACCAGCTTTCCGAGTTTGGCATGACCATCAAAGAGCGGGTGCCGATTCAGATGAGCGCCACGAAGTATGATCTGTTCTATTTGAGAACAAAACAGCAGCGCATGGGACATCTGCTGAGATACTAAACGCTTATTGAAAAAATATTATATTATAGAAGAAAGAAGGACGAATATCATGAGAGTACTGGAAGGAAATGTGGTAGCAAAGGGGATCCGCGTGGGAATTGTGGCAGCAAGATTTAACGAGTTCATTACCTCAAAGCTGGTAGGAGGTGCCCTGGACGGGCTGAAGCGTCATGACGTGAAAGAGGAGGATATCGATGTGGCCTGGGTTCCTGGTGCTTTTGAGATTCCGCTGATCGCTTCGAAAATGGCAAAGAGTAAAAAGTATGACGCAGTGATCTGCGTAGGCGCTGTCATTCGCGGCAGCACAAGCCACTACGATTATGTGTGCAGCGAGGTTTCCAAGGGCATCGCGAATGTCTCCTTAAACAGTGATATTCCAGTGATGTTTGGTGTGCTGACTACGGATAACATTGAGCAGGCCATTGAACGTGCCGGAAGCAAGGCCGGAAATAAGGGGTACGAGTGCGCAACCGGAGCCATTGAAATGGTGAACCTGATCCGCGCGCTGGAGGCATAAATGTATGGAAACACCGGCACTTTTGCAGTGTGAAGCAATAAAATATTGACGAATTTCATTTTTCGGTTACAATAGATAATAAAGAACTGGAAAGTGAGGAAATTTGCAATGTTAAAACAGGTTTCTGTTTATGCGGAAAATAAAAAAGGTGCGCTGAAAATTGTTACCGGAATTCTGACTGAGGCACAGATCAACATACTTGGTTCTGTCACCAACGACAGCGCCGAGTATGGAATCATCCGCATGGTGGTTACCGATCCGGAAAAGGCACAGGAAATCTTACAGAAGGCCGGATACTTATGCCGCCTGACCAATGTACTGGGGATTGAGGTGGAAGATGAAGTCGGAAGCTTAAACCGGGTTTTGGCTGCTTTTTTGGAGAGCAACATCAATGTGAATTATCAGTATCTGTCCTTTAACCGTCAGTCTGGCAAGCCGGTCATGGTACTTCATACCGATGACTGCGAGTTTGTGGAGAAATGTCTGGCAGCGAAGGGTTTCCAGATGACTGAAGTATAAATAAAATACCAGAAAAACGAGGGATGTAAGGCCGAAAGCCCGACATCCCCGTTTTTGTTGTTTGCAGGAGAATAGGACATGAGATTTGAACAACTGGAACAGAATATCATCGATATGATCAAGGAGGAACAGGCGAAGCTGGGCTACCGGAAGGAAAGCATCCGCCTGTATTATCCGCTCAGCTCCCTGGTCCATCTGACCGGAGAAAATCTGGGAGAACAGGAGATGCTGGCTCTCTTGTCCGAATTTGGCGAGGAGACGAAGGAGCACCTTGGCGGCGTGACTGTTACGGCGAAAAAGGACCGCTTCTGCTTCCTGATCCCGGAGGAGGGCGTTGTGTATGTGAAGGAGCATACCAGTCCGAATGAATTTATTCATGATCTGGTAAATCTGGTGGGAACACATGGATGCACTATGGACGAAATAAAAGCTTTGTTTGAGAAACAGCCCTGGCCGGTGACCGTGGAGCCGGTGAATAATGAGGAATTTGACATTCTGATTCGTTTTGGAGAAGGCGCTGATGATCCTTATTATTACTGCTTTAAGGATGAAGGCTGTCATATTATTTATCATCGTTTCCTTCCAGAGGATTATGCGGATTTTGACTTTTAGGAATTGCGGAACCACTTGTTGATTTTGGAAAACCGTGTTACACTGATACAGTGATTAAATATACAATTATTTCAATAATTATACATGCGATAATGGGAGGACGAGTATGCCAGTATTTGATTTCAATGACGCGCCGGATAAAAAGAATCCGGCAGAATGTACATATACCACATTTCAGTCCAGTGAGCCGGAGGCATCTCCGGAGAAGCCGATTCTGATTCTGGATAACAGCAGGCGGAAATGGCGGCATCATTCCTGCGGAATGTTTACAAATCCGGTCAAGCGCACCACCTTTGAATTTCATGAAGAAGACGGCACGATCAGTGCCGATATTTTAAAAATCGATGCCCGTTTTGTCAGTCTGTTGAAATGGCTGGGAGAGAATCACATCAGTGTACGGCTGTCTGGAGAAAACCGGCCAGAGGGCTATGCGGTCTACAGAATCCGGGAGACGGCATTTGGCGGAGGCACCAAGCTGTCCGCGGAGGACGGCTTTTTGCAGTTTATGATCGAGCGTCTGTTTGCGAGTGATGCGCCGGGCGAGGAGGAAACGGATGAAAGTCTGGAAGAGGCCGGAGATGACATGAAGCTCACCAGCCTGCAGAGCATCACTGATTTCATGAACTGCGCGGGAAGAACTCTGCCGGATAATATTCGTCTCTGGGCAAGAAGAAACTTGGCAGTGGCACGATCTCATGAGGTGTCTCCGGAGGAGCGCCGCCATGCCCAGCGTGCTCTTTCCATCATGATGAATGTGCAGTGGAAGAGCAATTATTTTGAGTCCATCGACCCGAAGGAGGCCCGCCGCATTCTGGATGAAGAGCTTTACGGCATGGAGCGGGTAAAACAGCGTATCATTGAGACCATCATTCAGATCAACCGGACCCACACGCTTCCGGCTTATGGACTTTTGCTGGTAGGACCGGCTGGAACCGGTAAATCCCAGATTGCCTATGCGGTAGCCCGGATCCTGAAGCTGCCGTGGACTACCCTGGATATGAGTTCTATCAATGATCCGGAACAGCTTACAGGAAGCTCCCGTATCTATGCCAATGCAAAGCCCGGCATCATCATGGATGCGTTTTCCATGGCCGGTGAGTCCAATCTGGTGTTTATCATCAATGAGCTGGACAAGGCGGCATCCGGCAAGGGCAACGGCAATCCGGCAGATGTGCTGTTAACCCTGTTGGATAATCTCGGTTTCACGGACAATTACATGGAGTGTACGATCCCGACTGTGGGCGTGTATCCCATTGCGACCGCCAACGACAAAGCCCAGATCAGTGCTCCGCTGATGTCACGTTTTGCAGTGATTGATATTCCGGATTATACGGCAGAAGAAAAGAAAATTATTTTCTCCCGGTTTGCTCTGCCAAAGGTTTTAAAGCGTATGGGCTTAAAGGCCGGAGAGTGCGTGGTAGCGCCAGACGGACTGGATGCAGTTGTGGAGTTTTTCGCCGGAACCAGCGGAATCCGCGATCTGGAGCAGGCGGCCGAGCACATCGCGGCAAATGCGCTGTATCAGATAGAAGTCGATCATGTGTCCGAGGTATTTGACCGGGAAATGGTCATGAATCTGCTGGGATGATAGTTCGTTACCCGGCATTCTTCACACGTATGCCGGGTAACTGAAAAATATAAAACAAAAAAATTCAAATTGTTGTTGACAATTAACACAATTTATATTATACTACAGAACGTAGCGAGGCGTGGCTCAGTTTGGTAGAGCGCTGCGTTCGGGACGCAGAGGTCGCAAGTTCGAATCTTGTCGCCTCGACTCACTTCAGCTTATGACTGAAGAAATGGCCTCATGGTCAAGCGGTTAAGACGACGCCCTCTCACGGCGTAAACTCGGGTTCGATTCCCGATGAGGTCATATGCTTTGGATGTAAGTCCAAAGCATTTTTGTTAGGTCGCTTCTGTAGCGCAGTTGGTAGCGCAACGCATTCGTAATGCGTGGGTCGCCGGTTCGAGTCCGGCCAGGAGCTTATCGTGAAACCCCTTGAGAAATCAAGGGGTTTCGGCGCTTTGTGGGGATTGTATGATTCTGTAAAAATGGGTAAAATAAGGCGGTTTGTCTACTATTTGTCTACTATTCAAAAAAGAGCCTACTATCGGCTCTTTTTTGCTGTCATCTGAATACAAATTTAATTCTGGTTCACAGCAGCAGGCTTGTCCAGGAGAACGCTGCTCATGATATTCGCAGCCTCCTCGCTGCCCTGGTGGAAGAAGTAGGCATAGATGTTTAATGTGGTACTGGTGTTGGCGTGCCCAAGGACACCGGACACGGACCGGGGATCCAGCTTTTTGTTGATCAGAATGGAAGCTGTGGTGTGCCGGAGGTCGTGCAATGTCAGGTTATCCGGAATCATCTCAGATTCGTCTTTTGCAATGTTGGTATTGTAAATCCTAATCACCCGTTTAAACTCTGTTCTGGGGCTGTCAACATGCATCTGGGCGCCATCCTCGCGGACGAAGACAAAATTGTCCTGGAACTGTTTGCCGCGGGAACCTTTCCAGTAATCACCAAGCTGCAGGCAGATCTGTTTCTGTTCCTTCAGGAGCTTCTTGGCAGTGGCAATCACGATATCCGGCACAGCGCACTGCCTGGTGGCGTAGGTCTTGGTTTCCTTGTGTATGATTTCACCTTTCACAATTGCGGTGGACTTGGAAAAGTGAATCGTGCTTTTTGCAAAGTCAATGTCGCTCCACAGGAGAGATACAATTTCTCCACGGCGGGCACCGGTGAACAGGGCAATGTAGAAAAATAGCTGCCATTTCAAGTCAAGGGACCAGAGCTGCTTATATTCTTTTATCTTTACTGTTTTGCCATTGCGCTTTACCGTGTGAGCTTTGCGCTGAATGGTAACCGGATGACCCAGAATCCATAAAAAGCGCTTTGCCTGTTCAACGGTGAGCTGTTTTGTTTTATACTCATGCTTGACTTTGCCACGGCCGCGCTGTTTTCCGGCGTAAATCAGCGGATTGATTGGAAGGTAACCTTCCTCGACGGCGTAGGAGAGTATAGTGCTGATGGTAGCCCGGTATTTGGTTATGGTGGACTCTGCCAGGGTACCATCTTTGCCGTCCATCCTTGCCCCATCCTGCCGCAGTTCATTTAAAAATTCCTTAACGGTATGATTCGTGATCTGTGAAAGCTTTGTCTGACCGAGTGCCGGAATGATCCGGTCGTTGGTTTTCTGACGATAATCTGCAAGAGTAGATTTCGCAAGAGCGTTGGAAGTTTCCATATCTGCGAAAAAGGTCTTGGAAAACTTTTCAAAAGTTATCTTATCACCTGCAGCGGAACCGCCAGCTTTAATTTTATCCTCGAAGCGGACAGCGTATTTCTCTGCAGCTTTGTATGCACGTTCCTCCGACCATTTCGGATCCGGCGTGAAGGTAGAGTTTTCTGTTATCTTTTTTCCATTAGAATCGTAGCCACAGGATACGATAATGGTGAAACTATTACCACGTTTTTTGATACTTGCCATAATATAATCATTCCTCCTTAAAAATGGGTACAAAAAATACACCTCTTGCGAAGGTGCACCAGGAATGATATAATTCTATTGCTAGTAGGTATTATATCTTCCTGGTTCACCCCAGCAAGAGATTATCTATGTAAAAAGCCGTTCGGTGCGCCAACATCGGGCGGCTTTTGCTTTCTGGTTAAAAATTACACAATTCAAAACTTTCTGCATTAATTTCATCTAAAATACGTGAAGAAAGTCCAATTGAAATGCTCTCAGAAATAATTTTGTTATTTTCACATATGAGAGTAATCAAATAATAAAATTTCATTAAAGAAACCCCAAATTCTGTAAATGTGTTAAGGGATACATAATCACCTTGACCAATCTGTTCACGAGAAATTTCGTCATATAATGGCTGTCCCCAAAATATTTCATCAAATTTATGGTCCGCAATAAAATGAAAAAGGTGTGCGAATAAATAATCATCTGATGATAATTTCAATAATTTGCTATTAGGGGATAACCTATCTTGTATAAAATCAGCATTCAAGTTGTCTTTAAACGAAGAGACCACCTTAATAAGAAAATGATAATCTTTCGCAGTGATGTTTTGCTTAGGGTCAAAATATGCGGAATTTTTAACCACTTTATCGATCAAATTGCGTGAATCTTCCGCAATGATAGATTTTACATATTCGGTGAGCTGATTTTTTTGATTGAGTTTATGTAGAGCATAAACAAAGTATATCATCACTACGAGTAAAACTCCACCAAACGAAATGGATTGTTGCGAGATAGGCATTTTTGCTCCTTCCAGTAATTACCATAAAACTTCGCTTAATTAATACGGTATAATAACACAGCACCCCGCTTTAGCGGCCATGCGAAAGGAGTACATCTACTATGGATCCAGCAGAATCTACGCATTGTATTATAGATCTGTCAGAACACTATACATAAATCTCAATTTCCAAGGACATACTCAAATCTATTTACTGTTAAACTGATCGACGGCGGGGTGCGTATATTATCCGACGTCTTTTTTTATGGCTCTTACTGGTGGATATTTTGCCTCCAGCTCTTCCGGGGTATCCGGAACGCCGAAGAATAAATCATTTTCTCGTATGCTGTCAGCAGCGTGAACAACGAAGTCCAGGACAGTCTTCCGGTCTTTCTCATTCATATTTACAAAAACATCAATAAGGGAACATTCTGCCTGGGACAGGCTGTAGCGTTCCTTTAGAGCATCGAGCTCTGTTTCTGGGTTTGGGGTAAACATTTCTCCTTCGCCGGTTCGTAGCCAGGCTTCATTTACACCGTATTCTCTGCATATTAAAGAAATTACAGAATCGACGGGTTCATTTCTTCCAGATTCATAATTCGCAATGGTATTTCTTTTGATGCCAATGCGATCTGCAAATTCCTGCTGCGTTAAGTCCAACATTTTGCGAATTCTTTTAATACGTTCGGACATCGGTATCACCTCCTCTCGTAACAGATTATATTATGAAAATGTGCGAATGTCAACAAAAAGTCACACAAGCACAAAAAACTATTGACAAATGTGCGCATGAGACTTATTATGGTCATAGAAACACAAAGGTAAGGAGTTGAAACCGATGAACAGAGCGGTATGACCGGAGAAGTAAGATTTATTTCCGCAGGATCAAAATTTTAAGAAAGGAGAAGCGTATGGAGAACAGAACTGCAGGAAAAGACATCCGGATGAAGGATGCAGAGAAACTGATGGGATACCTGAGAAGCCTGCCGGAGGAGCAACGTGGTGACGTGGTAATGGCGTCATACTACTTTGCCCAGGGCGTGGTGGCAGCAGGGATGAAGGAAGGAGGAACGAAGGTTGGATAAAACAGTTGAGATGCTTCTGATCGAAAAGGACAGAGCGGAATTTATGATTCGTAGAATGCGCGAAGAGATCCCTCGCTGTAATTTTATGAGCAAGTGCAGCGAGTACCGTGGTCAGATCCACATTCTCAGCTTCCTGGGACTGCTGGAAGACTGGGAGGAAGCTGAACTGAGCAGAACCATCACGGCCCGTGAGCATGAGCTGGCCTTGGGAGAGAGGAGGAAGAACCTTGGTACCGAGAATGAGGACGATTGATCAATGCGTTGCGTATTTCAAGGAGCAGGATCCAGAAACTATCATGACACGTTACCGGATCCGGAGTCTGATCAAGGAAGGAACAATCCCACATGTGATGTGCGGCCAAAAATATGTCGTGAACCTGGACAAGCTGATCGAATATCTTTCCGGACCGGCACCGGAGCCAGAAAAGAAGCCGGAACCGAAGCGGGTGAAGATCCGGAGACTGGTGGTCTGATGAAAGGAGAGTGGAGAAAATGCAAAATGTGCGGCTTGAAGTGGAACGTGTCTATATTGTGCACATCCAGGGAGTACATATGCCCGAAATGTCGTTCCAGATTAAGAGCGGCCGTCGACCGTGGCAGAAAAAGCCGGTGAGTAACCTGGTGCTGTCCCTGGTTGTGGCTTTTGGATTCTATTTAGGAGTTTCTGTGGTGGCATTCAAGGAACGCGGATACTTGACCCTGTTTGGTATGGAGACGCTGCTGTCTCTGACGGTGTGGCTGTTTGTTTATTACATTTTGGAGGAGCTGAGAAGAAAATGATCAAGAAGAGAAGACATTACCAGGTGTGTGAGTATTGTGGAGCGGCGCTGGATCCGGGCGAACGGTGCGAATGCAGGAAAATCAGAACCTATGAAGAACAGCATGGTCTGCGTCTGCTCCATGAAACTAAAAAATGCCGGTGCTCATAGGCGGTGAGCATCGGCAAATAGCGGTGTGTCTTCTCAAATATAAGACGCCTTGATTATATCATGACGGCGTAAGAGGTGCAAGATGAAAAGCAGCGTGAAGATAGAAATTTATGGCAGCCGGGAACGGTACTGGGGCTATGTGCGTTTTACGGACAGGGAAGGCACGGAACATGTGCGCACAGCCGCCGGAAAGCGGGAAGATAGCGTGAAAAGTAACACGCTGCAGGCTCTGATCGAATGCCTGAAGCTACTGATTCGGCCCTGCATGGTCGATGTGTATACCAAAATGGATGAAATCATCGAACCGTTTAAGCAGGGGTGGATCTATAACTGGGAAAAGAATGACTGGACGAATGCGAAAGGTCGGCGCGTGCAGTGCGCGGATCAGTGGCAGGAGGCAAAACTGCTTCTGTCAGAGCATTCTGTGAGATTTATGAAGATGGAGGATGATAAGCAATGAGAACAAATATGAAGCGGTCAAACGGTATGGTCGACCAGAAGTCACATAAGCTGCGCATGGACGGAATGGCCATGGCACTGAGAATCGTTGAGGAGTATGGTGTGGAAGGCCTGCGGGAAGAGGTGAAAACCCGCAAGGCCATGTTCATTCCACTAGAGGTAACCAGAAAATCCGTGGAAGATCTGAATGATTTCCTTGGAAAGCGGATCCTGAACACCTACAGAACAGAAATGCTGTTTACTCTGAATCAGGAATTTGGTTTCGGCCCGAAACGATTGCTGAAATTTTATGAAAAATTTGGCCATACGGTTGATATGGTACAATGCCTGGATCCATTCGGTAAGCCGTACGAAAAAATGTCGGAGCATGCGGAGATTGTGAACCAGAAAATCGGTAAGGACATTCTGGACGTGGATGAAATCAAGAAGATCGAGGAAGAAAATGCAGAGGGCAAGAAACGTCTGATTGAATATGAGTATTTACTGGACTTCCTGCACCGAAAAGGTTTTGATGATGCAGCAGCGTGCCTGAAAGAGGCTGCGGAGTGGGAGGGCTGAGATGGCAAAGAGCATTTTGCAGAAGGATAAAGAGTGTTTCTTGTGTACCAGGATGCAGAACCTGGAGCAGCATCACATTTTCGGCGGGCCAAACCGAAAATGGTCAGAGAAATATGGCCTGAAAGTCTGGCTGTGCCCGCGATGCCACCGGGATCCGAGACAGGGCGTCCATTTTAACAAAGACGTCATGAAAATCATGCACCGGACGGGGCAGCAGGCATTCGAGAAGGAACATAGCCGGGATGAATTTATGAACATCTTCGGAAAGAACTATTTATAGGCGGTAATGCGTCCCTACGGGGCATTACATAGATGTATTTGTTTTGCGGTAATGTGTCACGACATGCCGGTACTGCCCCCGCTGACTTTGCGGCGGGGGAGAAAGAAGGGAACATGAAAGAATTCATATGTGATTTTTGCAAAAAGGTTATATCCGGTGAACATATTGAGATCCGGACAAAAAGAGGAAGCGATCTGCATATATGCAAAGAATGCATGGAAAAGGAGCGAAATGGCAAGGAACAAGAACGAGCCTAAGGGGACAGAAGTGGCGGTGCCAGCCTGGTTCTTAGAGGGCTGGGCGGAGATTCGCGAGTGTTACGGACTGCTTGTGAAACACAGGGCAAGAATTAGTTGCAAGACATTGCAGGACGGCAGAATTGTTCGATGGACGGAGAGGTTACAGGATGGGGATAATTGAGAAGATAGCGGAGTATACCAGGCTGTGCAGGGAATACTCTGAGCTTCCTTTGAATGCGAAAAGCGTGAAGGCTTATGAGCCAATCGCGAAGAGGAAAGCAGAGCTGAAACGACGCATTGAAGCACTGCGGAAAGAGATAGGGATGGACGATGAAAAAGCAGCAGATCACAATCGGGGAGTATAAGGTGCAGCAGGCAACAAACTGCCATGTATTTATCGTGCATATACCAGATGGCCGCCTGGTGTTTCATTCGCAATCGGACCACTGGATGACGAAAAAGGAACTGCGAGAGATGTTTGATTTATTTAAGGAGCTGCAGCATGAATAACACGGAGAAAAAAGTGATTGGATTGTACGGAGACGGAATGGCCGTAAAGGACATTTCAGAGCGATTAGAGATTAGTGACAAGACGGTTTATCACTATCTTCATATCAACGGAATTAACCAGAGAAAGCAATGCGAGCGCGTAAGTCAGCAGTTCGGCATTGGACTGCACCGGATCAGACAGGTGCGCAGATCAACGAAGGTAGGCAGCAGAATCCGGGTGAGAAGTGTGAAAGCTTCCATGTACGGTGACTTTGACGGAAAAGTGCGAAAGGGATGTGAGCCGAAGGTACGGGTAAAGGTTCTTTCCACGGCCAGTAAATACTTCTGTCTGGTTGAGCTTACGGGCGGTGCCAGAGAAAGCATACTGTGGATTGATATGGTCGGTGAGAATCTGGACAGATACTAAGGAGGACAGGAATGAATTGCAAAGACTGCAGTTATAAAGAATTTCATGACGGGAACGGAAGGCCGGGGCGTTATTATTGCCTTCACGACGAAGCTAGGTACGCAAGAAACAAATGCGAACCTACTCCTATGATTTGCAGAACGGATGACAAATTAACTATTAAGACCGCGACGAGATGGTGCCCGTTGAATAGAAAAGGGGAAAGTGATGAATAGATTAACTCAGAAGCGAGTGAATGGAATCAAAACCGGTTACTGGTCCGCCGGCAAGAAAGATGAACTGGCAGCGCGGCTGGCAGGGTATGAGGATACTGGCCTGGAGCCGGCAGAGGTGCTGCAGCTGAAAAAGGAGTCTGAAGAGCGTCGGTGGATTCCGGTTACGGAACGGCTACCGGAATCTGGGAAGTACGTTTTGATGTCGTTTGAGAATTTTACCCTTCCGGCAATCGGGCAGTATGAGGTAAATGATGAGGGCGATGGAGCTTGGTATCTTGGCGATAATGACGAAGGAGATACATGCTGCAGCGTGGGATTGTTTGTCAATGCCTGGATGCCGCTTCCGGAGCCGTATCGGGAGGAATGAGCGCTATGGAATTCGTGTTGCTTGAAAAAGAGAAAGCCGAAAAGATTGACCGGCTGCTGGAACGCTACGGGCGGATCCAGCGCCGGAGAGCCTGGCATAAGCGCAGTAGGTCAGGCGGGAAACGGAAGTAAATTTTATGACTAACTTATGACTTTCTATGACTAAGCTCAATCAAGATTGGAGAAAAGAATATGGCTGGAAAGAGCATTTATTTTACGAGAAAAGAGCTGGAGGGACTTAGAGATTTTATTAAGTACCTTGAGACAGATGGAAGGCCAGATGATGAAGGACTATACGCTTACTGGTTGGGAAGAATCGGGACGGCGGAAGGAAAGATTATAGACGCGTGTGAAAATTAAGATTTAGGAGACATGATGAGAGTTGCATTGATTGATGTGGACGGTCATAACTTCCCCAGCTTGCCGCTTATGAAGCTATCAGCATGGCATAAGCAACAGGGGGATGCAGTGGAGTGGTACGATCCGCTGACAGCATGGCTGGATCCACCGGACAGGGTATACATGAGCAAAGTGTTTACCTTCACGCCAGACTATCCGCATCCTGTGAATGCTGTGGAGATAGTACATGGTGGCACTGGATATACATATCCGTCCGGTGGCGATCAGTTGCCAGAAAAAATCGAGCATATTTATCCGGACTACAGCCTTTATCCGCATTTGTGTAAGGACACGGCGTATGGATTTCTGACAAGAGGATGCCCGCGGGGATGCGATTTTTGTATCGTGGGGAAGAAGGAGGGATGCTGCAGCAGGAAAGTGGCTGATTTGTCGGAGTTTTGGGCCGGACAAAAGAACATAGTGCTTCTGGATCCGAATATGTTTGCGTGTCAAGACTGGAGGGACCTAAGCCAACAGCTCATTGATAGCGGGGCCTGGGTAGATTTTTCTCAGGGGTGTGATATTCGGATTATGACAGCGGAGAAAGCCCGGTATCTCAAAGGGATGAAGATTAAGCAGATTCATTTCGCATGGGACAGATACGAAGACAAAGATAAGATCATTCCGAAGTTTGAGATGTTCAAACAGGAGGTTGGTTGGGATTACCGGAGAATGAGTGTGTATGTGCTTTGTGGATTTGATACAACGCTGCAGCAGCACCTGGAACGAATTTATACCTTGCGGGATCTGGGATACAGCCCTTATGTGATGATCTATGACAAGCATAAGCTGCGGCGGGGTAATGACCTGAAACGATTGCAGCGCTGGGTAAATTCAAGGTTTGCTTTTGCAGCTGTAAGGAAGTTTGAAGATTATAAGGGATAATTAAGATTTAGGAGATGAATCACAGTGAAAGATATTGTTCATTTTGACCTTGTGAAGATCAACAGGGGGCGAGAAAAACTTTGTAAGTGTGTTGCACCACACTTCGAAATTGATACAGAAAACAGGATTGTATTATGTCAGAATTGTGGAGCCATCCTGGATCCTTTTGAGGCGCTTGTAAAGTTGGCGGAGCGACCGGAAAAGCTGGTGGAAGCGCAAGAGAGAATGCTGACAAAAATAAAGTTTTATAAAGAAGAAGCAGAAAAAGAGCAAAAAAGAATGATAAGAAGCAGAACGTTTCGGGAAATGCAGAAAAACTACAACAACGGTCTTTTCCCGTATTGCCCGGTGTGCAAAGAGCAGTTTGATCCAGCGGAAGTTAACAGGTGGAGCAGATTAAGAAAAATAAGCATCGAAGAGCAAATCGCGGCCTGTCCAATGGTAAAGAAATTTGAGAATCCAGGGCGGGAAGGAGACGGATGCGCTGGTTTGCGGACGTGTGGCGGTGAAGGTGAACCAGTGCCAATATGCCAGGAGTGTGAATTGAACTATATTAATTTAAACTGAAATTTTACCTGAGATTGAATAGAGAAAAATGGATAGAAAAAAAGAAATCATTAAAAAAATTAACACTCTGTCGGGCAGCAAATCTCCATATGACATATTTTGTGACTGGGTAAAGCTGATGGCACTGGCCATTCAAAACCGTTGCTGTCTGATTCAGAATCAGATATGGAATTCTCGTGAAGAGGAGTACATAAAAACAATAGCCCCATATGGAGACCAAGGGATAGAGTTTGTTCAAATGTTCGGCATGCTGGCAGAAACAATGGAAACCGGCATGTCGGACACCTTGGGCGAAATTTATATGGAATCCGGATGCGGAAACAAAAATACTGGACAGTTTTTCACCCCATTCCATCTTTCGGAAGCAACCGCACGTATAGCTCTGATTGGCGAGGACGGTAGCAGGACAACAAAAATGAATGAGCCAAGTTGTGGAAGCGGTGGAATGATCATAGCGGCGGCCAAGGTCTTAAAAGATCGCGGAATCAACTACCAGAATTTACTAAAGGCAGTAGCACAGGATCTGGATTGGAAAGCGGTGTATATGTGCTATGTTCAGTTGTCGCTGCTGGGTATTGATGCAGTAGTGGTACAAGGAAACACGCTGTCAGATCCAGACTGGAGAACCAGGCCGAAAGAGTGTATATTCCGGACCCCGAAGAATATGGGGATGCTGATTTGAGGAAAAAAGATGAGAAATGCAATTTGTGGAGTGATTCCGTGGATATCATGGGCACTGACATTCATGTTTTGTGTGACGGTATTTGTTACTCACTTACTTTTATGGATTGATGCTATGGATAGATGGCAAGGAGGACACGATCTGAGAGTTTTAGATAGAATTGTTCTTGCAACAAATCCATTCAGCATTGCAATATTTATAGTCAGATTAATAAATGGGGATTTATAATCTACTCCCCGCATAAGCGGGGACATGGGCACTTAGCTCAGTTGGTTAGAGCGGCGGCCTTATAAGCCGCGTCTGCCGAGGGTTCAAGTCCCTCAGTGCCTATTAATTAGAATAACAAGGGGGAGATGCCGATGGATACTGAAGAAGCATTTAAAAGACACAAGAAAAGCGGTACACCAACCGTCCAAAGTCATGTGCACCGCCACTATGCTTAAGGATATTATACCACAGATTACATCCTTGGGCAACGATAGGAGGTAAATCTATGAATAATCAGAACTTGAAAGCTGCTGTTATTGACAATGTAATCGTTTTAATGTCAAATCATATGTCTCCGGATATGCTGCAGATTCTGGAGAAGGCCATGATTGATGAACTGGCAGATGTGAAGCTGGAAAAGCTCAATACTTTGCCGATGGATATGAAAGATAGTGTAGACAGCCAGAACCAATATATTATTAAACTCTTTTTATATAAGAAGAAAAACCTTAAAGAAGCCACAAAATGTGGTTATCTGATGGCGGTGAAGCGTTTGATCACGCTGATCTATAAGCCATTGACACAGATTGATGAAATGGACATTTATCGGTATTTGGATTGGTATGAGAAAAAGAACCTGCAGGAAACTGGCCGGAAGAACCAGGCAACAACGATTAACAATGAACGCCGGTTTCTGTCGGCATTCTATTCCTGGATGCGAAAAGAGAAGATGATTCCGGACAATCCGGTGGATGCGGTGGAGCCTTTAAAGGTTACCAGAAAGCCGATTGACTATTACAGTGAGGAAGAAATGGCTATGCTGCGGGATGGCTGCGCTTCCCTTCGCGACCGGGCCATCATTGAGGTGTTTCGCTCCAGCGGCGCCAGAGTGGGGGAAATCGTGGCAATTACCGTGGATATGGTTGACTGGGCAACCGGAGATATTATGATCTGCGGCGAAAAGGGAGACCGGTATCGTCCTATCTATCTTGACGGGGAAGCGCGGTATCATCTCAAAAAGTATCTGGATTCCCGCACGGATACAGATCCACATTTATTTGTCGGGAAAAAGGCACCGCATAGACCTTTAACGACAAGCGCAATCAGACGGGAAATGAAAGTCATTGCAGAGCGTACGGGTGTTACATGCCGGGTTTATCCGCACAAGATGCGAAAGACCCTCGGCATGGACCTGAAAAACCATGGCGTGGATATTGGCACGATTCAGGAAATTATGGGACATGCCGGTCCGCAGGTGACTGCATTATATTATGCCCAGTCGACGCCGGAGACTCTCCGGACGGCACGGAAACGGGCAGCTTAAGATGACCGGGGGAGGGACCCGGTAGAAACTTGATTTAGCAATTAACTTTAGGCACAGGTGGATAGAAAATGTATTTGAAAAAGACTACGAAGTACGGAAACAGAATTGACACGAGAAAGTATCACACGTTTAAGTGTCCTGGAAAAGACTGCAGCAGGTCCGAGAGAAGAAAACCGACTAAGGAAAAGATTGCAGAAGCAAATGAGCGTAGGGCTATAAAGAAAATGATGATGCTGATCATGGAGAATTTTGATTCCGGGGACTGGCATCTGACTCTGACATATGCTTCGGAGGAGAGACCGGATGCAGCAGGGGCCAAAAAGAAATTAAGAAATCTGTTCACGAAATTAAGAAGAGCATATCGTGCTGCCGGGCTGGAACTGAAGTATTTTGTAGTGCCTGAATTCGAAAACAAAAATATTCATCATCATGTGGTCATAACAGACATTCCGGGTATTCAGAAATTGTTGCGGAAATTCTGGACATGGGGCGGCATCCACCTGACGCCCCTTTATGACAATAAGGATTTTAAGGGACTGGTAAATTATCTGGTCAAAGAAACGAAAAATACGTTCCGGAAAGAAGGAAATCCGTTCAAGCAACGATGGAGCTGCAGCAGGAATCTGAGAAAGCCGGAAGTACATAGAACGAAAGTCAATGCAAATTCATGGAGAGAAGAGCCTACAGTACCGCCATCCCTGGCAAAGCAGGGGTATGTCCTGGATAAGACTTCAATCGTGGTAGGTGTTGATACTATGGGCTACCCATTTCAGGAATACACTATGATTCGATACGAAAAGAAAGAGAGGAGGCGGTGACCATGCCAAGACATCACCAGTGCCTGTGCCCGTTCTATGAGTGCCATTCTCGCAAGGGGCGGGCGCAGGCAACCATAACCTGTGAGAATGTCATGAAAAATGATGGCTTCGGCGTGAAGAACCAGTTGCTCTTTGCGTCATATCTGGATGAGAAAGCCTATTATGAGATATTCTGCATGGACACATACCAGAAATGCGAATATTATAAATTCATAAAACGTGTAAAATACGGCGAGTGACCGGACATCCGGACACCTTTTTGACGTGCGCGTATATGCGGGCGCGCGCGTAGATAGTAGAGAGACCATCGGGGCCTCTTTATTTGGCGTGGAAAAACAGGACAAAATCGTACATCACCCTCGGCGGTCGTCGGGGGTTTTTGCTGTGCAAACAAAAATATGCCCTAACTGCTATACTCACCAGAAAAGGCAGGTGAGAAGGTGGCGAGACAAAGATGGGAGGAGTGGGCGAACGATGAGAACCGGCTTGCGGTACTCCAGGCATGGGCCAGGGCTGGCCTGAGTGATGAGCGGATAGCGAAGCATATTGGGATCAGCCGATCAACGCTGAATGAGTGGAAAAAGAAGCATCAGACAATCAAAGAAGCTCTGGGCACTGGGAAAGAGATAGCCAACCGCCAGGTGGAAAATGCTCTCTTCCGGCTGACGCAGGGCGGGACGGTGAAGGTCAAGAAGGTTTTTAAACTCAAGAAAACGCAGTACGAGAACGGAAAGAAGATATCGGAGGAGGAATATCTGGAAGCCAGAGAGGAAGAAGAGTACATTTCACCGGATTTTAAAGCAATTTCCTTCTGGTTGCGGAATAAAGCGCCGGAAGACTGGCGGGATAAGATCCTGGCGAGCCAGGAGGAAGAGGGATCGCAGGAGAATCTTGTGATCCTGACACCGCGCCAGGTGAACCAGATGAAGGAGGCTGTTGTAAGTGACACAGAGAACGAAAAAAACTAATCGGGGAGCGGATTTGCCGGACCCGAGAAAGGTTCTGTGGTGCCCGCAGCCAAAACAGCAGGAGATGATGAGCCGACCGGAGTTTGAGGCACTGTACGGCGGGGCAGCAGGCGGTGGAAAAAGTGACTATCTGGTCGCGGAAGCGTTACGCCAGGTAAAGAACAGGTACTACCGCGGTATCATTTTTCGTCGGGAGTATCCGCAGCTGGTGGATCTGATTGATCGCTCCAGGGAACTTTACAAGGCGGCATACCCACGAGCTAACTATAACGAGTCTGGACATGTCTGGAGGTTCCCGAGCGGCGCGAAGATCTATTTTGCCGCTATGCAGCATGAGCAGGATCGTTTGAAATATCAGGGTCGTCATTTTGATTTTATTGGCTTTGACGAGCTGACGCACTTTACAGAAAAGCAGTATACTTACTTGTTTTCCCGTGCCCGTCCTTCCGGACCGGGAACAGAGGTATACGTGAGAGCTACGGCAAACCCAGGGGGCATCGGTCATGGCTGGGTAAAGTCCAGGTTTGTATCCATAACAACACCGGGGCATCCGATTGTGTATGAGGTGGTGATCCGCGATCCCAAGGGGAAAGAAATCAGGCTGTCAAAAGATCGCATATTCATCCCGAGCAGTGTTTTTGATAACCCGGCACTTTTGAAAAATGACCCGGGATATCTGGGAAACCTCGCCATTTTGCCAGAGGCCGAGCGGAATGCTTTGCTGTATGGAGACTGGGATTCCTTTGAAGGACAGGTATTCACGGAATGGAAGAATGATCCGGAGAATTATGCGACCCGCCAGTGGACGCACGTCATTGAGCCGTTTAAGATCCCGTCCGGCTGGGAAATAGTGCGAGGATACGATTTTGGCTATGCAAAGCCGTTTTCAGTTGGATGGTATGCGATTGACTATACTGGCACGATTTATCGTATCCGGGAGTATTACGGTTGCGTGGAGGGATCGCCAAATGTAGGAATCAAGATGGAGCCGACCGAACAGGCCAGGATGATCCGGCAGATTGAGGAGACAGACATAAACCTGAAAGGCAGGAAAATATCAGGTATAGCGGATCCGTCCATCTTTGACCGGTCCCGCGGCAAGTCCGTGGCCGACATGATGGCCGAGAATGGTGTGTACTGGTCTGGTGGAGATAATCACCGCATTGCAGGAAAGATGCAGTATCATTACCGAATGGCGTTTGATGAGAGTGGAATCCCGAAGTTTTATGTGTTCAATACCTGCAAGAATTTCATCCGGACGATTCCAGATCTGGTCTATGACGAGCACAACGTGGAGGATATTGACACTACACAGGAAGATCACATTTATGACGAATGCAGATATGTCTTTATGCAGCATCCAATCCCAATGCGGAAAAATGCGGAGAAAAAAATCCCGTTGGAGGATCCGCTGGATCTTTTTGCGGAAGAACGGAAGAAAGCGCATAGAATAATCAGAATTTAGGAGGAGCCATGGAAAATGGGCGAAAAGTAGGACCGGAGCAGGTCCGGAAAGCTTATGAGACATATAAAAAATATAGAGATGGCCTTGAGGCGTTTCAGCAGCGGGTCATCAATGCGGAAGAATGGTGGAAGAACAATCACTGGGAGCGCTTCCAGGGAGGTGACAAGGAAACAGATTTGAAGCCGGTTAGTGCCTGGTTGTTCAACTCTCTGATCAACAAGCATGCAGATTTTATTGACAACTACCCATGCCCGGCCATCCTGCCGCGGGAAGCATCAGACGAAGATACGGCGAAGCTGTTGTCGGAGGTTGTGCCTGTTATACTGGAAAACAATGGGTTTGCAAAGACCTATAATGCAAACTGTTGGGACAAGCCTAAGATTGGTACAGCGGTGTATGCGGTGATGTGGAACCCATCCAAAGAGAATGGTCTGGGAGATATTGAAGTCAGCAGCGTGGATGTATTGAATATCACATGGCAGCCGGGAATTGAGGATATCCAGAAGTCCAGGAATATCTTTGTGACAGAGGTGGTAGATGCAGACCTGCTGAAAGAACAGTATCCGGAAGTGGCTGATCAGATTACGGCCGGGAATCTGGTAGACCGCCCCAAATACCTCTACGAAGAGAATATGGATACCACCGACAAAGTCATGGTGTTCGACTGGTATTACAAGCACATATTCCAGACGGAGGCCGGAGGCAGCAGGACGATCCTGCATTACTGTAAATTCGTGAATGACATTGTGTTGTATGCATCAGAAGATGATCCGGAATATGCCGCAGATGGCTGGTACAATCACGGCAAGTACCCATTTGTTTTTGATGTGCAGTTCCCGGAGAAAGGATCTCCTGCTGGTTTCGGATATTTGGATGTCATGGTAAATCCGCAGGAGTACATTGACCGCCTGGATCAGGTAATCATGAAAAATGCGCTAATGAATAAGCCGCGTTATTTCGTGACTGGTTCAGCAAACATCAACGAAGATGAGTTCACGAATCTGGCGAATGACATTGTGCACACATCGGGGAATGATGTATCGGATCAATCCATCCGGCAGATTGAGCCACCTGTGATCGGGGATATCGTATTCAACCAGAGGGATGCAAAGGTCAATGAACTGAAGGAAACGAGTGGAAACAGGGATTTTTCCCAAGGCTCTACAAGCAGTGGCGTGACAGCGGCGTCGGCAATAGCGGCATTGCAGGAGGCTGGAAGTAAACTGAGCCGTGACATGATCAAGGGAACCTATACGGCGTACCAGGAAATCGTAGAACTGACGGTAGAACTGATTCGGCAGTTTTATGATCTTCCTCGTTGCTACCGGATCACTAAAGAAAATGGTGCTGCAGAGTATGTCCAGATGACCAATGAAGGACTGAAAGACCAGGCTACGCCAGGAATCGGTGATGATATGTCTATTCGCCGCCCGGTCTTTGATATCAAGATCTCCGCGCAGAAGGCAAGCCCTTATTCCAGGATTGCTCAGAATGAGCTGGCGAAGGAACTTTACGGCCTGGGAGTATTTAATCCTCAGATGGCTGATCAGGCACTGTGCGTGCTCAGAATGATGGATTTTGACCGCCGCGATGAAGTAATCCAGATGATTGAGCAGAATGGAACTATGTATCAGCAAATGCAGCAGATGCAGGGAGCCATGATGCAGATGGCGGCGCTGATCGCGAAAACGACAGGAGACACATCAATCATGCAGACGCTGCAGGAGCAGGGGGTACCGGGGCCGGACATGACGGCCATCAATACGGATGCAGGGCAGCAGATAAAAACAGATTCCCTGGGCAGAGCCATGAATACAGATAACAGTACGCAGGGGAAGGCTCGTCAGCGGGTGAGCAGTGCGACGGAGGTACAGTCATGACAAATATTGTGATCAATATCGGACCGGATACCATGAAATTATCTATGGAGGGGCATGCCTGCTATCAGATGGATGGGAATGATGTCGTTTGCTCTGCTGCGTCGGCTATGGGGCAGGCATTGGTAGATGCAATGTTTCATACGCCAGATATTCGCGCTGTGGCAAAACTGGAAAGGGGTAATTTATTTTTGGAAGCTCATTACAGAGAAGATCAGAAGTGGTTAATTAAAAATCGAATGGCTGTAGCTATGAGTGGCTTCCGGATGCTTCAGGAGGCATACCCGGAAAATGTTTCTTATACTTGTCAAGAGTGAAAGCGTTGCTGTGCAAACAAAAATTCTTGACATGTGATAATGTCGTATCAGGCACTCGGGAAAGACCGTGACAGACACTCGGGAGAGACCGTGAATATAAGACGCCCGGGAGAGACCGGAGGGAGGTATCATGTACAAACTTGATTTACATATGTTCGATGGAGGCGCGGCAGCAGCAGGAGGCGCACCTGCAGCAGGAAGTGCAGCACAGGCGGGAGGGACCGCAGTGCAGGCAGAAGGAGCGCAGTCTGAAGGACAGGAGGGCGAACAGACCGCTCAGCTGACGCCGGAAGAGCAGCGCAAGGCTGACTACAAGAAATTCAAGGAACAGTACAAGGATCTGTATGGAGAGGATGTCAAAAAGCAGGTAGACAGAAGATTCGCGCCGATGAACCGTATGCAGCAGCAGCTTGATTCCCAGGGAAGACTCATGCAGGTGATCGCAGCCAAATATGGCACGGATGCATCGGACGTGGACGGCATGATCAATGCGATCAATGCAGACAGCGCCTACTATGAGGAAAAGGCGTTGGAAGCCGGTATGCCGGTGGAAAAGTACAAAGAATTCATGAATCTGCAGGCGCAGAACAAAGCCATGGAAGAGGCGCAGAGGCGGGCGGCTAACCTCCGGCAGGAGGAGCAGACCTGGGCACGCTGGGATGCGGAATCAGAACAGTGCAAGAGCCTTTATCCTGATTTTGATATCCGGTATGAAATTGAGAACAATGAAAACTTCGCCAGGATGCTGGGAGCTGGATGTGATGTGATCACCGCATACCGAGTAGCGCATTTTGGTGATATCGCACAGGGCTTAATCACCAGATCGGAACAGGAAACAAAGAAACGGGTGGCGGATACAGTAAGAGCCGGGGCATCAAGACCGGTAGAAGGAGCATCCGGCAGCAGCCCGGCCGCAAAGAACCAGATGGACATTAATAGCATGTCCAGGGCTGAGTTTGCGGATCTTAAGAAAAAAGTTTTGTCCGGAGAGGTAAGCCTTTAAGGAGGACAAATGTATTTAGAAAACATGAATTATAACAGTGCAACGAATTTCCCGTTCGTACTTGATTTGCATATGTTTGATGCAAATCCGAACACCAACGTAACCACTCAGAGCACACTGTCTGCGGAGATGAAGACGTTTTACGACAGAAATCTGATTGAGAACGCATCTCCACTCCTGGTTCATGACAGATGGGCTCAGAAACGTGATATTCCGAAGAATGGCGGTAAGAAAATCGAGTTCCGAAAGTATGTACAGCTCGGCAAATCCCTTACTCCGCTGACTGAGGGTGTTACCCCGGATGGACAGAGCCTGAGTGTTACCAGCATTGAGGCAGAAGTAAAGCAGTATGGCAACTATGTAACTGTATCTGATATGCTGCAGATGACCACGATTGATAATACTATCGTTGAAACTACGGACCTGATCGGTGGGCAGGCTGGCACTTCTCTGGACACCATTTCCAGAGAGGTATTAAATGCCGGAACCAATGTGCAGTATGCTGAAGGCCAGGTATCTTCCAGAACAGCGCTGACTTCATCTCACAAGCTGACCGTAAGAGCGGTAAAAATGGCTGTCCGTACACTGAAAAAGCAGCTTGCGGCAAAGATTGACGGATCTTACTGGGCAATCATTCATCCGGACATTGCCTTTGACCTGACCGAAGATCCAAACTGGATTGATGTACATAAGTACGCAAAGCCGGATGAGATTTTTGAGGGCGAGATCGGAAAAATTGGAGGCGTGCGTTTTGTAGAGACCACGGAAGCAAAGATTTTTGCGAAAGCCGGAGCGGCAAAGAGCGACGGTGATACGACTAAGACTGATGTGTATTCTACTCTGTTTTTCGGGGCAAACGCATACGCCACTACGAAAATCGAGGGCGCAGGGCTCCAGACCATCGTAAAGCAGCTTGGCTCTGGCGGTACTGCGGATCCTCTGGATCAGAGAGCGACCATTGGCTGGAAAGCTACTAAAGTGACAGAAATCCTGTCAAATGAGTATATGGTACGCGTGGAGACCGGATCAACCTTCAGTGATGGAGCTGCAAACTAAGGAGGGCATATGGCAAGAGGAATGAAAAAAACTGATGAAGTAGAAAATCAGAGCGTAGATCTGGATGTCGCAGCAGAAGATGAAACTGCGACTGAAATTACTGCAGAGAGTGATGTGGCAGCGGCGCCGACGGAAGCAGTGCCGAAAAAGAAAATGGTAAAGCGGCGGCTGTTCAAGGATAACGACAAATACCAGGCGGATGTGTTTGTCTGCGTAAATGGTAAAGCGTATGCCGTCAAGCGCGGAGTGGATGTTGAGATTCCGGAAGAGGTGGCAGAAGTGCTGGACAACGCAGATGATCAGATGATGGTAGCTACTCAGAAAATGGACGAGCTGACTTATCGGGATCCGAAATAAAAGGAGGGCGCACTTGTGATTACGGTAAGAAACCGAACACTGATCGTTCCGGAAGGGGAGCGGGTGATCGGCACAGATTATGACAGCAATTCTGAGGTGCGTCAATTCCGGGTAGAAAAAGCGCCAGGTGGGATAGACATATCTCACCTGGTTTTTCGTTTGGACCTGATGTATCAGGGGGAGACATACGATACCTGCAAGCTGGAGAAGGAAGAACATGACGATTACATGATCTTGACCTGGACGGTGGCAGCAGGAAACGTGTCTCATCCAGGCACGGTGTGGATTTCTTTACGTGCTATTGATGAAGCTGGATCGGTGAAGTGGGGAAGCAACAAAGTTGCGGTGTATGTACAGGCATCCGTGAATACACCAGGAAATATCTCTGGAATGGCAGAACTGGAGGAATACGAGAAAAAAGTAGAAGAGTCGCTGCAGAAGAGCGCAGAAGCATTGAGTGCAGCAAATGAAGCAACAATCAGGGCAGAGGAGGCTGTCGGAACTGCTGAAAAAGCGGCCACAGAAGCAAGCGGATCGGCTGAGAATGCAGAAGATTTTGCAGATTTAGCGGAAGCGTGGGCACATGGAAAAGATGGGTATCAGGAACAGGAAGAAAATAATTCCAAATACTGGAGTGATCTGGCAAAAGGGAATGCCGAGACGGCAACGAAGCAGGCAGAAATCGCAAAAAACTATGCGGAGAGTGTGGCGCCGCTTACAGACAGAGGGGAGTATTCTGCCGAAGAAACTTACCAGAAAAATGACCTGGTAAGATATCAGAATGCCATATGGCGCTGCAAAGAAGACAGTACAGGATCAGCACCGAAGGAAGGAGATGCCTGGGCGTTATTCTTTCGTGGCGTACAGTCGGTTTCTGAACTGGTGGCGGCTGATACGCAGAAATTGTTGAGCGAGCAGGATGGGCAGCAGGTCAATGCGCAGGAACTGCTTGATGCTATTGCGGATAAGGTAGCAACGAAATTGTTGCTCAAAACGGATGTGGTTAGTCAGCTGGTAAATGATGCCACGAAGGCCGCCAGCGCCGCTGCGGTGTATGCCCTGCAGCAGAAACTGGGCGTAGGGGACCTGCCGGCTGGAATGACGGATGTGGTCGGCGGGATATCGTCCTTATATAGTAATTTAACACCTTCTGGAATTACCGATGTATCTCATGCTATTAATACGG
>OCAS01000566.1_pt1 | contig 28522 bp, 29 predicted proteins | sample 1550751 | NCBI WGS metagenome assembly OCAS01 (sample SAMEA2580301, study PRJEB22360) | human gut metagenome | biome: human gut; feature: human-associated habitat; material: faeces | place: Denmark | collected 2008/2010
CGTGTCCGGCTATGCAGCGACTGGTGTTTGAGGTAGGCGGACATCTTGTCCGACTATCCGCAAACATCTGTCAGCTGCATCGTCCGAACACAATACCCATATTTTGCGCAGCGGTATGCCGGGATTACCGGCTTCGGACCTGCAGTGGGTTCTGTCTCAATATTGAAATTTTACATAGAAATGCATATACATGTCCAATTATGGATAATATACAGATGTCGGACAAACTGATTTAATGAAATAAGACTGTGGCTGCAGATACGGCGGCTACGGGATTTGGAAATCAGGGGGGACGGACATGATAAATTATGATCCGCTTTGGGAGACCATGAAAACGCGTGGTGTTTCCCAGTACCGGCTGATCAAGAATTATGGTGTCAGCTCCGGACAGATTAACCGACTAAAGAAAAACGCGTATGTATCCACGCATACGATTGAGATGCTATGCGAGATTTTGGGCTGTAGGGTGGAAGATATCATGCAGTATGAGAGAGAGGAAAATGAAGAGCAGGAATAGATAGAAAGAGAGCATGAAAGTGTTCTCTTTTTTTGATATTGCAGAAAGGAATCAGATTCATCATCATTTAGAAAATAATCCATATCCTCACCCGAAGAAGTTTAGGAAATGGAGAAATTCTAAGCCAGTCGCCAGAAATAAGATTGATTTTTATTGATGCTGATTTATTTGGAATTTGAACAACATAGAAATCTGGGATTTATCGATATTTAGACATATAGAATGTTGACAATAAAGCTCCTATATAGTATTATTTCAAACAACTACTATATAGGAGCTTTTGTATGGAAATGAATGGCGGATTTCTTGTAACCAAAATAAAACAACTTGGAGACCGTATTTTTGAGAAGATTCTCAGTGAAAAGAATATTGATGCGTTCAATGGAGCCCAGGGGCGTATTCTTTATGTGCTGTGGCAGGAGGATGGAATTCCGATCAGGTCACTCTCAATCAAATGTGGATTAGCGATAACTTCTCTCACTACGATGCTGGAAAGAATGGAAAATCAAGGGCTGATAAGACGCATTCAGTCTGAAACGGACAAAAGGAAAACACTTCTGTTTCTGACTGAGAAAGCACATGCCTTAAAGGACGAGTACGATTCTGTATCTGATGAGATGGGCAGTATTTACTACAAAGGTTTTTCAGAGGAAGAAATTACCCAGTTTGAGGAATGCCTCGACCGTATCAGAAAGAATCTTGAGGAGTGGCAGAAGTTATGAGTATTTGTATCAAAGATCAGATTCAAAATATGAATATCGTCATCGGCTGTACAGTGGGGTGTGCATATTGCTATGCCCGCAACAATGCGAAACGCTGGCATATGATTGATGACTTCACTGACCCTGAATTCTTTCCGGGTAAGCTCAAGATGATGCAAAAGAAACGTCCGCAGAACTTTCTTCTTACTGGTATGAGCGATTTCTCTGGCTGGAAGTCGGAATGGAGAGACGAGGTATTTGCAAAGATCCGTGAAAATCCGCAGCATCAGTTCCTGTTCCTTACCAAGCGACCTGATCTGCTGGAGTTTGATACCGATCTGGGAAATGCATGGTTTGGCGTTACGGTGACGAGAAAAACAGAACTGTGGCGTATTGACGCGCTTAGGGAAAATGTCAGGGCAAAACACTACCATGTTACCTTTGAACCGTTATTCGACGATCCCGGTTCAGTTGACCTTTCTGGAATCAACTGGATTGTTGTCGGCACCATGACCGGAGCTCAGAGCAGGAAGGTTCATACGGAGCCGGAGTGGGCATGGTCTCTGACGGACCAGGCACACGCACTTGGCATCCCGGTGTTTATGAAAGAAGACCTTGTCCCTATCATAGGGGATGAAAATATGATTCAGGAAATGCCGGAAGAATTCAATAAAGTGTTGGAGGTACAGAGAGCATGGCAGAAGTAATCAATGGAATCCTCATTAGTGAGGTGGAAACAAAGAACATCATGACCAAGTCCAGTCTGCCTGTAGGTGGTTACTCGGTCAATCCCTATGTAGGCTGTACACATGCCTGCAAGTATTGCTATGCTTCTTTTATGAAGCGCTTTACCGGACACAAGGAGGAATGGGGCACTTTTCTTGATGTAAAGCATTGGCCGAAACTTAAGAATCCGAAGAAATATGCCGGACAGCGTGTGGTCATCGGTTCTGTGACGGATGGCTACAATCCACAGGAGGAGCAATTCGGGAATACCAGAAAACTTCTGGAGCAGTTAATCGGCAGTGGCGCAGACATTCTGATCTGCACAAAGTCTGATCTTGTGGTGCGAGATATTGATCTGCTGAAGGAACTTGGACGAGTAACCGTTTCATGGTCGATCAACACACTGGATGAAAATTTCAAGAACGACATGGATTCGGCTTCGAGCATTGAGCGTCGTATTGCTGCTATGAAGCAGGTATATGAAGCAGGCATCCGTACAGTCTGTTTCGTATCCCCGGTATTCCCCGGTATCACGGATTTTGAAGCAATCTTTGAGCGGGTAAAGGATCAGTGCGATCTGTTCTGGCTCGAAAATCTCAATCTTCGAGGCGGTTTCAAAAAGATAATTATGGATTATATCGCTGGAAAATATCCTGATCTTGTATCGCTTTACGATGAAATTTATAACAAGCATAACCGCAGCTACTTTGAAGCACTTGAAGTAAAAGCTGAGGAAATGGCTAAGAAGTATGATTGTCCTTTTGTGGATAATGAAATGCCTTATGGCAGAGTCCCGCAGGGACATCCGGTGATCGTGGATTATTTCTATCATGAGGAAATCCGAGGTTCAGAAAATACAGGAAAAAGAAATCGTTAAGCAGAAATTAACTATACGCTCTATTTGTATTCTTTTCCTCTAAGAAGCAATCCATGCCAGTAGGAATTCACGAAAGCAGCGGTTAACCTCAGTCATGCGTAGCTGGGAGTTTGAGAGCAGATAGATTGTGTTGCCTTCATGACCGGAATCAACCAAAGGTCGACTTATAACCTCGGGATGCGACCATAATGTATTCATATAATCATAGCCGAGATAAATTGCGTTGTTTTTTATCAATAAATCGCGGATTACAGACTCATCCGTAGTTTCAACAAGAATATGGATTTTGCGGTTTAATCCGAGAACATATTTGTCAATCATATTTCTGAAGCATAAATAGGCACGACCTTTGCTGACAATGGTTTGTCCGTCGAGATCAGCAAAGGTTTGTACCTTTTATTTGCCAATGGATGCTGCTGATTCATTATTACACTGTATCTGCTGTAAAACAATGGATCAGCTTGAAACTGTGTTTGTTCAAATGGACCAGTCACAATTGCAAAATTGCATTGCTGAGCAGATAATGCTGAAAGAGCGGTATCGTCAGTGGTATCGACCACGTTTAAAATAATTTGTGGATATTTCTGATGAAACTGTATAACAAAAATAGAAGAGGAGATACTCATATGAAACTAACACAAATTCGCAATGCAACTAATCGTTTGGAATATGCAGGAACAACGTTTTTGATCGATCCATGGCTGGCACCAAAGCACACGCTGTCTTTTGTGGATATACCAGGAATGCCTTATCATATTCCTGATCCGGTGAAAGAAAACCAGCCCATGCCATTCTATGATCTTCCGTTTCCGGTTGAACAGATCATGGAAGACGTTGACGCAGTCATTGTGACACATTTACATCCGGATCATATTGATATTTCGCCTATCGATGGTACTGTAGGTGCTCCTCTGGATAAAAAAATCCAGATCTATTGTCAAAATGAAGAAGATGCCGCTGTACTGGAAAAGTCCGGATTTTCTAGAATTACCGTGCTTCCACTGACCGGATTGAAGGTGGGTAATGCAAAAATAACCAGGATTCCGGCGCAACATGGTACTTATAAGAATTGTGGTGAGGCTATGGGCGTCATGTTTTCTGCTGAGACAGAGAAAACGTTTTATCTTGCTGGTGATACAGTATGGTATTACGGAGTACAGAAGGCAATCAATACGTTTAAGCCAGAGGTTATAGCCTTGAATTGTTGTGCTGCTGAAACAAAGGAAAATGGCCGTCTGATTATGGGTGCTGAGGATGTATGGAATGTTTCGCTGGCAGCACCAGAGGCGAAGCTTTATCTGACACATATGGATAATGTTGCTCATGCATCAGTTACACGCTTTACGATGCGTGGCCAATTAACAGCGTACGGTGTTTCTAACTATGATATGTTGGAAGACGGGGAAGCTGTTGTTTACTAAAAGACAGAAGTTAGTGTTAATGCTTTTGCATTCTCCGGCATATTCTTTTGTGTGTGTCATTTTTTCTGCGAAAAAGATGGAAGAGTTATAACGTACAAAGAGTATTTTGAAAAAATCAGGTTATTGCTGAAGTGTATAGATTCATTAGCAAGGAAGGCTCAAATGGGAAAAGTGCCCATTTGGGCCTATTATTGTATGAATTCATGTGCAGGAGATGAAAATGAATATTCACAAAAATAAGATGCTATGGTATAATACAAGGTGCTGTATTAGGGCTTCTTATGAGAGGAGCTGAAATATAAGAAAAGATTTAAAAAGCAAAGAACTTGGCAAGGGAATATCTCAGGAAAGTACGGGATTATACTCAGCCAGATTTGTAGATCGGTTTGGAAAGAGAAAACATAAACGATTCAAAAAGCTGCAAGAGTGCAGAGCATGGATTGCTGATGCGACTTATGTGGATGAACATAGTGATATTTCAATGCCATCAGATATGTTGGTCGATCATGGTTTGAATATTGGATTGGGATAAAAAAGAAAACAGTCCGTTCAAATACTGTTCGTAATTATACGGAGAGATATATTAAAAATATTAAACCGGTAATTGGGGAGATGCAACTATCAGACGTGAAACCACTTCATTGTCAGAAAATATTTTATAATATGGCAGATCAGGAATATCGTACATCTACAATTGACATACAAAAAACATTTTTACAATATGCAGAAGGTCAAAGCTATGAAAATCAGTATCGTTTTATACTACAAACCGGATTGCGAACAGGCGAATTGGTAGGAGTGAAATGTGAAGATGTCGATTTTATATCCAAAACAATTCAGATTCGCAGAAGTATGGAATATCGTTACAGTGTAAAGGAGTGGCGTATCGGAGAACCAAAGAGTAAATCAGGTTACCGTACGATACCTTTAACAGAAGAAGCGGTTACTATACTGAAAAAACAAAAAGAAAAGAATAAGAGGATTTCAGAAATTTCAACAGAATGGGAAGAATTTGTGTTTCTGTGCCGAAAAGGGACACCAGTCAAGAACAGTACATATGACACAGCGCTGTTTAAAATCTGTGACAAAGCAAAAATTCCAAGATTTTCGATGCATATCTTGAGACATACGTTTGCTACCAGATGTATTGAAGCAGGAATGAAACCGAAAATACTTCAGATGTTACTGGGCCATTCGAATATTGGAATTACGATGAACTTATATGTTCATACTACCGAGGAAGAAAAGAAAAAAGAAATGGACTTGGTAGCAGAAGCACTTATGGCAATGTAATGGCCCACGAAATGGCCTACTTGCAAAAATAAGTATGCTGAAATCCCTTGAAATCAAAGGATTTATAGGAGGAAATAGAAAAAATGAAATTAGGTATCGTGGGTCTGCCGAACGTCGGCAAGAGTACCCTGTTCAACTCCCTGACCAAGGCAGGCGCTGAGTCTGCCAACTATCCGTTCTGTACTATTGACCCGAATGTGGGTGTGGTTGCAGTTCCGGATAACCGTCTGAAGCTGCTTGGGGATCTGTACCATTCCAAAAAGGTAACCCCGGCGGTCATTGAGTTCGTAGACATTGCAGGCCTGGTAAAGGGCGCTTCCAAGGGTGAAGGTCTGGGCAACCAGTTTCTGGCTAACATCCGTGAGGTAGATGCCATTGTTCATGTAGTTCGCTGCTTCGAGGACCCGAACGTAATCCACGTAGAGGGCAGTGTAGATCCGATCCGTGACATTGAAACCATCAACCTGGAGCTGATCTTCTCTGATATCGAGATTCTGGAGCGCCGGATTGCCAAGACATCCAAGTCTGCATTTAACGACAAGTCTCTGGCAAAAGAGGTTGAGGTCTTAAAGGAACTGAAGGCAATCCTGGAGGATGGCAAGCTGGCTTCCGCCTACGAGAATGACGATGAAGATGTGATGACTTTTGTAAATTCCCTGAATCTGTTAACCTGCAAGCCGGTTATTTTCGCTGCAAACGTAGGCGAGGATGATCTGGCTGATGATGGTGATTCCAATCCGCATGTTGCTGCAGTCCGCAAATATGCTGCAGAGAACAACTGTGAGGTATTTGTCATCTGCGCCCAGATCGAGCAGGAGATCGCAGAGCTGGATGATGATGAGAAGCAGGAGTACTTAGACGCACTTGGTCTCAGTGAGTCCGGTCTGGACAAGTTGATCGCGGCAAGCTACCGTCTCCTGGGCCTGATCAGCTACCTGACCTCCGGTGAGGACGAGACCCGTGCATGGACCATCAAGGTCGGCACCAAGGCTCCGCAGGCAGCCGGTAAGATCCATTCCGATTTTGAGCGCGGCTTTATTCGTGCCGAGGTCGTAAATTACCAGGATCTGTTAGACTGCGGTACTTACGCAAAAGCAAAAGAGAAAGGTCTGGTGGGCCTGGAGGGAAAAGATTATGTTGTCAAAGATGGCGATGTGATCCTGTTCCGTTTCAATGTATAAGAGTAAAACAAAAAGGGCGTGCCGGCGGCGCGCCCTTAATTTATGGCAGAAAGCAATTTACTGTCATTTCTATCATACAAAAAAGCTCCGGCTCCACACACCCAGGAACCGAAGCTTTTTATATCATTTATAATATTCCAGTCTTATGATTAAGCCATTGCGTTTACAGCTTTAGAGAGGCGGGAAACCTTTCTGGAAGCGGTATTCTTGTGGTATACACCCTTGGTGCAAGCCTTATCGATCTCGGAAATAGCAGCAACTAAAGCGGTCTGTGCAGCAGCCTTATCAGCAGCGGTTACAGCAGCCTCTACCTTCTTGCAAGCAGTTTTCACTTTAGAACGGATAGCTTTGTTTCTTGCAGCCTTGGTCTCGTTTACTAAGATTCTCTTTTTAGCAGATTTAATGTTAGCCAATCTGGGCACCTCCAATTAAACAAATTATGATTTATAGTCTTTGGTTTGCATCAAAGTCTGGACACGGACAGTTCAATGTAAACATACTATTGCATTCTAACTAATCCGGCACAAAATGTCAATACATAAATTGCTTCTTTTTGCGAAAAAATAAGGAAAATCGTGTTGGCAAGGTGGAATGCGGCAGGCACAGAATAAGCGGGAAAAGGACATACCCCGGAAAAGAATGAGCCGTATGCAGATATGGAAAAGAGGTAGTGCAGAATGAAAAGAAATAAAGAAACAGAGCAGAAGAAACAGGCAGCTGGGAATTATCCGGATTTCGAGGTCCGCACGGATCTTGCCGTGGAGGAGCAGGAGCGGTTCCCGGGAGATGGAGGGGAAATCTCCGGTGTTTCCCTGCGGAAATGGCGGGAGTGCCATTCAGATATCCGTATGACGGAAGTAAAAATTCTGGATGAGCATGGTGCTGAAACTATGGGGAAACCAGTGGGGACTTACCTGACTCTGGAGGCGGATGCCCTGGCGAAAAAGGATAAAAGTTACCATGAAGAGGTATCGGCAGAGCTGGCGGGACATCTGCGTACCCTGATCCGGCAGATGACCGGGAAACGGGAGACGGAACGGAACATTCTGGCAGTAGGCCTGGGAAACCAGGATGTGACGCCAGATGCTTTGGGACCGAAGGTGCTGAGCAACCTGCAGATGACCCGGCATCTGCAGGGAGAATACGGAAATGAATTTTGCAAAAAGCACAATTTCCCGGTTTTGAGTGGCATTGCGCCCGGTGTCATGGCTCAGACCGGCATGGAGACAGCAGAAATTCTGAAGGGAATCATACAGGAGACAAGGCCGGATTTTCTGATTGTGGTGGATGCCCTGGCGGCCCGAAGCATCCGAAGGCTTGGAACTACCATCCAGCTCACCGATACCGGGATTCGTCCGGGATCCGGTGTTGGAAACCACAGGCAGAGCCTGACAAAGGAAAGCCTTGGCATTCCGGTGCTGGCAGTCGGAGTACCAACGGTGGTAGGGGCGGCGGCTATTGTCTATGATACGGTAGATGCCATGACCGGAACATTGAAAAAGAACCGGGCTACACGCGGACTTGGAACCTATATGGAGGGTCTGGGTCCGGAGGAGCAGTATCTTTTGATCCGGGAACTTCTGGCACCGGAGTTTGGAAGCCTTTATGTAACACTGCCGGATATGGATGAGCGGATCCGAACCTTAAGCTATACCATCTCAGAAGCAATTCATGAAGCGGTATTTCCTGAAAAAGAAGAGATGTAAATGTTAACCATGAAAATATTTAAAGTTGACAATTTGACTGCGGGTTGCTATACTGTGATCGTTTTTAACAGGAAACATACAGGAAGGGGACAGAGGCCATGAGACAGGAGCGGCTTATGATGCTGGAAAAAACACTTTCTGAATTGCACGGATACCGGGGATGGATGATCGGGAAATGCCGTTTTTCCTTTGGAGGAGAAGAAAAGCCTGCAGAAGCACCTGGGCCTTTGCAGCAGAGCTGTCATCTTGATGTGCTGCGCTCGGACCGGCGGCTTGCGGAGGTGGAGATCACAAATCCGCTAACGGGTGACCAGCTTCGTGTGATGCTTGTTCGTGCGTTTCCCAAAATGAAGAGTGGGACAGAGAAAGCAGCTGATGAGGCTGCCGGAAAGCAGAAGCTGGATACAGAACCGGGGGACGGCCGGACAGCAGCGGAGAACCAGCAGCTCATGAAAGCAGAATTTCCTCAGAAAACCGGCGAAGCATTCCTGCCAACATCAGAGGAAATAAGCATGTATCTGCACGCTTCTGAAGATGAAAACCCCATCCACCAGGGCAAAGCAGCCGTGGTTCCCGGATTTCTCATGGTGAACCGCATCCTGGAAGGATATGGGGACTGCATTGAGGCATCGGTCCGGTTTTACCTGCCTCTCCGATGCCAGGAACCGGCAGAGCTGGTCGAAAAGAAAACAGGAGAACAAAGCCGGACTGTGGAGCTTTTCACAGACCGGGGACGCATCCTGCAGATGAAGCTGCAGGGGAAGGACGAAGGAGGAAAACAATTATGAACATAACAGCCGGAACAATGGCAAAGAAAGAAACAATCTGGACGACATTTGGAATCACCACCATGGCGCTGATGACGACCATGCTGATCGTTTCTACATACATAAAGATTCCGCTCCCATTTTCAACCGCCAGCATCACGGCTCAGACTCTGGTGGTCAATCTGGTCGGCCTGCTGTTTGCGCCGCTCCAGATCGTGGCTATCATGACAAGCTGGATTCTCTTAAATGTTCTGGGAATCGGCGGATCTCTCGGAAAACTTCTGGGACCGACCGGCGGATATCGTTACGGCTTTGCAGCGGCGGCTATTCTTACTTCCCTGTTCTGCCGGAAGGTAAAGAATTTAAAGGCACAGACTGCATTTCTGGTCTTTGCGGGAATTCCGGTCATCTACCTGTTTGGAGCAGTTCAGATGAAGGCAGTGACAAAACAGCCGTGGCAGGCCATTATGGTGCAGGCAGTGCTTCCGTTTATTCCGCTGGATGTTGTAAAGTGTTTTGTGGCAGCCGGTATTGCAAAGATCCTGCGCCGTGTTGTGCCGCAGTTTTAAGTATGTAAACAGGGAGAATGTGCATGGAAAAGGTTTGGATCCTTGGAGGAATGCGAAGCTTTATCGGTGTGAAGGACCGGATGTACCGGAATGTGCCGGCAGAGGTTCTGGGAGCGGAGGTGCTCAGGGCTGTCATTGAAAAATACCAGCTTGCAGAGTGTGATATTGATTTTATCATCGGAGGAAATGCAGTGGGTGGGGGAGGAAACATGACCCGCCTGGCCGCGCTGACCGCGGGTCTTGAGCAGGAGATTCCGGCGGTAAGCCTGGATCTGCAGTGTGGTTCCGCCCTGGAGGCAGTCACCCAGGCAGCAGCAAAGATCGAGAGCGGTCTGGCGGATCTGGTGCTTGCAGGCGGTATGGAAAGCTCATCCACCCAGCCGCTCCGGATGTGGAATCCGAACCATCCGAACTACGAGAAGGACAAGGTGTGGACGGTGGCGCAGTTTATACCGGGGCAGCAGGGCGAGCAGGTCATGCTGGAAGGAGCAGAGCGCACCGCAATATCGGAGCACGTGACAAAAGAAGAACAGGATTTCTGGGTGCTGGAGAGCCACCATCGGGCAGCAAGGACCGTGCAGAAGGGCCTTTTATCGGACATTCAGGTATCGGTGGCGGGAAGTCGGAAGGATGAAGGCATCCGTGCCTCCATGAGCCAGAAGCTCATGGACCGCCTTCCGCATCTTCTGCCGGGCGGCTGTGTGATCCACGCAGCCAATGCCTGTCTGATGCATGACGGCGCGGCCTTTGTGGCGCTTTGTTCCGAGGAGTATGGAAAACGTCATAACCTGACTCCGGCGGCGGTGCTGCGTTTCGGGACTGCTGTGGGCGGTGACCCGCTCATGAGTCCGAAAACCGCGGTTCTGGCAGTGGAAAAGCTGTTGAAAAAGACTGGGCTTACATACGGACAGATCGATGCTTTTGAGGTAAATGAAGCCTTTGCGGTGATTGATGTGCTGTTTGAGCGGGCCTTCCCGGGAACGAGAGAACGCTATAACCGGTTTGGCGGTGCGCTGGCCTATGGACATCCTTATGGAGCTTCCGGAGCGCTGCTGCTCCTGCATCTTTTGAAATCCCTGGAATCCTGCAGCGGACAGTATGGTATTTGTTCCGTGGCGGCGGCCGGAGGCATTGGAAGCGCAATTCTGGTGGAGCGGATATAAAGCCAGGGGACAGTCTGGGAAGAAGGGAAAGAAAATGTTGACAAATTATCTGGAAATGATTCAGTCAGTGGAGCGGGACCGGGAGGCCCTGCTCTTTTCTGACCGTGTTTATACCTATGGAAATCTGGCGGACCTGGCATTGGAAAAACAAAAGCAGCTCCATCTGGAAAATAGAAAACAGCAGCTTGCTGTGATCCGGGAATCCTCCATTCTGGAGCAGCTTGTGGCATTTCTGGCCTGTCAGGGAACCGGGGCAGTGCCGCTTATTGTTCCAAACGACACAACGGTGCCGGATGCTTTTTTTGAGATAAAAATTCCGGATGAAGCCTGCATGGCCGTTATGACATCTGGCACTACTGGGAGCGGGAAGCTTTTGTTCCGTACCTTTGAGAGCTGGTATGGATATTTTGAAACCCAGAACCGGATTTTTGGCATAAGCGGAGAAAGCCGTCTGTTTGCACAGGGAAGCCTGGCATTTACCGGGAATCTGAATCTGTATCTGGCACAGCTTTCAGCAGGGGCCGCAGTGATTGCCTGCGACCTGTTTGATCCGAGACTCTGGAAGCAGCAGCTGGAAGCATACCGGGCAGATGGAATCTATCTGATCCCGGCAAAGCTGCGGGCACTAAAGCAGGTGTATGAGCGGGAGCGGGAACCGGAAAAACAGACAAACAGGCATATCCGGCTGATCCTGAGCGGCTCCCAGAGCTTTGGCGGCGCGGAAGCACTGGCAGTTCAGCGTATCTTCCCGCATGCGGATCTGATCCTGTATTACGGCGCAAGTGAGCTGAACTATGTAAGCTATGTTCATGGCCGGGATATGGGGGAAGATAAAACCCTGATCGGCAGAAAGTTCCCGGATGTTGACATCTGCCTGAAGGATGGCAGGATTCATGTAACAACGCCATACGGAGTGGTGGGGGCAGGCACGGATACCTTTGTGGGGGATTATGGTCACTGGGATGAAGCGGGAAATCTTTACTTTGACGGCCGCAGAGATGATATCTGCAATATTAATGGAAGAAAGATTTCATCCGTGAGGGTGGAAAATGCCATGCTGGACGTGCCTGGTGTGAAGGAGGCTGCGGTGAAAGCGTCATCCCGGGGCGGCCATGATACACTGATGGCCTGGGTGGTGTTGGATATGCCGACAGCCGGAACCGGACCGGAAGCTGAAAGACAGCTGCAGAAGCAGGAAATGAAACGAACGATCCGAAATCATCTGATTCAAGTACTTTCTGCCAGTGAGATCCCGCAGGGAATCCTGTTTCTGGAAGCGCTTCCGAAAAATGAGAGCGGAAAAGTCCGGAAACGTGATCTGATATAAAAATACAGCATATTGATAACTTGTAATGCCGCGGATTCTATGATATATTGGTATCCGTGGCATTTTGCCAATTTACGAGAGAAAAGAGAATGTTATGTTACAGTATCTGATTGTATGCCCGCTTGTGTTTCTGGCGGGATTTGTTGATTCCATTGCAGGCGGAGGCGGTCTGATTTCCCTTCCGGCCTACATCATTGCCGGAGTTCCGGCGCATTATGCCCTGGGTACGAATAAAATATCATCTACACTGGGAACCAGCATCGCCACATGGCGGTATCTGAAGCACGGATATCTCAAAGACAAGCAACTGATCCGGACGGTGCTGTGCGCCTGCCTGGCAGCCATTGTGGGTTCCTACATTGGATCCAGTCTTTCTCTTATGGTGAGTGATACCGTGATCAAGCATATGATGATGGTAGTGCTTCCAATCGTGGCATTTTATGTGCTGCGGAATAAGAACATGGGTGCAGAGACCGAACAGAAAAAGCTGTCGAATAAGGCGGTACTGCTCATCTGTATAACGGCAGCTCTGGTGATTGGTATGTATGACGGTTTTTACGGACCGGGAACCGGAGCCTTTTATCTTCTGGTCCTGACCGGAGCTGCGCATCTGAATGTGTATGAGGCATCGGCTATGACCAAGGTACTGAATCTGACCTCCAACGTCATGGCCCTGACGAACTTTCTGCTCAATGGAACCGCGTATTACGGCCTGGGACTGGCTGCAGCCGCGTTCTGCATTGCAGGAAATTACATTGGTTCCGGCCTGGTGGTAAGCAATGGACAGAAGATAGTCCGTCCGGTCATCCTCATTGTGCTGGCTATTTTATTCATCAAGATTTTAATGGGAATCTGATCATAATGTATATATGAAAAAGGAGAATTTCTATGAAGTGGACCAAATTTACCTTAAAGACCACCACGGAAGCTGTTGATCTGATCAGCAGCATGCTGGACGAGATCGGTATCGAGGGTATTGAGATCGAGGACAATGTACCGCTGTCTGACGCAGACACCAAGGGTATGTTCATCGACATCCTCCCAGAGCTTCCGCCGGATGACGGCACCGCAAAGGTAAGCTTTTATGTGGAGGATTTAAGCAATCTGGAGAACATCATCCATCAGGTGAACGCAGGACTCGATGAGATCGCGGAATTTGTGAATGTGGGTGAGCGCAGCTTAAGCGTTTCAGAGACTGAGGACAAGGACTGGATCAACAACTGGAAACAGTATTTCAAACCGTTTACCGTAGATGATATCCTTATCAAGCCAACCTGGGAGACCATCCCGGAGGAGCATAAGGACAAGCTGCTTATTCAGATTGACCCGGGTACCGCGTTTGGTACCGGTATGCATGAAACCACCCAGCTGTGCATCCGCCAGCTGCGCAAATATGTGAACGCCGATTCTGAGATCATTGATGTGGGAACCGGAAGCGGTATTCTGGGTATTGCGGCCTTAAAGCTGGGCGCAAAGAGTGTGTTCGGCACAGACCTGGATGAGAACGCTATCGTGGCTGTGGGCGAGAACCTGGAATCCAACAACATTCCGGCAGACCGTTTCCATGTGGTTCAGGGCAACATCATCGATGATCAGGCTATTCAGGACCAGGCTGGTTACGAGTGTTATGACATTGCGGCAGCCAACATTCTGGCTCCGGTCATCATTATGCTGCAGGGAGAAATCTGCAAACACATCAAGCACGGCGGCATGTTCATCACCTCTGGCATCATCAACACCAAGGAGCAGGATGTCAAGGATGCCATGAATGCCAATCCGGAGCTTGAAATCGTGGAAACTACCTACCAGGGCGACTGGGTATCCATTACCGCCCGCAGAAAATAAGGAGCAGCAGCGTGTATCATTTTTTTGTAACACCGGCACAGATCATGGATGGCTATGCCGTGATCACCGGTCAGGATGTGAATCATATCCGTAATGTCCTGCGCATGAAGCCAGGAGAGCAGGTGGGAATCCGCGACGGTATATCCCGCAGCTATATCTGTGAGCTGGAAGCCATTGAAGAAGAGGAGATCCGGGCAAAAATCCTGACGGAGGATACCAACTTAAGTGAGCTTCCGGCAGAATTGTACCTGTTTCAGGGCCTTCCCAAGAGCGACAAGATGGAACTTATTATTCAGAAGGCTGTGGAGCTGGGAGTGCATGAGGTTATTCCGGTGGCTACCCGCCGTGCAGTGGTGAAGCTGGACCGGAAAAAGGAGGAATCCAGGCTGAAGCGCTGGAACGCCATTGCGGAGAGCGCAGCCAAGCAGTCCGGACGCATGATGATTCCCCAGGTGCACAGTGTGCTGACCATGAAGGAGGCCTTTGCCTATGCAAAAGGATTTGATGTCAATCTGATCCCCTATGAGCTGGCAGAGGGCATGAAAGAGACGAAAGCCATTCTGGATCAGGTAAAGCCCGGTATGCGTGTGGGCATCTTTATCGGTCCGGAGGGCGGCTTTGATGTAGAGGAAGTGGAAGCAGCCATGACGGAAGGCATCCATCCCATCACTCTGGGACGGCGCATCCTGCGGACTGAGACCGCGGGCATGACTATGCTTTCCATCCTGATGTTCCAGTTAGAACAGTAAATATAATAGGAGTATTATGCAATGGAAGCATATTTTGATAATTCAGCTACCACCAAGGTCCTGGACAGCGTGAAGGACATCGTGGTAAAAACAATGACAGAGGACTATGGCAATCCGGCTGCCAAGCACCGCAAGGGCATGGAGGCAGAGCAGTACATCCGCGATGCACGGAAAATTATCGCGGATACCATGAAGGTGCAGGAGAAGGAAATCCTGTTTACTTCCGGCGGTTCCGAGTCCAACAACATGGCACTGATCGGCGCAGCCTGGGCGAACCAGAGAGCCGGAAAGCACATCATCAGTACCTCCATCGAGCATCCGTCTGTATACAATCCGCTGGGGGTGCTGGAGGAACTGGGCTTTGAAGTGACCATTCTTCCGGTTGACCATGATGGCCACATCAGCCTGAAGGAGCTGGAGGAGGCCATTCGCCCGGATACCATTCTGGTTTCCACCATGTATGTGAACAATGAGGTGGGAGCTGTGGAGCCGGTGGAGGAAATCTCAAAGATTATTAAGGCAAAGAATCCGTCCACCCTGTATCATGTGGATGCCATTCAGGCCTATGGCAAGTATGTGATTCGCCCGAAAAAACAGGGCATTGACCTGCTTTCCGTCAGCAGCCATAAGATCCACGGACCGAAGGGTGTCGGATTCTTATACATCCGCAATGGCGTGAAGATCAAACCGCTCATCTACGGAGGCGGCCAGCAGGCAGGCATGCGTTCCGGCACTGAGAATGTTCCGGGCGTGGCAGGCTTTGGCGCTGCCGCAAAGGAGATGTACACGAACCATGCGGAAAAGGTACAGAAGCTCATTGAGCTCAAAGACTATATGACCGACCGTCTGGGCGAAATCGAGGGAACGGTCATCAACAGCAAAAAGGGCGAGGCGAGCGCGCCGCAGATTGTGAGCGTCAGCTTTGAGGGCGTGCGCAGCGAGGTGCTTCTGCATGCGCTGGAAGACAAAGGTGTTTATGTTTCTTCCGGTTCCGCATGTTCTTCCAACCATCCGGGTATCAGCGGAACCTTAAAGGGTATCGGTGTGGCACAGAAACTTCTGGACTCCACCATCCGCATGAGCTTTGGCATGTTCAACACGAAAGAAGAAGTAGATTACACCATTGATGTATTAAAGGAGCTGGTTCCGGTCTTGCGCCGTTACCAGAGAGGATAACTAAGAAAGGATAAAAGTATGGTATACCAGTCATTTTTGATTAAGTACGCAGAGATCGGTACCAAGGGTAAAAACCGTTACCTTTTTGAGGATGCCCTGATCAAGCAGATCAAGAACGCGCTCAAAAAGGTAGAAGGTTCTTTCATTGCATCCAAGGAGTCCGGCCGTATCTACGTTCAGGCTCTTAGTGAGTACGATTACGATGAAGTGATCGAAGCCTTAAAAAAGGTATTCGGTATTGCGTGGATCTGTCCGATGCTGCAGCTTGAGGACAAGGATTATGAGAATTTAAAGAAGGTTGTTGTGGACTACATTGATCAGGCTTATCCGGACAAGCATTTTACCTTCAAGGTAGATTCCAGACGCGCGGACAAGAATTATCCGGTCCGTTCCGAGCAGATGAACTGTGATTTTGGTGAGGTGATCCTAAACGCATTCCCGGAGACCTCTGTAGATGTGCATCATCCGGATGTTCTGGTGCATGTAGAGATCCGCAAGGTCGTTAATATTTACTCCCTGATGATCCCGGGACCGGGCGGTATGCCGGTGGGCACCAACGGAAAGGCAACCCTGCTTTTGTCCGGCGGTATCGACAGCCCGGTGGCAGGCTATATGATCGCAAAGCGCGGTGTGAAGATCGATGCAGTTTACTTCCATGCTCCGCCATACACCAGCGACCGCGCAAAGCAGAAGGTGGTAGACCTGGCCAAGCTGGTAGCACGTTATTCCGGCCCGATTCCGCTGCATGTGGTAAACTTTACCGACATTCAGCTTTATATTTACGAGCAGTGCCCGCATGAGGAACTGACCATTATCATGCGCCGCTACATGATGAAGATCGCAGAGGAGATTGCAAAGAAGAGTGATTCCCTGGCCCTCATCACCGGCGAGAGCATCGGTCAGGTGGCATCCCAGACGGTTCAGTCCCTGGCTGCAACCAACGAGGTCTGCACCATGCCGGTATTCCGTCCGCTGATCGGCTTTGATAAGCAGGAAATCATTGATATTTCCGAGAAAATCGGAACCTTTGAAACCTCCATTCAGCCGTTCGAGGACTGCTGTACCATCTTTGTGGCCAAGCATCCGGTAACGAAGCCGAACTTAAATATCATTCACAAATCAGAGACTAAACTGGAAGAGAAGATTGATGAGATGGTACGGGCTGCGCTGGAGACAGAGGAAGTCATCTGGTGCGATTAAGTTTTCAAGCAAAAAAATAAGGATACTCCGGTCGGAGTATCCTTTTAAAAATCACGTAAGCGGAATTATTTGATGATGTACGGGGACAGGGTCTCCAGAATCTCATCGATACCAGCCTCAGCATGGATGTTTAAGTCGATCGGCTTGGAAAGATCCAGGCTGAAGATGCCCATGATGGACTTTGCGTCGATGACATATCTGCCGGATACCAGATCAAAGTCGACATCAAACTTGGTTAAGTCGTTTACGAAAGACTTCACTTTATCAATAGAATTTAAAGAAATACGAACTGTTTTCATGTGAGAAACCTCCTTAAATGGTTACCTTTTTAATCTTGGCGTAGGGATAAAATCTTCTTTCGCCTTATGATAAATTTTACAAACATATCGGGGGAAAGTCAATAGGGAGTTTCCATGAAATCAGGTTAAATATTTGTTAGGAGAATAAAGGAGAATTATATGAGAACGGCAGCATTGCACAATCTGGGCTGCAAGGTAAATTCCTATGAAACGGAGGCCATGCAGCAGCTTCTGGAAGAAGCCGGATACGAGATCGTGCCCTTCCACGAAAAGGCCGATGTCTACATTATCAACACCTGTTCCGTAACCAATATCGCGGACCGCAAGTCCAGACAGATGCTGCACCGGGCTAAGAAGCAGAATCCGGATGCCGTGGTGGTTGCGGCTGGCTGCTATGTCCAGGCGGCAGCAGAGGAGCTGAAGGCGGATCTGGCAGTAGATGTCATCATCGGAAACAATAAAAAGCAGGATCTGGTTCCGATCCTGGAAGAATATTTCAAAGATAAGAGTGACAGTAGCCATGTGATCGAAATCAGCGAGACTCATGAGTATGAGCGCCTTTCCATCCACAAGATTGCGGATCATACCCGTGCCTTTTTGAAGATTCAGGATGGCTGCAACCAGTTCTGCAGCTACTGCATTATCCCATACACCCGCGGACGCGTCCGCAGCCGCAGACCGGATGAGGTTGTAGCCGAGGTGCGGGAGCTGGCAGCCGCGGGCTATCAGGAGGTGGTCCTGACCGGCATCCACTTAAGCTCTTATGGCGTGGATTTTAAGGAAGAGGAAAAGAAAGAAAACCTGTTAAGCCTGATAAAACAGGTGCATGAGGTGGAGGGAATCCGCCGCATCCGCCTTGGCTCTCTGGAACCGCGCATCATCACCGAAGAATTTGCGCAGGCACTGGCTTCTATGCCGAAGTTCTGTCCGCATTTCCATCTGTCCTTACAGAGCGGCTGCGATAAGACCTTAAAGCGCATGAACCGCCATTACACCACAGAGGAGTACGCTGCAGGCTGTGAGATCCTGCGCAGATACTTTGACAATCCGGCAATCACCACCGATGTCATTGTGGGCTTCCCGGGTGAGACTGAGGAAGAGTTTGAAGAGACAAAGGCATTTTTAGAGCGGATCGGCTTCTACGAGATGCACATTTTCAAGTATTCCAGACGTGCCGGAACCCGCGCGGACCGCATGCCGGATCAGATTCCGGAGCAGGTGAAGAGTGTCCGCAGCGAGATACTTTTGAAACTGGAAAAACAGATGTCAAAGGCCTATCGCGAGAGCTTTCTTGGCAGGAATAAGACTGTGCTTCTGGAAGAAAAAACCGAGATCAATGGCCGGGAATACATGATCGGCCACACCATGGAATACGTAAAAGCTGTGGTTCCATATGCAGATAATCTGAAAAATAAAATGACCGAAGGCATCCTGAAAGAGGCATTAAACGACGAAGTGTTGTTACTGGATAGTAGGAATTTTCTGAACTGAAAATTCCGTATGTTATCGTGGTGACAGCAGATTTTGCCGATTTGGAATGCGAAGCATCGGCAAAATCCGTTGCTGCTGAAAACAGCAGCAATGAAGTCCTCTTACTTGACGAATCATGGAAAGTAGTATAGAATATAAAAGAATAGTTAAAGGACGTGAAGAACATGGGCGAAATTCATAACACACAGTTTTTTAAAGCAGTACAGGAGAACAAAATGGATGTCAGCCAGGTTTTGGAACAGGTGTATGTGGCGCTGACGGAAAAAGGTTATAATCCGGTAAACCAGATCGTAGGTTATATTATGTCCGGAGATCCAACCTATATCACCAGCCATAAAGGTGCCAGAAGCCTGATCATGAAAGTCGAGCGTGATGAAATTCTGGAAGAACTGATGTCTGTTTACATTGATGCCAGATTAAAATAAAAGCTTGTGCCAGATATAACAAAAGATGCTTGCCAGCCATATCCGTCCGGAGAGGCTGGCAGTTTTGTGTATGATAGGAAAATTTTATGAGAATTTTAGGACTGGACTATGGATCCAAAACAGTAGGGGTAGCAGTCTGCGATCCGCTGGGCATGACGGCTCAGGGCGTGGAGACGATTACCCGGAAGGAAGAGAATAAGCTGCGCAAGACCCTTGCCCGGATTGAGGCCCTGGTGGAAGAATACCAGGTTGAAACCATCGTTTTGGGATATCCTAAGAATATGGATGATTCAATTGGGGAACGTGCGCTGAAAACAGAAGAATTTCGCAATATGCTGGTACGCAGAACCGGTCTGCCGGTTGTTCTGTGGGACGAGCGTCTGACAACTATTGAAGCAAATGAGATTCTGATCGAAAGCGGAGTACGCAGAGAAGACCGGAAAAAGGTGATCGACAAGATCGCGGCCACCCTGATCTTACAGTCTTATCTGGGCTCCCTTAAGTAAAAAAACAGGAGAGAGACCGTGATGGAAGAAAAAATTACCCTGCAGACCGATACTGGGGAATCTGTGGATTTTTATGTCCTGGAGGAGACCCGTATCAATGGAATGAACTACCTTTTAGTGACTGATTCCGAAGAAGAGGAAGACGGCGAGTGTTACATTTTAAAGGATGTTTCCAAAGCAGAGGACAGCGACGCCGTATATGAATTTGTAGAGAACGATGATGAGATGGATTATCTTTTTAAGATTTTCACGGAACTGATGGAAGATATGGAAGTAGAGCTTCAGAAATAAGCTTTTATGAAAATAGACTTGGAGGAAAATATTGAGCATGGAGAATCAGAACAATCAGAATGACAAACCGGCTGACGGATACGCTCAGGCACCGCAGCAGGAAGAAAAGTCCGTGCTGGCAGAGCTTGCAGAGTTTGTTTCCCGCAAGAAGGAGGCGGCGCAGAGCGTGAATGTACCGGCGGAAGCAAAGCAGAACGTGGAAAAAGCGCAGAATACAGCCAGTGCCGCAGATGAGGGCGGCAAAGCAGCTTCGGATGAAACACAGGAAGAAAAGAACGAGCGCCCGGTGAGAAATACCCGCAGCAGAGGTTCGAGAAGACCGAGAAATACAGCTCCGAAACGTGAGGAAGACGCAGATCCTTCTGAGAATGAGAAAACGCAGGAGGAAAGAAAGCCCAGAACTACAAGGGCAAGCCGCAGCGCGGCAGCCAGAACGGAAAAGGCGGAAAGACCGGCAAGAGGCGAGCGTGCAGCCCGCGGCGAAAAAGCAGAAAAACCGGCAAAGCCAGAGCGCGCGGCCAGAACAGAGAAACCTGCGAGAGCAGAGCGCCCGGTAAAGAGTGAGAAACCGGTCAGAGTTTCCAAAGCAAAGAATGTGCTTGCAGATACCAGTTCCAAGCCGAAGGTACGCATCATCCCGTTAGGCGGTCTGGAGCAGATCGGTATGAACATTACCGCATTTGAGTATGAGGACACCATTGTAGTGGTAGACTGCGGTCTTGCATTTCCGACGGATGATATGCTGGGTATCGACCTGGTCATCCCGGATGTTACTTATCTGGAGCGCAACATCGACAAGGTCAAAGGTTTTGTCATCACCCACGGACATGAGGATCATATTGGTGCGCTGCCTTACATTTTACAGAAGATCAATGTTCCGGTGTATGGCACCAAGCTGACCATTGCTCTCATTGAGAATAAGTTAAAAGAGCATAACTTAATGAAGAGCACCAAGCGCAAAGTGGTAAAACATGGTCAGTCTGTGAATCTGGGCTGTTTCCGTGTGGAATTCATCAAGACCAACCACAGCATTGCAGATTCCGCAGCGCTGGCTCTGTTTACTCCGGCCGGCATCATCGTGCATACCGGAGACTTCAAGGTTGATTACACCCCGGTATTCGGTGATGCCTTTGATCTGGCGCGTTTTGCTGAGCTGGGAAGAAAGGGTGTTCTGGCGCTTCTCAGTGATAGTACAAATGCCATCCGCAAAGGCTTTACTGCTTCCGAGCGTACGGTTGGAAAAACCTTCGATGCCATCTTTGCGGAGCATAAGAACAATCGTATTATCGTAGCAACCTTCGCATCCAACGTAGACCGTGTACAGCAGATCATCTTTACCGCTGAAAAATACGGACGCAAGGTTGTGGTAGAGGGCCGAAGCATGGTCAATGTCATCGGTACGGCCAACGAGCTTGGCTACATCAACATTTCCGATGGCACCCTCATCGAGATCGATCAGTTAAAGAACTATCCGGATGAGCAGACCGTGCTCATCACTACGGGAAGCCAGGGTGAGTCCATGGCGGCTCTGTCCCGTATGGCATCCGGCATGCACCGCAAGGTATCCATTAAGCCGAACGATGTTGTCATTATGAGTTCTACTCCGATTCCGGGTAATGAGAAGCAGGTAGCCAAGGTTATCAACGAACTGGCTATGCGCGGCGTTGAGGTGATCACCGAAGATACCCATGTATCCGGCCATGCCTGCCAGGAGGAGATCAAGCTGATCTACTCCCTGCTGCATCCGAAGTTCGCGCTTCCGGTACACGGTGAGTACCGTCACCTGGTGGCAAATCGTTCCATTGCAACGGCTATCGGTGTGCCGAAGGAGAACGTGCTCATCATGTCTTCCGGTGATGTTGTGGAAATCTGTGAGGATTCCTGCAAGGTTGTGGATCATGTGCAGCATGGCGGTATTCTGGTAGACGGACTTGGTGTGGGCGATGTCGGAAACATTGTACTGCGTGACCGCCAGAACCTGGCACAGAACGGTATCATCATTGTAGTCCTGACCCTGGAGCGTTACAGCAACCAGCTTCTGGCCGGACCGGATATCGTATCCCGCGGCTTTGTTTATGTAAGAGAGTCTGAGGATCTCATGGACGAAGCAAAACGCGTAGTAGATGACGCAGTTGCAGACTGCCTGAGCCGTCATGTGACTGACTGGGGCAAGTTAAAGAACATGATCCGCGACAGCTTAAGTGATTTTATGTGGAAACGTATGAAGCGGAATCCGATGATTCTGCCGATCATTATGGAGGTTGAATAGGCTAAAGATGAGCCATATCACCAGAGACATCAACAGGGTGACCGGAACGGTCATCGGAATTTCGGGAAAGCTGATCCTGTATGCCCTTGTGATCCTTCTACTTGCAGAGGGTGTCACAAGAGGCTATGCCTTCGGTCATTCCCTGTTTTATGAAAGCTCCGTGGAGCAGGCACCGGGCCGCGACATTGTGGTTACGATTCAGGACGGACAGAAGGATTCTGAAACAATTCACGAACTGAAAAAAGGCGGACTCATCGACAATGAACTTGCCATGCGGGTCCAGATGAAGTTCTACGATTATGAGATTCATCCGGGAACCTACACGTTAAATACCTCCATGTCATCGAAAAAGATGCTTCAGGTTCTGAATGAGAAGATCGAAGAAGGGGAGGACACGGCATCATGATGGATCAGGACCGGATCACCCAGTATATCCATTCCCTGGATCAGGGGCACGGCGCGTTCTGTGACCAGATCGCGAAAACGGCGAGAACCGGACGTGTGCCTATCATCCGGAAAGAAACGGCCAATTTTCTGCAGGCCATGGTAGCGGCAAAGCAGCCAAAGCGCATTCTGGAGGTAGGAACCGCTGTGGGCTATTCTGCCCTTCTGATGGCGCAGGTCATGCCGGAGGGAACGGATATCATCACCATTGAAAAATATGAGCCGCGCATTCCAGTGGCACGCCGTCACTTTGAGGAGGCGGGGCTTTCTGACCGCATTACCCTGCTGGAGGGGGATGCTGGGGAAATCTTAAAGGAACTGGATGGCTCCTTTGATTTTATCTTTATGGACGCGGCCAAGGGACAGTATATTCACTGGCTGCCGGATATTCTCCGGCTGTTATCCACAGGAGGCGTATTGTTTTCCGACAATGTGCTGCAGGACGGAGACATTATTGAATCCCGCTTTGCGGTGGAGCGCCGCAACCGTACCATTCACGCGAGAATGCGGGAGTATCTGTACACCCTGACCCATATGCCGGAGTTTCAGACCAGCGTGGTGCCGATCGGAGATGGCGTGGCGCTGAGTGTGAAACGGTAAAAAACTGAAATAGGAAAAATAGTATGAGAGACACAGAATTATTAATCCCGGCAGGCAGCCTGGATGTGCTGAAAACAGCAGTCATCTACGGTGCCGATGCCGTATATCTGGGCGGTGAGGCCTTCGGTCTCAGAGCCAAAGCAAAGAATTTTACCAACGAAGAGATCAAAGAGGGCATTGCCTTTGCCCATGAGCGGGGCGTCAAGGTCTACATTACCGCCAACATTCTGGCGCACAACGATGATCTGACCGGTGTGGAGCAGTATTTTGAGGAGTTAAAGGACATCTGCCCGGACGCCCTCATCATTTCGGATCCGGGTGTGTTCGCCATCGCAAAGCGTGTACTGCCGGATATGGAGCTGCATGTCAGCACCCAGGCCAACAACACCAACTACGGAACCTATCTGTTCTGGCACCAGCTTGGCGCAAAGCGTGTGGTATCTGCGAGAGAGCTTTCCTTAAAGGAAATCAAGGAGATCCGTGCCCACATTCCGGAGGATATGCAGATTGAGAGCTTCATTCACGGAGCTATGTGCATTTCCTATTCCGGCCGCTGCCTGCTGAGCAATTTCCTGGTGGGAAGAGATGCCAACCAGGGTGCCTGCACCCATCCGTGCCGTTGGAAATACTCGGTTGTGGAGGAGACCAGACCGGGTGAGTATATGCCGGTTTACGAGAATGAGCGCGGCACCTACATTTTCAATTCCAAGGATCTGTGCATGATCGAGCACATTCCGGAGTTGATCGATGCCGGTATCGACAGCTTCAAGATCGAGGGTCGCATGAAGACCGCACTCTATGTGGCAACCGTGGCCCGCACCTATCGCAAGGCCATCGATGATTACAAGAAGGATCCGGCCCTGTACCAGAAAAATATGGAATGGTACAAGGAAGAAATCGGCAAGTGCACCTACCGGGAATTTACCACCGGTTTTTACTTCGGAAAGCCGACCACCGACAGCCAGATCTACGACAGCAACACCTACGTCAAGAACTACACCTATCTCGGCACGGTAGAAGAAGTACGGGAGGATGGCTGCTGCCGCATTGAGCAGAAGAACAAGTTCTCTGTGGGTGAGCAGATCGAGATCATGAAGCCGGACGGCCGCAATGTCCTGGTTACCGTGAAAGGCATCACCGATGAGGATGGCAATGCTATGGAGAGCGCGCCGCATCCGAAGCAGATCTTATGGGTGGATCTTGGAAGTGAAGTCAGCCCGTACGATATTCTGAGAAGAAGTGAAATGGAATAAGAGTTGAATTGGAGCCCTGGCGAAAGCCGGGGCTTCTGGCATTTTTAAACATAACACTGTATACATCTCGACTTTAACGCGTTGGAGTGTTATACTGAAAACCAGCTGATGAAAATGTTTCGCAATAGGAAGCATCATCCGAAAGAATATGACCAGATAAGGTCGAAACAAACGTTAAGATAGGAAAGGCTGTGTAGCATGAAGATTATTGTGTGTATGAAACAGGTTCCGGCAAGCTCCAAGGTTGATATTGCCCCAGAGACCGGCAACCTTAAGAGGGGAAGCGCGGGACAGCGCACCAATCCATATGATCTCTACGCGCTGGAGTGCGCGCTGCAGATCCGCGAAAAAACCGGAGGCACCGTTACGGTGCTGACCATGGGACCGGGCCAGGCTGAGAGCATGATCCGGGATGCCTACAGCATGGGGGCTGATGAGGGCGTCATTTTAAGTGATCGCAAGTTTGCCGGTTCCGATGTGCTGGCAACTTCCTATGCCTTATCTCAGGGAATTGAGATGCTGGGCGGCGCAGATCTGATTCTCTGCGGACGCCAGACCACAGATGGCGATACGGCCCAGATTGGACCGGCCATTGCTGAGCATTTACATATTCCGCACTGCGCCTGGGTATCTGCCATTGAGGAGGCAGATGAAGAGCAGATTACGTTAAAACAGGATTTTGGAAGCGTGACCCAGATTTCCCGGATGCATTATCCTTGCCTGGTTACTGTGGACAAGGATATTTGCGTTCCGAGACTTCCATCCTGGCGTCTGAGCAAAGAGACGAAAGACCGACCGGTGCGCGTGGTAACCTTTGATGATCTTCCAAGACCGGATCTGACCCGTTTTGGTGCAGTCGGCTCTCCGACCCGGGTTGAGCGCATCTTTGCGCCGGAGGCAGGGGCAGCCAGTGTGGTACTGGCGGGAACGGCAGCAGAAAAGGCAGACCAGCTGGCAAAGCTGCTGGCAGAGCGAAAATATATCTGATCGGAGGAAACGACTATGAAGTTATTGCGATTTGATCCGGAGCTCTGCACCCTTTGCGGAGCCTGTATCGATAAATGCCCGTTTGGTGCCATCACCATGGAGAAAACGGGAATCACGTTAAATGAAAACTGCCGGATGTGTGGTGTCTGTGTGAGACAGTGCCAGAGCAAGGCACTTTATTTTGAGCAGAAGGCTGGCGGAGAGGACAAGAGTACCTGGAATGGCATCCTGGTCTATGCGGAGCAGGAGCGCGGCAAGGTGCATCCTGTGGTTTTTGAGCTGATCGGGGAAGCAAGAAAGCTGGCAAAAAAAGTGGGCTACAAGGTCTATGCGGTCATGGTAGGAACTAACGGAACTGCGGAGAATGCCAAAGAACTTCTGCCATACGGCGTAGACGAAGTGTTTGTTTATGGGCATGAGGGCTTCGCCGGATTCAAGGCAGACTGCTATGCGGATGCTGTGGCAGACTGCATCTCCAAACTGCGTCCGTCGGTGGTTCTGGTTGGCGGAACTTCTCTGGGACGTTCCCTGGCACCGCGTCTTTCTACCCGCTTCCACACTGGCCTGACCGCAGACTGCACGAAACTGGAAATGAAATCCAACACCGATCTGGTGCAGATACGTCCGGCATTCGGCGGAAACATCATGGCCCAGATCGTCATCAGCGAATCCCGTCCGCAGTTTGCTACGGTCCGCTATAAAGTCATGGACCGGGCGGAAAAGGTGGAGAAACCGTCTGGTAAAGTTACCATCTGCAATGTATCAGAGGATATGGTTCGTTCCCGCATCGAGGTACTTTCCGCGAAAGTACTGGAGCATGTACGCTCCATTGAGGAGGAAGATGTACTGGTGGTTGCAGGACGCGGCGCAGGAAAAGCGCTGGATCAGTTACAGGAGCTGGCAGAGCTTCTGGGTGGCCAGCTGTGCTTTACCCGTCCCATGGTTGAGGATGGATACGGAGATACCGCCCACCAGATTGGTCTGTCCGGACGCACCGTAAAGCCGAAGCTGATCCTGACCTTTGGTGTATCCGGCGCAATTCAGTTTACCGCCTGCATGAACAGTGCGGAATGTATTGTCGCAGTCAACAATGACCCTGAGGCACCGATCTTTAATATTGCGGATATCGCTATCAAGGATGATCTGTATGCTGTGCTGCCGGAGTTTTTAAACGATGTAAAAAACAGAAAGGACGGTGAGTGATATGCCGTTTCCATACAAAAAAATGACCGAAGAGGATTTCGCTTACCTCCGCGGAGTGACCGCGCCGGAGCGTGTCTGGGTCGGTGACGAGATCGCGAGAGAATATTACCATGATGAGATGCCGGAGTACGGCGTGTTCCCGCCGGAGCTCTACGTGGAAGTGCTGGATAAACAGGAAGTCAGCAGGATCATGAAATATGCCTGGGAGCAGAATATACCGGTGGTTGTCCGCGGAGCCGGTACCGGCCTTGCGGGAGGCGCAAACTGTAAGTACGGCGGCATCCTGCTGTCCGTCATGAAAATGAATAAGATGGTCTGCTTGGATAAGGCCAACATGACTATCACGGTGCAGCCGGGCATGCTTCTGACCGAGGTGGCAGCAGCTGCAGCGGCAGAGGGCCTGTTCTATCCGCCGGATCCGGGCGAAAAGACCGCGTCCATCGGCGGCAATGTCATCACCAATGCAGGCGGCATGCGTGCGGTCCGCTATGGACTGACCCGGGACTTCGTCCGCTGCATCGAGGCGGTGCTGCCGGATGGAGAGATTGTCCAGTTCTCTTCCAATGTGGTAAAGAACACCACTGGTTACGATATCAAGGATCTGGTGATTGGTTCTGAGGGAACCCTGTGCATCCTCACGGAAGTAACCTTAAAGCTGATGCCGGCACCGAAGTTTACCCGCACCCTGGTGATGCCTTTTGAAAACCTGGAAAGCTGCATCGACATGGTGCCGCGCCTTCTGCAGATGGCAGCCGTTCCAACCGCCATTGAGTTTTTGGAGCGGGAACTGATCGACATCGTGGAGCGCAACCTTCACAAGCTGCTTCCGGTAAAAGAGGGCGATGCCGTGCTGATCGTTATGTACGACGCGGGCAGTGAGCAGGAACTCTTATCCGCCTGCACCGAGGCATCCGATGCGGCCCTGGAAGCCGGAGCCATCGACGTTTACATTGCCGACACGCCGGAACGTATCGCGTCCGTATGGTCTGTGCGTGGAGCAATTCTCGAGGGCATGAAGGCCGAGAGCGTAGCACAGGAGGAGTGCGATGTGGTTGTACCGCGGGCAAAGATCGCGGAGTATGTACGCCTGGCAAAGGGCATCGGAGCCAAGTACGGCATCCGTGTAGAGCCCTGCGGCCATGCTGGCGACGGAAACATCCACACCGAGATGCTGCGTGACGCCTCCATGAGCGACGAAGACTGGATCAAAGGAACCAGAGCCTGCCTCACCGAACTCTACGGCGTATCCAAGCAGTTCGGCGGCCAGCTGTCCGGCGAACACGGAATCGGAAACGGACGACTGGAATACTTAAAGCCGTTTGTCGGCGACCGGATGTATAAGCTGTATCAGTCCATCAAGCTGGCGTTTGATGAGAAGCTGATATTGAATCCGGGAAAAATCATCACCTTTGAGGAATAAAAATTTAAATCATGTTCACGAAAGGTCCGAAGCAGGCCGGGGCGGTAGCCCGCTGCGCAAAATAGAAGTGCTGTGTTCGGACGATGTGGCTGACAGCCGTTTGCGGATAGTCGGAC
>OCAS01000567.1_pt1 | contig 28475 bp, 25 predicted proteins | sample 1550751 | NCBI WGS metagenome assembly OCAS01 (sample SAMEA2580301, study PRJEB22360) | human gut metagenome | biome: human gut; feature: human-associated habitat; material: faeces | place: Denmark | collected 2008/2010
ATGCAATTGTAAGTGTAAATTCAACTAGATTGTTGTGTAAGAGTCTTTTCTACTTAGCTACTTTGAAAGTGGAATTTAACTTTTCACTTCAGCACAGGAAGTTATGTCGAAAAGTCATGGTAATCTATGTGTGTTTCGTTTATAATATTCTCTAGGTGATGAGAATGAATTATGTGTTATACGGAGAAGAACAATATCTGCTGCAGGAATCACTGACAAGGATCGTCAGGAGTCATGTTCCGGGTGCCAATGATTTGAACAAACTTGTTTATGATGCGGATACGACGGATTTGGATGTGATTCTGGAGGACGCGATGACGATTCCGTTTTTCTCAGACTGCAAGATCATTCTTGTCTATCATGCGAATTTTCTTAGTGCGGCAAATGAGCATGCAGTGGATACTGCAGCGCTGGAGCGTTATCTGGACGATCCGCTGGAGTCGACAGTACTGGTGCTGATCGGTGATTTTGAAAAGCTGGACGCCAGAAAGAAAATCGTAAAAAAGGTGCAGAAAACATGCAAGGTCCTGCAATATCGAAAGCTGGATGAGCAGGGAAAGCAAAGCTATGTGCAGGAGCAGGTGAAAAAGCGTTCTCTTCAGATAGAGCCCTCTGCCATGCAGGCGCTGCTGCGTCGCTTACCGCTGGATATTCGCACCATACAGACCGAAATGGAAAAGCTGGAGCTGTATGGCAGCGTGATCAGCAGTGATGTGGTTGAAAGGCTGGTGACCCGGCCGCTGGAGGAGGATGTCTTTCAGCTGGTCAATGCAGTGGTGGACCGCGACCTTCGAAAATCCTTCCATATGTGGCAGGATCTGTGTGTGTTGAACAAGGATGCCATTTACCTGATTGCCCTGCTGGCTGCACAGTTTCGATTTCTGTATGAGGTGAAGGCGCTGATGCTGCATGGGAAAGGGAAGGATGCCATCAAGGATGAGCTGAAGGCGCATCCCTATCGTGTACAGCTGGCGATGAAGACGGCGCAGCGGCTGGGTATCGGTTATCTGATGCATTTTCTGGAACAGCTGGCAACGCTGGATCAGAATCTGAAGGCCGGGCGTCTGGATAAAAAGCTGGGCTTTGAAATGTTTTTGCTGGGAATACAAGGAGTGCGACAATGAAATCACTAAAGGAATTATACAGGATCGGTCCGGGGCCGTCCTCATCACATACGCTGGGGCCGCAGCGCGCCGCCAGCTTGTTTAAGGAGCGTTATCCAAACGCACATCATTATGAGGTGGAGCTGTTTGGATCACTGGCGCTGACAGGAAAAGGGCATTTAACCGATTATATCATCATCGAAACGATGAAGCCGAAGGAATGCGTGGTCCTTTTTAAGAATCGCAGGGAGTTGAAGCATCCCAATACGATGCAGCTGTCAGCCTATGATGAAGCGGACCGGCTGCTTGGAGAATGGACGGTCTATTCCATAGGCGGCGGTGCTATTCAGATTGAGGGTGAAAAAAGCAAGGAAGGCGCGGATGTCTATCCGCACCATCTGATGAAGGATATCGAAGCTTATTGCGAGACGCACTCCATGACGCTTTGGGAGTATGTGAATCACTTCGATCCGCTGGATGATTATATGGATACCATCCTGCAGCAGATGATGGCGACGGTTGACGGCGGTCTAGCCAGGGAAGGAGTGCTTCCGGGGGATCTGAAGCTGAAGCGAATTGCAAAGGAATTGAAGCAGAAGGCGGATACGGCAAAAAGTGCCGCCGAGCGGGAAAAACTGCTGCTGTGTGCCTATGCCTACAGCGCAAGTGAGGAAAATGCATCAGGAAGTATGACAGTCACCGCTCCAACGCTGGGAAGCAGCGGCATTCTGCCGGCGCTGGTATGCTATTATCACCGCATTCTGGGAGTATCCAGAGAACAGCTCCGCAACGGTTTGAAGGTGGCAGGTCTGTTTGGAAATCTGATTAAGGAAAATGCCACGATTTCCGGTGCACAGGGCGGCTGTCAGGCAGAAATCGGTGCGGCGGTTGCGATGGGTGCCGCTATGGTTTCCTATCTTCGCGGACAGACGATGTGCCAGATTGAATATGCAGCAGAAATCGGAATCGAACACCATCTGGGTCTTACCTGTGATCCGGTAGGCGGTTATGTTATGATTCCCTGCATTGAACGAAATGCTGTCGGCGTGCTGCGTGCCATGGATGCCGCAGTATTAGCGGAGGGCATCAGCGATTTAAGAGAGCATAAGGTCAGCTTTGACATGGTTGTCAACACCATGAATTATACCGGCAGAAAAATCCCAATCGAGCTCAGGGAAACATCACTGGGCGGACTGGCAAGGGTTGTGCCATTGAAATAAGAAAGAAGGATTGGTTTTTATGAAGGGTCTGATTGTATACTCCTCGCTCAGCGGGAATACAAAAAAAATTGCAGAAGCAATCGCAGAGGTTGCCGAGGACAGCGAGCTGATTTCCGTCAGGGAATTTCAGTCTTCAATGCTAGCGAATTTTGATCTGTTTTACATCGGATACTGGGTGGATAAGGGAGATTGTGATGCTGCAACTTTACGTCTGCTCGCTCAGCTGAAGGATAAACGAATTGTCCTGTTCGGAACGCTGGGAGCTGCAGAGCAAACAGAGTATTATGACAGGGTGAAGCAGCAGGTGGAGTCCCACGCCGCACACTGCCACATACTCGGGCATTTTCTGTGTCAGGGTGCTGTCGGTGAAGCGGTGATTGCACGCTATCAAAGCATGCTTGCTGAGCATCCTCAGGATGAGCATATAAAACAGCAGCTTGCCAATTATGAAAACGGAAAGTCCCATCCGGATGAACAGGATCTTGCCAATGCCAGAGCTTTCGCGAAATCCATCGGCTGAGATACCATACACAAAGGGCTTCTATGTCTACATCCTGCGCTGTCAGGATGATTCACTATACACCGGATGGACAACGCATCTTCGTCATCGTTTCCATCAGCATGCGATCGGAAAGGGGGCACGCTATACCCGTGCCCGCCGCCCCCTGGAGCTGTACTACTTTGAAAGCCATGCCGATAAGCAGGCTGCCATGCGTAGAGAATATCAGATCAAGCAGCTCAGCAGATCGGAAAAACTAAAACTGAAATATCGCAGCGAGGATGTTTGACCGCATTGCTTGCTGCATTTTTCATTTGATGATCTCTTATCAGTCGGGGAAAGAGTAGTAAAGCAGGCATATTCGAAAAAGTGCTGCAGCAAGGAAAAACCCTCCATGGTTGGGTATTCTCAATGGTGTGTAAGAACAGCTTTCTTAATTGATCCTGCACAAGACATAGCTTCTTTTGACTGTCGGATATGAAAAAAAAGATGCAAATACATTCTTGGATGGAATGCCCTTGCATCTTTTAAGCTTTATAAGCCGGTAAGGAGTGCCCTTGGTGTGATTTTTTGTTTAAGACCTGTGCGCACTTGACAGATCACATCACGAATACGATGGCAATGAAATGCAGAATACTTGCCAGATTGATACAGACATGCCAGACGGAATGAAAGTATTTTTTTTGTGGCTTTCCATAAAAGAAGGCGCCAATCGTATACATAACACCTCCGCCGACAATCAATACGAGAAACAGGGGACTTGCCTTTGACAGCAGCGTCGGCAGAAAGAAGATAGCCGTCCAGCCCATAATCATATAGATGGTCATGGAAAGCTTGGGATAGCTTTTTGAGCTGATGGCCTTTAACAGCACACCGCCAAGCACTGCGCTCCATTCGATTGCCAGTATCAGATAACCCTGCCATCCGCCGATCAGCGTCAGTGCAATCGGTGTATAGCTTCCTGCTATTGCAAAGTATATACAGATGTGATCCAGCTTGCGAAAAACATATTTATGTGTGGTACCAAACGGCATGCAATGATACAATGCGGATACCAGAAACATCAGAAACAGACATAGAATGAACACCGACACACCGGCCGCCAGTTCGCTCCCTGATTTGTTATAGGAATATACGGCTGCTGCCGGAAGAGAGCATATACATAAAAACGCCATGATCCCGTGAGTCACACAGTTGGCGACCTCTTCTCCAAAGCCCAGTCGGAACATGTCCCGCATGGATTTTTCCTCCATGAGTATCACCTCCGTAAATCTTATGCCTGTGGTCAGTATAATACAATCTCAAACGGAATGCAATGCTTTTTCCTGAATAAGGTTCATTTTGTGATAATAACTTAATAATATAGTAATCAATACTGTATAGCAGAATATCGATATTTCGAACTGCAATATGCATATGGTATGAATAAAAGTTAAAAAAGACTGAATTCTTCACAAGTTTTAATGCGAACAGTATAAACTTATGCTATAATAACCATTGGTATTTGCTGTTGTTTACAGCAAATGAATGGAGGCATCTATGTTTTTAAAACGTATTGAACTGCAGGGCTTCAAGTCCTTTGCGGATAAATCCATCATCACCTTTGATTCCGATGTGATTGGAATTGTCGGTCCGAATGGATGCGGGAAAAGCAATATCAATGACGCAATCCGCTGGGTGCTCGGTGAACAGAGTGTGAAGTCACTGCGTGGAAATAATATGAGTGATGTCATTTTCAGCGGCTCTACAGCACGCAAGGCAGTCAATATGGCGGAGGTTACGCTGGTGTTTGATAATTCCCGTCATATCATGAATGTCGAATTTGAGGAGGTAGAGGTGACCCGCCGTCTGCACAGGACGAGCGGGGAAGGGGAGTATTTCATAAACAAGGCTCCCTGCCGTTTAAAGGATATCGTCAATCTGGTAATGGATACCGGTCTGGGCAGAGATTCTCTTTCCATCATATCACAGGGAAATATTTCTGCGTTTGCCGATGCGAAGCCGGAGGACCGTCGTGCTTTGTTTGAAGAGGCAGCAGGAGTTGCGAAATATAAAAAGCGCAAGAATGAATCGCTGTCAAAGCTGAACCGGACACAGGATAATCTGAGTCGTCTGGAGGATATCATCATGGAGCTGGAGCGACAGGTGAATCCGCTGAAGCGTCAGGCGAAAAAGGCAGAGGTCTATCTGGAAAAGAAAAAGCAGCTGGAGGTTATTGAGGTCAGCGTGCTGGTGGATGAAATCGAGAAGCTGAGCGAGCAGATCGACATGCTGAAGAAAAAGGCGTTTGATCTGGACAGCCAGAAGGCCATGCATGAAACCACCATCCAGGTCGAGGATGTAAAAAACAGCGAGCTGCGTAACGAAATGTATCAGCTGGACCGTGAGGTGAACAAGCTGCAGGAGCAGTATGCCAAGCTGAGCGAGGAATCCAGAATGCTGGAAACCCGGAAAATTGAAATGGATGAAAAACGAAAGTATGCGCTGGAGTTTGCGAGCAATGCCGAAAAAGCCAAAGAGCTGAAGGCTATGATGGAAGAGGCGCATTATGAATATGAAGACCGTTCGAAGCGATTAAAAAATCTGGAAACGGATATTGCTTTGCAAAAGGAGGCAGCGGCCAGGCTGGAGCATGATGTATCCTACTGCACGCAGGAGAATGCGCAGGCAACCTCGATTCTGAACCGTCTGGAAAACCGCAGGGCGGTACTGGAAAATCTGGCAAAGCAGCCGTTTAATCATCAGCAGGCGGTAAAATCCGTATTGGATGCCGGTCTGAATGGAATTCTGGGCGTGGTATCTCAGCTGTTTAAACCGCTGATGAATTATGAAACAGCAATTTCCAATGCGCTTGGCGGTGCGCTGTATCATATCGTGACCGTGGATGAGGAAGCAGCACGGCATGCCATCACCTTTTTGAAAAAGAATCAGTCCGGACGTGCAACCTTTCTTCCGCTGCCGGTTATGAAGCCGCGCTATATGCAGAAGGAGCACCGTATGCTGGCGGAAAACAGTGTCGGTTTTCTGGGCGTTGCCAGCGAATTTGTAGAAAATGACACGCAGTTTGATACCCTGCGGGATGCATTGTTCGGCAATGTTGTTATTACGGATAATCTGATCCATGCGAATGCGATCGCCAAGCTGCTGCGTTTTCAGTATAAAATCGTTACGCTGGAAGGCGATATCGTCAACCGCGGAGGAAGCATGACCGGTGGTAAGGGAAGAAACAATTCCACACCGTTAACGATACAGAAGGAATTGAATCAGGTGCTGCAGAGTCTCGAAGGTCAGCAGATGAAGGTGGAGGGATTGAAAAATCAGCTCTATGCGCTGCAGGCTAAAAAGGAACAAAACAGTGCAAATCTGGTACAGATGCAGATTTCCAGTGCACAGCTGGATCCGATTGTAAAAGCCAAATGGGCAAAATATGATCGCTTGAAAAGTGATTATGAGCAGATTGCACCAAAGGAGGATCTGGATAAAGCCGAGCTGCTGGAGGATGATATCGTCGTTAAGCTGAGCAATGTGCATTCCCGCATTGACGAGGTCAGCTCCTCAATGAAAAGCAAGCGGGAGCGCCGTATGAAGGCCGGCAGCGAAGTGGAACGCAAGGATGCCCAGATTCGCCAGCTGCGAAGGGATCTTAATATATTGCAAAATGAACAGCGCGAGGTGGAGGTGGCACAGGCGAAGGCGGAAACAAAGCTGGAAACCACGCTGGAACGTTTAAGCTCCACCTATGAGATGACCTTTGAATATGCGCAGAGTCAGAAGGCGGAGATCGATATCGTGGAGGCACGCAAGCAGGTTGTGATTCTTCGTCAGGAAATCTCCTCCTTGGGGAATGTAAATCTGGATGCACCGCAGGAATACAGGGAGGTCAGTGAGCGTTTTGAATTCTTAAGCAGACAGCGGGATGACCTGATGGCTGCCAAGGATAAGATTTTGGAGGCCATTGATGAAATGGATGATATCATGGTCAAGCAGTTTCAGGAGATGTTTGATAAGATCAACGCACAGCTCAACGATGTCTTCCGTGCGCTGTTTGGAGGCGGTAAGGCACGCTTGTTCATGGTGGACCCGGAGGATGTGCTGAATACCGGTATTGATATCGATGTGCAGCCGCCGGGAAAAACCGTACAGAATATCCGTCTGTTCAGCGGTGGAGAAAAGAGTCTGATCGCCATCTGTGTCCTGTTCTCCATTCTGAAGGCAAGAACGATGCCGCTTTGTATCTTTGATGAGGTTGAGGCAGCGCTGGATCAGGCAAATGTGGAGCGCTTTGCGAAGTATATTGCACAGTTTCGCGGGGAGAGTCAGTTTATCGTCGTGACGCACCGCCCGGGAACCATGGCGCAGTGTGATGCCCTGTATGGGGTAACTATGCAGCAAAACGGTGTTTCCCAGCTGCTGAAGGTGAAGCTGCAGGATGCAATCAACATGATTGATAAGGAAGAGGTGAAGGCATAATGGGTATTTTTTCAAAATTAAAGCAGACATTTTCATCCAAAAAGGATGGGGATCGCTATCTGAGCGGTCTGGATAAATCAAAAAAGTCGTTTTCAGAACGCATTCGGAAGCTGGCACTTGGCTTTACCGGTGTCAATGAGGAGTTTCTGGAGGATTTGATGGTCGTACTGCTGGAAGCGGATATCGGCATTAAAACAGCACAGAAAATCGTGGATGAGGTCGAAAGCCGTGCGATGGATCAGAAGCTGAAGAGCTTTGATGAAATCAGTGAGTGCCTGATTGAGGTTATGCATGAGCTGTATGCCAGTGTTGAGGACGAGGATTTCCATAAAAATGAAGATGGTCCGACGGTCATTTTGATGGTCGGCGTCAACGGCAGCGGGAAAACGACAACGACGGCAAAGCTGACAAAGCTGTTTCAATCAGAGGGTAGCAGCGTTGTACTTGCGGCAGCGGATACCTTCCGTGCCGGCGCGATCGACCAGCTGGCAAAATGGGCGGACCGTCTGGGTGTGACCTGCATTAAGGGAAGAGAAGGCGGCGATCCGAGTGCTGCACTGGTGGATGCCTGCCGCTATGCGAAGGAGCATGGCATGGATTATCTGATCGGGGATACCGCAGGACGTTTGCAGAACAAAGCAAATCTGATGCAGGAGCTGAGCAAGATGCGCAGAGTTATCGAACGGGAAATTCCGGGAGCACCGCATGAGGTGTGGCTGGTGCTGGATGCCACAACCGGACAAAACGGAATTTCACAGGCACAGATTTTTCTGGAAACAACGAAGGTAAGCGGTATTATACTGACCAAGATGGATGGTACGGCAAAGGGGGGCATCGTCATTGCGATACGCGATCTTTTGGGACTGCCGGTAAAATACATCGGACTCGGTGAGAAGGAGGACGATCTGCGTCCGTTTGATATTGATTCCTATCTGTACGGTCTGTGCGAGGATATTTTACAGCATGATTGATCAGATGGAACGGATGAATGCGCTTCTGGATGCCTATGAACAATTGCTGACAGAGAAGCAGCGGGAAATCCTGAATCTGTATTACAAGGAGGATTTGTCGTTTTCCGAGATTGCGGAGAATCTGCACATCAGCCGTGCGGCTGTCAACGATCATATCAAGCGCAGCACGCATATTCTTGCGGAATACGAAAAAAAGCTGCATCTTGTGCAAAATTATGAAACAAGAAGCAGGATTTATGATAAAATGAAAACAGTCGGAAACGATGCGATACGAAAACTGGTAGAACAGCTAGAAAATTTAGAATGACTTTAGGAGGATAACATGTCAAAAATTATTTCAGTGAACGCAGGGAGTTCATCATTAAAGTTTCAGTTATTTGAAATGCCGAGCGAGGAGGTTCTGACAAGCGGAATCGTTGAGAAAATCGGATTTGAGGATGCCATCTTTACCATCAAGGTGAACGGAGAAAAAATTAAGAAGGTACTGCCGATTCCGGATCACACAAAGGCAGTCAGTATGCTGCTGGAAGCGCTGGTGGAGTATAAGATTGTAAACAGTCTGGATGAAATCACCGGTGCGGGACACCGTGCTGTCCACGGCGGGGAAATTTTTAAGGAAAGTGTACCGGTAACGGAAGACGTTGTAGAAAAATTTGCTTCCTTAAACGATTTGGCACCGCTGCATAACCCGGCAGGTCTTGTCGGATACAATGCATTTAAAAATAATCTGCCAAACTGCAAGCATGTTTTTGTGTTTGATACAGCATTCCATTCCACAATGCCGAAGGAATCCTACATCTACGCATTGCCAATGAAATATTATGACGAATACAAGATTCGCCGCTATGGCTTCCACGGAACAAGCCACAAGTATGTATCTCTGCGCTGCGCAGAGCTGATGAACAAGAAAGTGGAGGATACCAAAATCATTACGTGTCATCTGGGAAACGGAGCAAGCATTACAGCAGTTGACGGTGGTAAATCCATCAACACCTCCATGGGCTTCACACCGCTTGCGGGTGTTATGATGGGGACACGCTGCGGTGACATCGATCCTGCAATCGTAACATACATTATGAAAAAGACGGGTGCAACTCCGGATGAAATGGATGATATCATGAACAAGCAGTCCGGTATGCTTGGTGTCAGCGGCATCAGCTCCGATGCACGTGACATCGAGGATGGCTGCAAGGAAGGGAATCCGGCAGCACTTCTGACAGCAGAGGTATATGTAAACCGTGTCATCAATGTTGTCGGCGGCTACTACGCACAGCTTGGTGGTGCGGATGCCATCGTCTTTACCGGAGGAATCGGTGAAAACGACACCAACATGCGTAAAATGATCTGTGACCGTCTGTCAGCGGCATTCGGTATCCAGCTGGATGAAGAATTGAATGGAAAGACAAGAGGCAAGGAAGTCCTGCTGTCCACTGCGGAAAGTAAGGTAGCGGTATGGCTGATTCCGACAAATGAGGAACTCATGATTGCCCGTGATACATACCGTCTGATTGCGTAATTATGAATACCGACATTTTATTTGAGCTTGTCGAACAGTATGATATCATTACGATTTACCGCCATGTGTCTCCCGATGCGGATGCCCTTGGTGCACAGTTTGGACTGAAGCAGTGGATACAGGAAACATATCCGCAAAAGCAGGTGTATGCGCTGGGCAGGGATGCCGGCAGCAAGCAGTCCCTGTTTCCGCAGATGGACGTTGTCCCTGATGAAACCGTCGCTGCCTCTCTTGCCATCATTCTGGATACGGCAAACGGTGCCCGTGTGGATGATGATCGCTGGAGTAAGGCGGCACGTACCCTGAAAATCGATCACCACATCGTCGTAGAGAGCTTTGCGGATGTGGAGGTTGTCGAGGATTTGTTCGGGGCAACGTGTGAAATGCTGGCCTATATGTTTGAACAGAAGCAGCTGCGGCTGTCAGCAACCTGTGCACAATATCTGTACGGCGGCATTATTGCGGATACCCTTCGCTTTTCCATTGCGACCATAAAGCCGAGAACGCTGCGTACGGCAGCCTATCTGCTGGAAATGGGCGTGGATGTAAAAAAAGCCAACGAGGATAATTTCTCCACCTCCTATCGGCTCTATCGCTTTGAAAACTATATCCGCAGCAATGTTTCCCTGCTGGAGGGACATGTTGCCTATATGATCATTAACCGCGAGGACTATGAGCGTTTTCAGCTTACCTTTAACGAAGCAAAGGAAAAGGTGTTTGTGCTTGGCGGCGTGGATGAATTTGAAGCATGGGCGCTGTTCACGGAAAAAGAACGGGATGAAAACGGCAGACGTATTTACAATGGCAGTCTTCGTTCCAAGAACCGCACGATCAATGATATCGCAAACCGGTATCAGGGCGGCGGACATCGCTTTGCCTGCGGAGTAAAGGGTTTGTATGAGGAAACGATACAGGAGCTGCTGCAGGAGCTTTGTGAGCGTGTAAACGAATAGAAAACAGGCAGTGTACGAGGGTATGCTGCTTTTTCTTATTTGCTTTTGGAAAGTTGACTATAAGAGGTTGTGAGGATGGTGCAGGCTATGGTAAAATTTAAGACAAAGAAAGAGGGATTGGATGGATACGATATTTTCATATGAATTGCGAAGAGAGCAGCCGCTCAGTACAGAAGAAAAACAGAGGATTCGTGTGATTCTGGACGCATACCGCATCCCGGAGGAACAGCTCTCTTCATGGAACGGGGATTCCTGCTCTTTGCCGTTGTTTCGCTGCTTTGAAGCGCCACTGCTGTATAGCGAGCATATTCGAATAGCAGACAGTGAAACAGCATATACAGCGGCAGCCCACTGGTGCTGTATGCTGGATGCCCTGCAGGAGGCATTGTCCGGTGTTGTTATATCCGCAGTGATGCAGGAGGCGGTTGTGCACGATGCAGAGCATGGCTTTCTGATTCCCTCTATGGACAGGGAAGCGTTTCTGCGATGCAAAAGGCAGGAGCGTGTGGAAGCTGCTTTGGACAGTCCGCAGTCGGAAGAACCGGTTTTGTTCACAGAGCAGGCACCTCTATATGCAACCAGGCTGTATCTTAAGCCTCTTTTACAACAGAAAATTGAACAGCAGGTTGCTGCATTTGAAGCCAGACTGCAAATCCTTCTGCCTGCCTGCTATCGTGATTTTTTGATTCGCTACAACGGAGGTGCTGCAACGGATACATATTTCTATATGGAGAATGCAGGGGAAACCGTATATTGTCTGGATCAGTTTTACGGCTTTCATGAGGGGGATACAGGCTTTCCTGCTATGTCAAGGTGCCTATGGTTTACAGAACTGCTGGAACAGGGCTATCTTTGTATTGCAGGGGATGCCTTTGGCAACCATATCGTGCTGCGTATTCGTGAAAATGGCTATGGCGGGGTTTTCTTTTACGCGCACGACAATATTCCCCGTTTTCATGCATTGAGCAGTGATTTCTTTCATTTTATGATGCAGGTGCAATCGCATATTGATGTACTCCAGCCATCGGCTGCACTCACACAGGTATATATTTGCAGGCTGGAGGATGACAGTCAGGATGCACGTGTACAAAAGCGCCCGCTGGATGTATTTCTGGAGGGGGAGATGGCTGCGGATAAGGCAGAAAGGGTGCAACAACTCATGGAAGAGGCAGAGCCGCGTATAGAGGGCTTCCTGCATTTTGACACCTTTGCATTCCGCCTTGCTGTAATAGAGGAGCTGATGTATGTGCAGAAGCTTCTTCCTTCCTTTGAGCTTTATGACAAACTGTATGAACTGCATGTGGATCCGGAAGGGGATTTCCGTTATCACGGTCCCTTGCTGTATGCGCTTCGTTATTTCAAGGAGCTAAGGATACCCGTGGCATTGGCAGAGCATGTGGAATCTCTGACACTGGATGGAGGAAATGAGATTTATGGACAGATCATGCTGGAGTGGGACGGCGAGTATTCCCTGTTTGATATCGCGGACGTGAAGGAGCGTGAGCTGAAGCAGTTTGGAAATCTGAAGCAGGTCGCTGTAAACGGGCTCGCGGAGCCTGCCTTTGTACGCAGTCTGCGTATGCAGGGAATCCGCGTAACCGATCGCTTTGACGAGCAGGATTATGCTTGTGAAAAGCTGCAGCACCTTCTGACAAACTGGGAAACCTGCTGTGTTTATGCTGAGCGAAGTGATGCGGCAGCACAGCTGCTTGCTGCCCTTCGCTATTGCATGGGAGGTTACTATAAAGAGATGTTTCATCCATCCCTGCAGCACTGGGAACAGCTGCACGAGCCCGGTGTGGCGAAAGATACGCTTTCAGAGCTTGCGAAACAGCTGCAGACTCTCGGACTTACCCTTATGCGGTATGAGCCGGGTATAGAGGGCTGCTGTCTGCTGGTCACAAGAAATATTACGGCCTGCATTGCTCTTTTGAAAAAAGACGCTAGGTATACACTTGTTCAGCATTGCGGTGTATGGAGCATCAAGGAAACAAATCAGCCAACCCTGACACGGACGCAATCCGATACAGATCCGGGGGTTTCCCAAAGACAGGAGGAAGCCGGACAGATATGCAGACCGCAGCCGGAAATGAGAAAGCAGATGAGTCGTATGCAAAAGCGGATGCTGTTTGCCGTCTGTGCTGCTGTGCTGGGAGGTATTGCCCTTTTCATCATCAATTCCATTCTTGTATCCAATCAGGAAATGATATGGGATGAAAATCTGAATTACGATTATCAGGTGGTATGCAAGGGCAACGATGGGGATTGTCAGCTGCGCAGCAGTGATGGAGTCCTGTATTTCACGCAACCCTTTCAGGAAAGCGAGCCGACCTATTCTTCTCTGCTTGCCGTAAGAGAATATAATAACAGGAATTATGACCGCATCTATGATGTTACGCAGAGGAAATTTCTCCACGGAGATTTTCTGCATGTGCGTGTTGTAGAGCTGAAGGAGGACGGGGAGCCTATGGAATACAGGGGTTTGCTTGCGACAAAGGATAAGAAAAATTATATGCTCTACAGTGAAAAGCATAAAAACGGCATCAGGGTGAAGCCGGATACCTATGGTTCTGTGGGCTACGGCCCCTTTGATGTTGATACAGGAGTTGAATGGAATGACTGAGAAAGGAGGACGCGCTCATGTCCATACTTGGAATTGATCTGGGCACAACCAATTCACTGGCCTGTGTTTGGAAAGGGAAGGAAGCGATATTGATACCGAATGCATTTGGAAGCTATCTGACACCCTCTGTTGTCAGCTTTCTGGAAAACGGAGAGGTGCTGGTTGGGGAGGGGGCTAAGCAGCGGCTGCATACGCATCCTTCACTGACCTTTGCGGAGTTCAAACGCTGCATGGGAACGGATACGGTGTATACGGTCCATGGAAAAACGTATTATCCGCAGGATTTAAGCGCCATGGTGATTCGCAAGCTGGTGGAGGATGCCAGTGTATTCCTGAATGAGAGGATTGAGGAGGCAATCATCAGTGTTCCGGCCTATTTCAATGATGATCAGCGCTGGGCAACCAAAATTGCCGGACAGCTTGCCGGTATCCGTGTGGAGCGTATCATCAATGAACCCAGTGCGGCAGCCTTATCCCAGCACATCCAGCAAACGGAAGAGGATATGCTTGCGCTCGTTGTGGATTTCGGTGGAGGAACACTGGACATTTCCATTGTCGAGGCTTTTGATAATGTCGTGGAAATACGGGCCATCAGCGGGGATAACCATCTGGGCGGCAGTGATTTTGATGAAGCAATCATGGATTGCTTTCTTGAAGAAAACGGATTGCAGAGAAAGGAGCTGCTCCCGCAGGAGCTGGCACTTTTGAAAACCGGGGTGGAAAGGGCCAAGATGCTGCTGAGTGTCCGTAAGGAATACAGCCTGCAGCTTTTCCTGCATCAGAAAAACTGCTGTATGGAATTAAACCGCGGGAAAATGACAGCTATCTGTATGCCTCTTTTACAGCGCATGCAAAAACCGCTGGAGCGGGTGCTGAAGGATTCTGAGATATCCCTGCAGGAGCTGCAGAAGGTCATTCTGGTTGGCGGCAGCTGTCGTATGCCAGCTGTTATACAGTATCTGGAGTTTTTGCTGAAGCGGGATGTAGAGCTGGTGCATGAGCCGGATCAGGCTATTGCAATCGGCTGTGGGACAGCGGGAGGCATCAAGGAGCGCTGCTCGGATATACGGGATGTATTCTTGAGTGATATCTGTCCATTCACACTCGGTTTGGCTGTTTACGATGATGGAGCGAGGGATTATGTGATGGAACCGATTATTGAACGCAACACGGCCTTACCCTGCAGTGTAAACCGCATGTTTTCCTATCGCAGCACAAGCGGAGAGCTGCAGACATCGATCCTGCAGGGGGAGCACCGCAAAGCGGCAGCCAATCTGGTTGTGCGGACAGTGCGTATAAAAGTACCTAAGACAAGCGAAGAATATCAGCCGATTTCCGTCCGGTTTACCTATGATATCAACGGACTTCTGGAAGTGGAAACAAATACCTTCCATGAAGAGAGCGCAAGTCGTGTCGTGATACAGAACCGCATGAACCGGATGAGCGAGGAGGAGGTTCATCAGCGCCTGCGGGAGCTGCAGGCATATAAGCTGCCATCACAGGAAAAAGAGGTATACCGGCACTTGCTGGAACGCGGAGAGCGCATGTATTCTGAAAGCATCGGAGAGAAACGCATGCGGATTGCCGCCCTGCTGGAGGAATTCGAAGCAGCGCTGCAGCAGGAACAGCCACAGCATATTCGTGAGGTCTTTCGAAGGGTGAAGTCTGCCCTTGATGAGTGGGAAGCGGATGCTGTGAGCTTCTTCAGTTAGGAGAGCGTATGGAACTGGAACAGATAAAAGGGTTGTTGGACCTTGCGAATCTAGAGGATATCACCGCAATAAAAAAAGCCTATGCGAAGCAGGTGAAGCTGCATCATCCGGAGGAGGAACCCCAGGCATTTCAGCTGCTGCAGACAGCCTATCGTGAAGCTGTGCAGTATGCGCAGGCACAGCGCGCAGGACATGCCATCAAAGTGAACGTGCTGCAGGAGAAAGCAGAAGAATCAAATGACGAATCGTTTGAGGCTGTGTCTGCGGGATCCGTATCTTCCTGTGAGGGGCTGGTACAGGCAGCACCAAAAACGACAGATGAGCGGATCGAAGAGCTGCTGCAGGCACTGCAAAGCGGCAACACGCTCGCAGTAAAGAAACAGCTGCAAACGGCACAGCGGCTTGCGTTGTTGCAGGATACAGCATTTCTAACTGCGCTGAGTGAAGGACTGCAGAATCAGGTGAATCTGCTTTCCTATGCGATGCGGCAAACGCTTATCCAAGCGTTTCATCTGGATGCCGGACAGCTGCAGCCGGCACAGCAGGAGCTGTTAAGCAGTATCCGACAGGGGATACCGGATTTTCAGTCGTATCGTTATTCCTGCAAAAGAGATACGGCATATTTGCTGGATACATGGCGCGCGCTATGTCATAGCAAAGAGGAAGATAGCGAAGCTTGGCTGGAATTTCTGAACCACAAACACTGGACAAAGGATACCGTGGATGAGCTGACAGCGGAAAAAATTCTGGCACAGGAAATGAAAAAATGCTATGCGCACAGCAGTGCAGTGGCGGGGAAAATCTATTCCTTTCTGCATATCCGAGATCATCTCGCTCAGGACCCCGCACAAACCTATGCAAAGCTGAAGGAGCTGTTGGGTAGGGATGCCTCCTTTACACAGCAGAACTTCATCAGCTGGAGGAACCATGTACAGAAGCAGGCACTGCAATTCTTTGAGCTCTCCCATGAAGACAAGGGAGCTGAGGTATGGGAAGAATGGCTGCATAAGCAAAGCTTGGATAAAGCGGATCTGTATCTGCTGGAAAGGCTATCTTATTATGCGAAACATCACCATTATAAAAAAGAGGTAAGAAATCTCCTGTTTTCTTATTTTGAGCTGGAAACAGCGGAAACACCGGCAAAGCAGAGTCTGCGTAAAGCAATTCTGGAGGAACCGCCGGCATATCGCAGAAAAAAACAGATGCTTCTGCTGCTTGCACTGCTTGCTGCTTTATCTGCTGTACTCATACCGGCCCTATTAGGTCGGGCACAGGAACAGCGGAAAGCGGAGGATAGAAAACAGGAGGAGCTGCGAAATATACAGCAGGAAATGCTGGAGGAATCACAGCGGAAATCGCAGGAGCAGCTGGAAGCATTACAAAAGAAAATAGAAGCTGGCAATCAATGAGCTGAAGCGGTAAAGGGCTGCTGCAAACACCATCCCGTCCATGCTGCGGATAATTATAAGGAATCATCACCGTGACTGAGGTCATGGTTTTCTTTACGCAAGCTTCCAAAAGAAATTGAGCCAACAAGATGTGCCTGTGGCTAGCATTGGACACGATCGCCATAAAACTTCAGAAACCATGGTCACGCCCGTATTAAGAAGCATAAAAATATGATAAAATAAAGAAAGAGACGAGGTGTTGAGAATGAGTGTCCACTTACATGTGCGAAGCTGCTATACCCTGCTGCAGAGTACCCTGACGATTTCCAAAATCGTTGCGGCAGCCAAGCGCTGCGGTTATACAGCGGTCGCATTGACTGACAAGCATGTCATGCATGGTGCCATGGCGTTTTACCATGCATGTAAAAAAGAACATATCAAGCCGATTTTCGGGATGGAAGTGGACGTGCTGGAGCAGGAGGAGCTGTATGGCTTTGTCGTTCTTGCGAAAAATGATGCCGGCTATCAGAATCTGCTGAAGCTGTCCACCTGGCTGAATACCGGAGAGGAAAGACGCATACCGGATTTGGATACGCTCGCCTATTATGCAAAGGACTGCATTGTTTTGACAAACGGCGATCAGAATCAAATGGAAACTCTTATCGTAAAGGAGGAGCTGGATCTTCTGCGCCACTGGCTGAAGCTGTGCAGGAAGCAGTTTGCCGATTTTTATGTATCCATAGCACGCAATGATTCCGGCCTGATGGAAAAGAAAAATCCGGTCTTAAAGCAGCTGTGCGAGGAGCTGGATATTCCCTGTACGGCATTGTCCCGCGTTTATTTCGAACGGGAAGAGGATGAGGAGAGCTATAAGACGCTGTGTGCCATCAATCAGGGCGTATCGCTCCATGATAAAATGCTGAATTACAGTCCGCGCCGTTATTTCCGCAGCCCGCAGGAAATGCAGGAGCTGTATGAGGAGGCGGAGCTGCAGATGAGTGATCGTATTGCAGCACAGTGTCAGGTGGAGATGCAGCTGCCAAAGGCTGTGCTTCCGAAATTTCAAAACAAATACGGCGTAAGCAGTGAGGAATTCTTACGCAGTCTTTGTCAGAAGGGACTGCAGAAGCGTATGCAGTACCAGCCGATTTCATCCGTATACCAGCAGCGTCTGGACTATGAGCTGGATGTTATTATCCGCATGCAGTATGCCGATTATTTTTTGATCGTCTGGGACTTCATCCGGTTTGCGAAAACACAGCATATTTATATCGGTCCCGGACGAGGAAGTGCTGCCGGCTCCCTGGTAGCTTACTGTCTTGGTATCACGCATGTGGATCCGATTCGCTATCATCTGCTGTTTGAACGATTTCTGAATCCGGAACGTATTTCCATGCCGGATATCGATACGGACTTTCCGGATAACCGCCGTGATGAGGTGATTCATTATGTGGAGCAGCTGTATGGCAAGCACAGGGTATCCCATATCATCACCTTTAATACACTGGCGGCGAAGCAGGTGCTGCGGGATGTGGGAAAGGCGATGGAAATCAATCCCCGTCAGATCGACCGCCTGTGCAAGCTGGTTCCCAATGTAATCAAGGTGACACTGGACTATGCATATCAAAATGATGCGCGCTTCAAGGAGCTGATCAACAGCGGAGAAACGATGCGCCGCCTGTATGCGACTGCCCGAAAGCTGGAGGGACTGCCGCGTCATGCCTCTCTGCATGCGGCAGGTATCGTGTTTTCCGATGAAGCCATTGAGCAGGTGTGTCCGCTGATTGATGTGGATGAGGGTGTTTGTGCCACACAGTTTACAATGGAATATCTGGAGGAGCTCGGTCTGATCAAAATGGATTTTCTGGGATTGAGGAACCTTACCATCATCGATGAAATCGTACAGCATATCAATGCGACAGCGGATAAACAACTGGATATCATGCGGATACCGCTGAATGATGCCAAGACCTATGCGCTGATACGCGCGGTGGATACGGTGGGAGTCTTCCAGCTGGAGAGTGAGGGGATGAAAAATCTGATACGGAAAATGCAGCCGGACTGCTTTGAGGACATTGTCGCAACGATTGCATTGTTTCGTCCCGGTCCGATGGAAAACATTCCGGAATATCTGGATCGCAGAGAGCATCCGGAAAAGGTCGATTATATCCATCCCAGCCTGCAGCCGATCTTACAGAATACCTATGGTATCATGATCTATCAGGAACAGATCATGCAGGTTGCACAGACAATGGCCGGCTTCACCCTTGGTAAGGCGGATAATCTGCGCAAGGCCATCAGCAAGAAAAAGGGAGAGGAGCTGCGCAGAATGCAGGAGGAATTCATACAGGGGGCACTGCATAAGGGCTATGATGAGGCTCTGGCACAGAAGGTGTATGCCCTGATTATGAAATTTGCGAATTACGGCTTCAACCGTTCCCATTCCGTGGCCTATGGCATGATTGCCTATCAGCTGGCGTATCTGAAAGCGAATGCACCGCTGTATTTCTTTAACAGCCTGTTGAACAGTGTGATCGGTTCGGAGACAAAGACAAGTGAATATGTATTTGAGGCACGTAAGCGGCATATCAAGATTCTGCTGCCGGATGTCAATCGTTCGTACAATCAATATGGAATCGAGGACAATGCGCTGCGCTTTCCGTTTGTCGGCATTAAGGGTATCGGCAGTGCGGTGTCATCACTGATTGTCGAGGAACGAAATAAAAAGGGCGAATTCCGTGATTTCTTCGACTTCACCGCACGTATGAATGGGAATAAAATCAGTAAAAAAACCATTGAAATCCTGATTAATGCAGGGGCGCTGGACTGCTTTAAGGTCGGGCGTGCGAGTCTGATGGCATCACTGGAGGATGCACTTCGCTATGCGGATCTTGTGAAAATCGAGGATGTGGATCAGGTGCTGTTTGACTTTGATCTGGTATCCAAGCCTGCTATGACAATGATGAGGGATAATGCAGCGATTCGTGCGGAAAAGGAAAAGGAGGCCATCGGCTTCTATCTGTCGCGGCATCCGATTGCGGATGTACGCAGCCGCATGGGAAAGGAGCTTCCGATTTTGATTTCACTGCCCAAGTACAAGGGACGCTATGTGAAATTTGTTTGTCTGGTGGATCGCTGCCGTCAGTACCGTACAAAAAACGGCGATATGATGATGTTCGTCATCGGCAGTGATGAAACAGGAAAATTTGATCTTGTATGTATGCCGAATATATACCGCCAGCATGCGGATGATCTGGTCAAGGGGAATTATCTGTATGTGGAGGGAATCGTGGACAAGGAAACCAGCTGTCTGGTCAAGAAGCTGACAAGGATAGAAAAGGAATGAAGGAGCAGGAGAGTGCATATGGTAACCATTGATACAGTAGAGGAAGCGGATATTGCAGAACTGGCACAGCTGGAGGCGTGCTGCTTTCCAAAGGAGGAGGCGGCGGATGAAGCGGCGCTGCGCAGACGTGCCAAGGCTTTTCCGGAAAGCTTTCTGGTCATGAAAAAGGACGGCGTCATCATCGGCATGATCAATGGCTGTGTAAGCAATCAGCAGGTGATCTGTGATGCGATGTATGAGGATGAAAGCCTGCATGATCCCTATGGCGCCTATCAAACGGTCTTCGGTCTGGATGTGCATCCCGCTCATCAGCATCAGGGGTATGCAGGGGAGCTGATGCAAGCTTTGATTGAGACAGCGAAGAAGGAGCGAAGAACGGGTATGGTTTTGACCTGCAAAAAGCATTTGGTAGGCTTTTACGAGCAGTTTGGCTATCGTAATATGGGAGTGAGTGCTTCTGTTCACGGCGGTGCAGAATGGTATGATATGCTGCTGTGCTTTGCGTGATACGGACCGAACAGGCATCATGGAGTTGCTTACTGCTGCAGGATGTGCAGCTGTAATCACAACATAAAGGGGAAGGTGCGCTTTGCGTTTAAGAATTGCAGATATTGGCAGAGGTAAAGGGGAAAACAAAACTGCCGTATGACAGTGATCTCATACAGAACGGAGCGCTCTCTAGGGTATCCTTGATGAACCTGTTATTTTGAGGCGCATATAATGAATGCATGTTTGCATCATGTAAAAAAATGAAAAAAGTGTTGCGTTAAAAAGCTGTTTATGGTAACATAATTATGTTGTATGTCCTCCCGGATTTACAACCGCTCAGAACAGGGTTTAAGTATGGAAATCATCACCTTGCATGGCGAGTCTTAAATTATTTAGAAGGAGGTGCGATTTATGTACGCAATCATTGAAACAGGCGGAAAACAGATCCGTGTAGAAGAGGGTTCCACAATCTTCGTAGAAAAGCTGGACGTTCAGGAAGGCGAAGCTGTTGTATTTGACAAGGTAGTCGCTTACTGCAACCGTTCTCTTCGTGTTGGTACTCCATATGTAAAGGGAGTTAAGGTCAACGCAAAGGTTGAAAAGCAGGGAAAAGCAAAGAAGATCATCGTCTACAAATACAAGGCTAAAAAAGGTAGCTCACACCGCAAGCAGGGACACCGTCAGCCTTACACAAAACTGACAATCGAATCAATCGAGGCTTAATGTATGGTAAGAGTCCATGTAAAGCGGCATCAGGGTATTATACAGGAAGTGGAAATCAGAGATCATGCAGGCTATGCAGATGCCGGTCAGGATCTGGTATGTGCCGGAGTGAGTTCCATAGCTGTAGGAATGATGAATGCTTTAGATGAGATGGTGCCTGAAGCATGCGACTTCGTTTTGAAGGAAGCATACATCAAAATTGAAACGATCCTGCCAGATGCTACAGCAGGTATCCTGTTACAGGGAATGTACTATCAGCTGTCAACCATGCAGGAAAGCTATGCAGACTATATTACAATAAACGATCAGGAGGTGTGATTATGAAATTTGTATTAGATATTCAGCTGTTCGCATCCAAAAAGGGTGTTGGTTCTACAAAGAACGGCCGTGACTCCGAATCCAAACGTCTTGGAGCAAAACTGGCTGATGGACAGTTCTGCCATGCAGGAAGTATCATTTACCGCCAGCGTGGTACGAAAATTCACCCGGGAACAAACGTTGGAAAAGGTGGAGATGACACGTTATTCGCAAAAGTGAATGGTGTTGTAAAATACGAACGTTTAGGTAAAGACAAGAAAAAAGTGTCCGTTTACCCACAGGCGTAATGAAAAAATCCCCGGTATGGGGATTTTATTTTTGAGCAGGATAACAGAAGGAGACAAGGAGGTGCCTGAATGTTTATAGATCGTGTAAAAGTACATGTGAAGGCTGGAAAAGGCGGAGATGGAATCGTTGCTTTCCGGCGTGAAAAATATGTTGCCTACGGTGGTCCCAGCGGCGGAGACGGCGGGGCTGGCGGTGATGTCGTTTTTATGGTCGATGAAGGAAAGACAACACTGCTGGATCTGCGCTACAACCGCAAGATGGCTGCAGAGCCGGGCGGGAACGGAAAGACAAAGAAAATGCATGGTGCCGATGGGGCAGACTGCATTATCAAGGTGCCGCAGGGTACGCTTGTAAAGGATGAGAAAACCGGAAGAATTCTGGCGGATCTCACACGCAAGGGACAAAAGGAAATCATCGCCAAGGGCGGAAAGGGCGGCCGCGGCAATTTCCACTTTAAATCCAGTAAAAACACGGCACCTCAGTACAGTGAGCTGGGCGCACCGGGGGAAGAACGTGATATTATGGTCGAACTGAAGGTGCTGGCGGATGTCGGACTGGTTGGCTTCCCATCTGTTGGAAAATCCACATTGCTGTCCGTTGTATCCAAGGCGAAGCCGGAAATCGCGGAATACCACTTTACAACGCTGGCTCCGAATCTGGGGATGGTGCAGGTTCCGGATGGCAGAAGCTTTGTCATGGCGGATCTGCCCGGACTGATTGAAGGAGCGAGTGAAGGAAAGGGGCTTGGACACCAGTTTCTTCGTCATATCGAACGTTGCCGTGTTATCATCCACGTTGTGGATATGGGAGCGAATGACGGCCGCGATCCTGTTGCGGACTATAAAACCATCAATGATGAGCTAAAGCAGTATGAATACCGTCTGATGGAGCGTCCGCAGATCGTTCTTGCGAATAAGATGGATCTGGATGGAGCACAGGAAAACCTGAAGCGCTTCAGAAAGGCCTATCCCGAGGTTGAGGTATTTGAGACCACAACGATTATTGCAGAGGGTCTGGAGCCGGTTCTCTATCGCGCAGCCGATCTGCTGGAAACAACACCGCAGTTTCCGTTATTTAACGATGATGCCAGTGATGAAGAGGCAGAAGGTGTGCTTTACAAATTTGAACCTGAGCAGCCTGCCTTTGAGGTACACAACATGGGAAATGGCAACTGGGAGCTGAGTGGGGAAGAGCTGGAACGCAGCTTTAAGATGAGCAAGATGGATAATGAAGAGGACTTCATGCGATTTGCCCGCAAAATGCGGAAAATGGGAATTGATGAAGCACTGCGCAAAGCCGGCTGTAAGGACGGCGATGTCGTAACCATCTGTGATATTCAGTTTGAATTTGTCGAGTAATGTCATACCGACATTCCCCTTCATGAAACATGGATTGGCTTCATGGCAAAAAAGCAAAGGCGCAGAAACACACGATTAAAGCGAGGTTCCTGTGCCTTTTTCTTTGCTTTTGCTTATCCCACCCAAACATGCATCGTTTTGTACAGGCGGATGATAGCACGCCTGCGGGCGGTGATGCTCAATTCCGAAATAAAAGAAGACCTGACAAGTTATCAACGCTCTGCCGGGTCTTTTTCTATAGGATAAGCCTTTTCACGCTGTGTTAAATATTTCAAAACATGAAACATGCTATGTGAAGCTAGCTGAAATCACCGAGCAGCTCATGATGGAACTCATCCAGCAATTCGTTGATCTGTATCAGAGAATACTGCTTGCTGATGCCGAAAATCAATATCGCATCCCGCTGCTGCTTGGCATACAGATGGTTATGATGTGCCACGGTCAACAGACGGTTGGTTTCCTCTAGATTCAGCTTCATAGCTATAGCAAGCTGCAGAATCTTATCTCGACCGGCCTGCTTGCTCCCCTGAAATATCTGATAGGCATAGGTTCTTGGAATCTGAGCATCCCGAATGATATCGGACTTCTCCAAATCCTTTTCCAACAGGATTTCATTGATGTAATCCACAAAGGATACATCACGGATTTCTTTTAAAATACGATCTTTCTCCAGCGCACCGGCCTTCTTCAGGATATCTTCCAAATCCTTCGTTTTCTGTTTCTGCATACAATCACCAGATATTATGATATAATCAAATCACGATTATTGCAAGCTAAAGGAGAATTTATGCGTCTGGATTTATTAGAGGATATATGTACATTGTCCGAAACGGAAGAAAAAACAGTGCAGCTGGTGAAAAACTGTCTGGATCAGAAATTTTACATTAAGAAGATAATGCGGGACTGTGCGGAGCTGCAGATTTACCGTCAGCTGATGCAGCATCCCCATCCCGGCATTCCGCTGCTGTATGAAGCGACGCGCAGAGGGGAAACGTGCATCCTTGTGGAGGAATTTATCAATGGAACGACACTGGAGTACGTGCTGAGTGAGCGATCACTTGATGATGCGGCTATTCATCATATCATGCAGCAGCTGCTGTCTGCGGTTGAGCATCTTCACAGTCTGCAGCCGCCGGTTATTCATCGGGATATCAAGCCGGGAAATATCATGGTGCTGGAGCATCTGGAGATACGGCTGATTGATTTTGAAATTGCACGGGTTTTCAAGCAGGATAAAAATCGCGATACCCGTGTGATGGGGAGTGCCGGTTATGCTTCACCGGAGCAGTACGGGTTTCATCAAAGTGACTGCCGCAGTGATATATACGCCATCGGAGCGGTCTTAAAAACGATGGTACAAAAGGATGTAACGGCAAAGGATATCCACAGTCCGTTTCAGCACATCATTGAAACCTGTATGCAGCTGGATCCGGATAAACGCTATCAAAGCGTTGGCGAGCTGCAAAAGGCGCTTGGGTATTGCGAGGAGAAGTCGCTGCCGCACGCTTCCGTTTCTGTCTTACTGACGCAGCTGCCGGGTATACGAAGGGATTCCGCTGCAAAGCGGCTGCTGTTTCTTGCATATTACGGGCTTTGTATAATTCTGGGAGCATCGATGACCGTGACCCCTCCGCCATCCCCGTATTCACTGATCTGTCAGAGAATCGCCTTTGGTTTATGCCTGGCGATCATCCCGGCAATTACGGTAAATGCAGGGAATGTTCGGGAGCTGCTTCCGCTTCAGGATCATGGACGGACATCCATACGCTTCTTCAAAGGTGCGATTCTGTGGTTTCTCTGTGCGTTTATCATAATCAGTCTGCTGGTGATTCTGGCAGCCATACTGGAAAGTCTGCTGTAAGCATACCAAAGCTTTCCGGTTTTTTTATATAATTCTGTTCGTGATAAAGAGGGAAGCGTGCAAATGAGATTAGAAGTATATGATGATGTTGCTATGCTGTTTCACAGTGATGAAAAGGATATCCTGCTTGTACAGCACATGATAGAAAACCTGTTCTTTGTGAAAAAGGTCGTTCGTGCAAAGCTGGATCTTTCTTTGTATCAGCTGCTGCAGAGCCATCCGTATGAACATCTTGCCAATGTGATTGATTTCAGCTACAGTCATGAAAAGACAATTCTGATAGAGGAGTTTGTAAATGGATGTACACTGGAATATAAGCTCAGTCAAAGAAGGCTGCCGGTTGAGGAGTGCATCGGGATCATGCTCCAGCTGTTTGCGGTAGTGGGGCATCTGCATGCACAGACACCACCGATCATTCATCGGGATATCAAGCCGGATAACATTCTGATCGATAAGGGACATGTGGTGCTGATCGATTTTGAGATTGCGAAGCTGATGACAACGCGCAAGGATGTTCAACGTAGCGGAAGTGTCGGCTATGCAGCGCCGGAGCAGTATTACGGCTTATCCGATCAACAAAGTGATATTTATTCCATGGGAATTCTGCTGAAGGAATTGTGTGCACATACGGCATGGAGGAATAACGAAGCGGATATCTTTCTCACCATCATACGGAAAAGCACAGCTAAAAGACAGGAGGAACGCTACCTGACGATATCGCAGATGCAGAATGATTTTATCATAACATGCCGAAGCTGCAGCTCTACAGCAAAGTATGCTGAAAGCATACCAATGCAAAAAGAACAGAAGGTATAATAAAATCATTCCAAAACACAGGATGAGAAAACTGGAGGGACCTATGAAAAAATTAAAGAAATGGCAGATTGTACTTATCGTAATTCTTGCGCTCGGTGTCATTGGAGCACTAGCAGGCGGAGGAGATGAGGAAAAGAAAAACGGCGAGCCGGCAGCAGAGAAAACCGACAACAAAAAGAAAGAAGACAAAAAGAAGGAGCCGAAAGAGAAAACCTCCGGTATCAAGGATACGCTGAAGGTAGGCGATGTGGAATACACAGTGAACGGCATTGAAACTACGGATACGATTGGCGATGAGTATCTGAATCAGAAAGCACAGGAAACCTATCTGATTGTTTCGGTTACCGTGAAAAACAACGGAGATGATGCTTTGAGTGTACTGGACAGCTTCTTTAAGCTGAAAAAGGGAGACAAGACCTACAATACAGATTCTACAGCTATTATGTATCTGGGAGATGAAAGCATTTTTGCCAAGGAAATCAATCCGGATGCTTCTTTAAAGGGAAAAATCGTGTTCGATGTAACCAAGGCGACGATTGATGATAAAAATCTGCAGCTGCAGGTACAGACCGGAGCATGGGGCACGGAAAAGGGGCTGATCAATCTTCATTAGACAGATATCGGCTCAGGCAAAAAGAACTGTCGCATATGCGGCGGTTTTTCTTTTCCCCGCTGGTTGTTTGGCTGGCTTTTTTTTATGGGATACGGTATGATTAAGGTATATTCGGGAGGTAGATGTTATGCGATTGGTATCATGGAATGTAAATGGAATCCGCGCCTGTATGCAAAAGGGCTTTATGGATTTCTTTAAGGAGATAGATGCAGATGTATTCTGTATTCAGGAAACGAAGATGCAGCCCGGACAGCTGGAAATCGAAACACCGGGCTACTATCAGTATATGAACAGTGCAGAGAAAAAGGGGTATAGCGGAACCATGGTGTTTTCCAAGCAGAAGCCGCTCTCCGTGACGTATGGTCTTGGAATTGAGGAGCACGATCATGAAGGGCGGGTCATTACCTGTGAGTACGAGGATTTTTATCTGGTTTGTGTATATACCCCTAATTCCAAGGACGGCTTACTGCGTTTGGATTACCGCATGGTCTGGGAGGATGCGTTTCGTGCCTATCTGCACAAGCTGAACGAAACAAAAAGTGTGCTGGTGTGCGGTGATTTGAATGTCGCACATAAGGAAATCGATTTAAAGAATCCAAAGACAAACCGCAGAAATGCAGGCTTCACGGATGAGGAACGCGGTAAGATGAGTGTTTTGCTGGAAAGCGGCTTTATCGATTCCTTTCGATATCTGTATCCAAAGCAGGAGGGAATTTATTCCTGGTGGAGCTATCGGTTCAAAGCCCGTGAAAAGAATGCAGGGTGGCGGATTGACTATTTCCTGGTTTCCGAGGATGCGAAGGAGGCTATTCGGGAAGCAAGGATTCACACGGATATCTATGGCAGTGATCACTGCCCGGTATCTCTTGAATTTGATAAGAAGGCTGTCTAGGACAGCCTTTTACATTCCCTGTTGAAAAGGGGGCTGCAAACCACAGGATACACTCTGGCGGCTGCCTCTTTTTTTCATATATACAGGCTGTACTTTTATCTGGATCAGGGTGTATGGATTCGCTGAACGCTTTTGTAGTTGTAAAATACGGAAGATTATGTTATGATAATTGTAAGAAAAATAAGAATTATAAGAAAAGAGGGAAACTATGGATTTCTCAAATAAACTATATGTTTATGTGGATGCTGCAGTCTTGCAGGATCCGCAGGCGGAGCATTTCATGGAGGTACTGGTAAAGCAGTATCGTCAGATAATTTTGTTTGTGGAGAATGTTTGGGAGGAGGAAACACTGAAGCAGCTTCCTGCCTATGGATATATCTGCCGCACCGTTTATGGACCGGATTTGCAAAGCGTTCTGGAAAAGGACCGTGCAAGGCGTTCTCCGGATAAGACCAAGCATATTCTTTTATCACAAGGTCAGCACAGACACTGCATGGAATCAGTGTGCTTTGTCTTGGGAGGATGGGACTGGAGCAGATCCTTTTGGAAAAGCTGCAAAATGAGAAAAAGCGCAGAACGGTGGTTGCCGGTATCTGCATGGGCTGTGTTGTATATTTTGCTGTATACTTTATCATGCTGGATAAGCTGCCGCTATGGATGCGGGATGGAGGAATCGCGTTTCTGCTGTGTCTGCTTCCGGCTGAGCTGCTGATTTTGACGCTTCTATACGGTTTGTGCAAACGGGTGATTCCCTTTGATACCATCTTTGAGTTTTTTGATATGTTCGGATGAAGGCGGTACATAGTGATTCTCTATTTTATAGGAATTATAGAACCAAAAATAAGAGGAAACAGATACTGTGAAGCAGAAAACGTGACATAAAAGATAACATAAATGATTGTATAAAAGATAAGATATAAGGAAGAGAAAGGCTCTGGACGACATGCTTTCTGACGGTTGTTTTCTGCTTCATAAGGGGGCTTAACACAGCAGGAGCTGTGGACAGCCGTTTGAAAGGCAGACTGTATATTGCAGCCTTGCTGCCTTGTTTTGCTAATAGAAAACGGAAATACCGGATGGTTCTGTATCAGCAGGTTAGCGCCTCTGTTACATCTGAGCGTGCAGAATTCCCGGAGTCTATGAATACACTGCTTTAAAAGGTGAAATTACACCTCTTTTCCTCCCTTATTTCCGAAGATTTTTCAATACAGGGTAAGCACACGGTGGATTTCCACTGTTTTTATTTGTCCAGTCATGATAAAATCCCGTCTTTGACAGTTTAAGAAAAAAATAACTCAAGAAAACCCTTTAGTTAT
>OCAS01000578.1_pt1 | contig 27923 bp, 33 predicted proteins | sample 1550751 | NCBI WGS metagenome assembly OCAS01 (sample SAMEA2580301, study PRJEB22360) | human gut metagenome | biome: human gut; feature: human-associated habitat; material: faeces | place: Denmark | collected 2008/2010
TGCCCCTGTTCGTCAATGGGGTCAATCTGTTTCAGGCCGCCGTAACGGCTTCCCATCCCTGCTGCCATAACTACTAATACCGGTTCTTTCATCTTCATTGCTCCTCCTTACGAATGCATTTTCCGGATGCAGGTTATCTCTTTGTTCCTGCCTGTTACCCATTATACTACACATCCTTTTTTTTCACCACATGTAAAAGCAATGGAAAGATACACTTTTTCAGTATACCATATTTGTACGATTGTTCTTTACACAATTTGATATGTTATTTATCTTAATAAATTCTTAACCAAACATGCTTTAAACCCTAGTATTTCCGTTGCGTTTGTGACTAACGTGTGACTAACCTAATAATACCAATTGTATTGATTGTTGTTTATTTTTACCTAAGTTAGAGAGATGATACAATATAGCTTAAAGGCTGGCGGATTACATTCTGTCAGCCTTTTTTATCCAGTTATATTTTATACCATGCAACAAATAATAAATAAAAAAGGGAGTGAACTAAATGGCTGTATCACATCGGGGCAGCATCAGTATGGGCCTTGTACTTATCCCTGTAGGGTTATATAAGACCACCGTAGACAATGATATCCATTTTAATCAGTTAGATAAAGAGAGCGGTGCCAGGATCAAATATAAGAAATACTGCTCTCACTGTGGAAAAGAAGTAACCACATCGGATATTATCAAAGGCTATGAATATGAAAAAGGTAAGTATGTGACAATGTCTGAAGATGAACTGGAAAGGATCAAAACCAAGAAGGACCGGACAATCCATATAATCCAGTGTACAAAAATGAGTGAAATCGACATGATCTATTATGAGCAGGATTATTATGCATTGCCGGAGACCGGAGCAGAAAAGGCATTTGAGCTTTTACGGCAGGCCCTCCTGTCGCAGAAAAAAGTAGCCCTTGCAAAGACAGTAATGGGGCAAACGGAAAAGTTAATAGTCCTCTATCCTTTAAAGGACGGAATGGTGGCTAAGACACTCTTTTATTATGATGAGATAGCGGCGCTCCCCAAAAAGGTTCCCAAAATCCAGTTAGATAAAAACGAGCTAAATATGGCCAAGCTCCTTATCGACAACATGACCAAACCTTTCGTGGCAGCCGAATTTAAGGACGAATATCAGGGGCGGCTACGAGAGGCGATATTGCAAAAAATACAAGGGAATGAAGTGCTTGCTGTACAAGATAACCTCCCAGGAGGAAATATCATTGACTTAATGGAGGCTCTGCAGAAAAGCATAGAGATGACCGGTCCTGAAAGCCAGACAGGTGCATGATGGATTTATTTGTATCCCGCAGCCTTTCCCCCATGCTGATTGCAAAAATGCTACAGCCATTTGATTCCCAGGAATGGATTTATGAATTGAAGCTTGATGGTTTCAGATGTGTGGCGTATCTGGAACCAGGGGTAGTAGATCTAAGAAATAAGAGAAATATGCAGGTATTGTCCAAATTCCCGGAACTGTCCGGGATACATGCATACATTAATAAGCACTGCGTCCTGGATGGTGAAGTTGTGGTCATGAAAAATGGCGCACCCGATTTTTATGAACTGCAACGGCGAACAATCCTTACTGATCCGTTTAAAATTCAGACTGCGGCAAAGCTCTTTCCGGCATCATATGTGGCATATGACTGCCTATATAATGGTAAAGAAATTATGGAGCTGCCTCTATCAGAACGAAAAAATGCTTTAGAAGATGTTGTAATAAAAGAGAACCCGAGATTCGCGGTCTCCCGCTTTATACGTGGCAATGGAATCGGGCTGTATAAAATTGCAGAAAAACAAAAATTAGAAGGTGTGGTTGCGAAGAAATTAACCAGCTTATATTGGCCCGGAAAGCTGACAAATGACTGGGTAAAATTTAAAAGGATGGCAGATGAGGATTATATCGTGGCTGGATATATCCCAAAAGGTAGAAATATATACAGTATAGTCCTATCACGGTACAAAAACGGGAATTTGATTTACAAAGGGCATGTTACCTCAGGCGTCACTAGAGCCTCTCTTGAAACTCTTACTCCCGTTATGCAGTCTCCTATTAATATAGTCCCGACCGGAAGCGGAAATGAACATGCTGTTTGGGTAGTGCCTGACCATATATGTATTGTAGAGTATATGCCGAACACAAAAAATGCCCTCCGGCAGCCTGTTTTTAAAGGTTTCCGGGACGATGTATTGCCACAAGATATTAAAGATGACTGAAGCTGTCGAAAAACGTCTTGTTATTCCTCTTGCGCAGCATATGCGCGAGTAGTATAATGAAACCATAGAAGTGTAGTGTATAGAAATGCGCAGAACGGCCGGCACTGTAATGGTGTCGGCCGTTTTGCGTATAAGTATATGTCATGCTCCAGTAATATTTTCTTGATATTGGTTCCCAATCGTATTATAATGTATATATCAAATATGATAAGAGGAGATGTAGTAATGGTTGATAGGAATATAATTATAGCCAAAGCAGGCGGAACTGCAGGAAAGGCTTCTGTTAATTATAAAATAAGCCTTCCGGCAGATATGGTCAAGGAACTAGGGGTAACACAAGAAGATAGAAAGGTAACCGTTTCTATGATAAACGGGAAAATTATTATAGAAAAAAAGATAGAAGAACATTGACATTGGTTACCAATAATGATATAATAAATATAGTTAAAGAAGGGCAAGCATCTTTAACAAATCAAATATGGAGGTTTAAAAATGTTAGATGAAAAAGATTTAAAATCAATTGCTGATTTACTTAATTCACAAACAAACATGATTCTAAACGAACTTGACAATGTTCAATTGAGGCTTACAGACAAAATGAATAGGCTGGAATCAAACATGGATGAACTCAAACAGTATTACAGAATCAACAAACTTGAAAACGAAAACACAAGCTTGCTTTTGCAGATGATTAAAGACTTGCAAAAAGAAGTGGAAGAATTAAAAAAGAAAATAGCTTAAACAGATACCAGAGGAGGGCGGGCTTGCCACCGCTCCCCCAGCAAGTAAATTATAACAAATCAAATTATAAAATACAAGGGGGATACAAAGATGAAAAAATTTACAGGATATATAAATTACGGGGTACTCTCCGCAGAGAAAAAACAGGTTTGGACGGCAAATGCTCCTCATGCCACTGCTACATGCAGTGACAAGGTAGAAATAGAAATACCTGAAAATTGGGAAATGTTTGAGACAAATGCAGGAGATATCATGCTCATGGCTCCGTGGGGTTGGAATTATGAACCAAATGAAGTCCTCACTGGTAACGAACATCCTTACTTTGATGTTATAGACAATGACGGCAATTCCCATCATATCAAATTGCAGTATAAAAAGATTTAAACTATTGACGGCCCCGGCGAAGAACCGGGGCCTTACAGCTTTTTATGTATTTTATCTTTTAACAGCAGGACAAATCTCATGATTAGGATCGTACCATAATACATTAAAAACACCATTTTCCAGAATACCATAAATTCGCAATGTCGCTGTTAATCTCAACGAAAAAACCTGGTCAATATCTAAATGTAATTCTTCAATTCGTCTCTGGGCGTCCTTACAAAGAATAGCTATATCTTCAAAATGGCTATTCGTACCATTCCTCCGTCCACCCGACGCAGATTGTATTTCTGCCCATGTCTGTCCTTCAAAGGAGATTAACTTATCTAATATTTCTTCATTAAAGTTCTTGCAGTTCTTTATTGACCATTTTTCATGATTAACATCACAACGTTGAAAAGCCCAGATAGGATGCTTTTTTAAGTATCCCTCTGGGTTTTCAACAACTTTAGGCATTTTAGAACTCTTTGCACTTTCCGCTTGCTTAACTATCTTTTTCTTACCCATTATTGCAGGCCTCCGTAATATTGCATCATACTTTCTTTGCTAATTACATTACTACATGCCTGCCCAGCTCGTACTCCAACCCTAGCTGATTTCCAAGGTGCTTCCTTATGCGTAAGCTCACTCAACCATTGCGGCTCTTTATCTCCATAATAGTCCAAAACTGCGTTCATTGTTTCTATCTCATCCATAGTAAACTCACAATCTGGAATATCATCAAATAACGTTTCATCAATTACAAACTTGCCTTTATGCTTATGAAAAAGTTCTGGGCAAACAGGTCCGTTAGCCCACGCTTGAAAGTCCTCATGAAATAATGGCTTTTCATCCCATCCCAATGACCACGCTTGGCAATAATACACTTCTTTTTCAAGTTTCATGGTAGTAATGGGTCCAAGTCTTTTTAAAACATATTTTGCAACATCAAATACATTCGCCATAGCTTTTCCCCTCCCGTATACATAATTGTATGATAAATAAACAAATTGTTATCCACTTCCATTTAACGTTACTTATCATTACTTTGTTCACCTTTAGTATACTACGGATTTGTTAAAAATCAATCATTTTTAAAATATTTCATCAGCATTTCATGATTATTTTATGCATATTTTGATTAAATGATACTACAATACTGTATTATTGAAGTATAACCAATTTTTTTTTAATTATAAAAGACCCCGGATGGGAGAACCGGGGCCTTACAGCGTTTTACAGTTGCCCTCTGTGCGTTGATAGTTACAGTAGTGCTCCTGTTTTATCAGTATAGCACATCTTACCAGACTTGTCCACGTAGTATACCTTGCCACCGGTACGCACCAGCTCATCTGCCGCCATTGCTCCAGATGATTTCAGATAATACCAGTTCTTTTTCCACTCAATCCAGCCTGTCACCATCCATCCTTCTTTATCGAAATAGTACCAGGCTCCGCCGGTCTGCTTCCAGTCGTTCTTTGGATACTTATACCCTGCAGTGATATACCACCACTTCCCGGCCTCGCAGATCCAGCCGTCCAGGTAATCTCCAGATACCCAGCCATCCGCGTAGTGGAACCAGCACGTACTGCCTACCCAGCGGCGCTTATCGCATCCGATTCGGTCACCTTTGTTCAGCTGGCCAACAATTTGGCCACCCGGCTCCCTCCTGACATTGAGGTTATTACCTGTGATCGTAAGGCCATTAGCACCCATGCTGATCGGTATATCTGCCACAGTGGATGTGCCAGAAGAGGCCTGTCCAGCTACAATACTCCAATCAAGCCTTGCAAACTTTGTCCCAGGCAGATTGCTGTTGTAATACCCCTTGCTGCATACCCCACCGCCGTTGGCAATGATCGTACTGCCCCCGCTGGTATTACCCTCTACAGTTGTAAAATAATCACCATTAACACCCGTTACAATGCCTGTATGAGTAAATACGCCGCCATGCTTAAACATCACGATATCACCAACCTGCGGATTGGCGTAGTTTGCAAACAGACTTGCAAGAGTAGGTACATATACATAAGGCCAGTGTTTTAACATTTTATTAGCTTTATCTTTACCAAACGCCTGCATTAGTACCCAGCTTACAAATGCAGCACACCAAGGCTGACCCTGGTAAGATGGCATAATGTCACGCCAGTATTTGGTGTAATTGTTACTGCCAGCATTTCCAGTCTTGCTGTCTAAGTTACTGTTACTGGCCTTTTCCAGGTATCCGATCTCTGCCTTTGCGGTCTGAATCATCTTATTGATAGCCTCTGTCTTTGTCATGTGTTACTCCTTTCCCCGGCAGTTGCGCCGGCGCAAAAAGAGAGCGATCACTCGCCCTCTTCTCCTGGTCCATTTTCTGCTTTTTTCTTTCCATCCTTGTCAATTAAATTCCGCAGCATTTCATAAAATCCCGTGCTTGCCAGACCTGAAATCATACCGCCAAGCACCACCTCTGCGTTAATTCCGTTACTCATGTTGATAAGTATTGCGATAATTGTTCCCATAGCAAGAGCGGCAAGTGGGATGTACCTGTTTTTGATCGCCGGTATCGCGGTCTTGATCACATATCCCACCAGAAGGCAGATGCCCAATATTACCGGATTGATATAATCCATCAAAAAATTTAAGTCCATGTTCATCTCTCCTTTTCCAAATCTTCAATTCTGTGGTTCGCAACTTTCATTTTCTCTTCCAAAATATATGTTCTTTCCACGACAGAGTTATGTTTTTCTACTTTCTTTGTAAGTTCTTCCAGCTTGTACTCCATTAATGCCCGCGTTTTTTCCTGCTGGCTTTTGTTACTTATCAAGCAGACAATTAAAGTAACTCCCGCAGAGATGCAGGCTGAAATGATTGTTTCCATTCGCATTTCTCCTTATTAATTTCTACAATAAAATAAGACCGTCACCGGTCTTGATCTGATTTCCATTCAAATCACCTTCTTTCTGTGTGCAAAACTCCGCTTTAGATGGATTGGCAATACAAATCGGTAGGGTTACAATAACACCAAAATCCAATGTACCCACCATGAAGACGGTAACGTTCCCAAAACCATTCAAAAGTCAGCCTGGCGTTGTACTTACTCCAATAACATCGGTACCTGGTACTTTTTTATTGGGGTATGGCACGAGTCGTAATACATTAAATGGGTTTGATGCTTATGTTACAAGGAAAGATGATACAGAAACTATCTTGGTCTGGTTCGCAATAGGGCAAATGTAACCAATGTCTATTTTGCTGGTCCTATTGCCGTCCATGCAATAATAGTTTCAACATTTTCAGTCCTTGTTAATATAACATCACATCCATCCGGCGTATTATTAAGTGTACCGACTCCAAGGACTTTTTGACCAACTACCCCTGATACTGGAGTTAATACTACCATAGCCTGCTCCGCAAACGGTTTAGGAAATGTTAAATGCTTTGTTGTTGGTGTATTAGCCTTAGGAGTTATACTTATCCTTCCTACCTGTATCATAAGACCCCCCAAAGCGGAGTTTAGCACCTCTTCCACCGTAGTTTCTGTGCCGTCACTTTTTTTGTGCTTCGTCTGGGCACTGTCTGTCTCAAAGTGATAAGTGTCCCAATCTGTCCCATTATTAATCTTAAACTGTGATTTTTTTATTGCTGCCATAATATATCTCCCTTCAAATTTTGATCCATACCTCACCTTTTGCGGGGGCACTTGGCGCTGTTGTTGCCGCTGTTATCTTGGTTCCATTTCCATCTGTTATCTTCTGATCTACTTGGGCCTTTGTATATGCCCCAACGTCCGCCGCCGTTGGCTTATCGCCGGCGTGGTAAACTTTATATCCATTGTATATAAACTCCTTGCCGAATATCTTCATGCTGTCCTCCTAACCGGTCACGGTCACCCTGTATTTACCAGAGGCCGGAGCCGTAGCAAACAGCAGTGTGACTACATTTACACCAGTCACCTGCACGTCGCACAAAACGACATTGTAAGGGCTTGCTTTTTCCCTCACAGTCACGGTGACATCCTGCGTATTAAGGTTATGTGTTATGGCGGCTGAAGCACTGGCAGGCACATCGGCGCTGTACTTTTTCGGGCGTGCGTTCCACGCTGCTTTTTCGGTATCGGTTACAAAACGGTGCGTAGCATCGGGTGTAATCATACTTGCTGCGTGTGTAGATGGATGCGTATATACCACTGACTCAGATCCATTGATTTTTATGTTTCCGTTTGTTCCTGACTTTTCTACTTTGGTAGCATCTGTCCGGGCGTGTGTACTCTGGCTGTGATCGTATGCGACCTTTCCGCGATCACCACGGTATGCAGTCGAAGCTGTTTCACCAAGGGCGATTGTGTCTGAGATAACCACATACGCAGTACCAGACCAGCGATATGTCTTATTCGTCGGAAGATCCACATAGATCTTTCCGGTCTCACCTGTGATCTCTGTGGTATGCGTATCCTCCTTGTAAAACTTGCTGCTGTAGTAATACCCTTCCAGCACGTCATCCACAAAAGAGGGCAACTGCGCAGCCGGAACCTTACCTGTGCTATCCAGCTCTGCAAGGCCGTTTGCGGCTCCTTTTAAGGATGTGTTAAGCTTTAAATTTAAAGCAGCCTGCTGTGCTGTGGATACAGGTTTATTTGCATCTGACGTGTTATCTACATTCCCCAGTCCGATTTGAGATTTTGTAACACCATGTGGATTTGACTTATTTGCAATATGCGCAATCAGGTCCGTGACGGCCTTCGATATCTTGCCCAGCGCCACAGACAGCTTCTCACCGGACACCAGCTTTGCAAGCGTAGATGCCTCTGTATAAGTTGGAGTCTGGTCATTTGTGGCAACATTTGGTACGTTGCCGAGTCCAACATCTGACTTTGTGGTGCCATGCGGATTTGTACCGCTGCCGGGATGAACATATTTGTTTGCTCCTTCAGCAATACCATCCAGTTTCTTTTTATCCGCGGCGGATTCCAAACCCGCGGCAGACTGTGTCGCAACCGGTATCGGGTCGGTTCCACCGGTCATATGCTCTGAAGCGTGTATCGGGTATGGCTCCACATTAATCAGCTCGATGTATTCCGCAAGGACAGTATCGCCTGCAGTCACTCCGGTTTTGAGTGTAAATACTGTCTGTGACGTCTCTGTCACAATCTCATTGCTGACTTTTGCCCCATTTAAAAAGACAGCCAGCGCACCGATTCCCGGTCGATATTTTCCGCCGGTCAAAGTAAAGGCTGTCTGTCCTGCTGTAGCTGTAAATCTCTGCTGTTTTACGATATAGCTCGTGGGGTTATCATTTGCGCTGAGTACACCATCTGTTGTGATACTCAGGTTTGTCCCTACTTTAATTCCACCCAGCACTGTAGCGCTTGCAACAGGAGGTGTAAAAGTAGACGGCTTCCCGCTTACACCCGACCACGGAACACTATCGGCAGTGGCAGCACTTTTGGCTTTAGCATTAATTCCAAGGTACACACTGTCATGGTTATGTGCTGCCGGTGGGAATGTAGATGGTTTTCCAGTCACATTTCCCCATGTGATCGTATCCTGCCCGCCAACCTGTAGCCAGGTATTTGCGGCATTGTCCAACCAAATCTTTTTTGTGTCCGTGGCAATATACAGTGCTTTACTCCCTGATGCAGTACCTTTATCTGCATCCAGACCCACAGTTATCTTTGTAGGCGTGAACCCCAGCTTTTCCACAATCTTAGCCTTTGTCAGCTCGTTAAGGATTGTTGCTGCCGATTTGTTTTCGACGTTTCCAAGTCCCAGATCCGTTTTAGTAGTACCATGTGGATTTGTGCCACTACCCGGATGAGCATAAACCTGTGTCTCAGATCCGTTGATTTTTATATTTCCGTTTGTTGTAGATTTTTCTACTTTTGTCGCCCCTGCTGTGATTCCATCCAGCTTTGATTTAAGAGCTGAAGTAAATGTCTCGCCAGTGTAGGTGTATATGATATTTTTCCAGGCGCCGTTTACATACACATAGACCACATGGTCTGTTGTGTTACAGTATATCTGACCCTCTACAGGGCTGTCTGGCGCAGTAGCAAGATTCTGTATTCTCGCATTCTGCAGCTCATTCTTACCAAAATTCAAATTAGTTAATAAATCCATTTTTCCTCCTAATTGAGATACGCTTTTCCTGCAAAACCGGCGGTAAATGTTGCTGTGAGGTTGTTACGGTCAATATAACGGATATCACCTACGACAACGGAGCCAGCGCTGTCTACCACCGTAACACTGGGATACTTATTAAGATTGTGCGCAATCTGCCACACGGCTTGAGCTGATATCTGTGTATGTGTGTATGTGACGCTCATGCCGTCTTTGCCGTCCTGCCCATCTTTACCGGCAGGTCCCTGCAGATCCGTATATTTATAGGCTCCTTCATCTTCTCTCTTTACACCCAGTTTTGTACCATCCCAGCGGTACTGTATACTATACCCCTGCGGCCCCTGCTTTCCTTCAGGACCAGGTATACTCTCGTTTTTCGCAGTGTCTCCGCTGACGGCATTAACTTTCTCTATGATGGATTTCGTAGCGGTACCGAAGGTTGGCTCAACTACATATCCATCTGAATCAAGTGTCTCCATGACTTCTGTAATCCGCTCATGCAGTAAAAGGGACCACTCTGCATCCTTCGTTGTGACCACATCTCCCAGATTCCATTTTTTCTGATAGAGCGCGGCATCTGCCTCGCAGGTGTAAGAGGAAATCTTCTCACATTCTGCCAACTTAACCCTGCCCCTGTCCGGTAAATTTGCTTCATCTTCCACATCCCGGGCATCAACAAACAGCTCGTACCGGTCAAGACCGGTTTTCTCATTTCCGATAATTTTGATTACCCGGTTTACTCCATCCCCCTGACCTCCAGTGTAGGCACAGTTTTTGTATTCACTGCTGTCCCGGATATACTCACGATTTTCAATATTGTCATAATTAACATTAAAAATCATAGGCGGACGAACAGTCTGATTCACTGTCCGGTCCACACCTTCCAAGACTTCAAACACGAACTGCTTGTTCTGTGGATCCAGCGACACACAGACCCCCAATCCAGAAGCACTGCACAGCTCCTCCAGACAGTCTGTAAGTACATCATACCTTGTTTGGTATGTCAGCCGGTCACCTCTTCCAGCGCTTTGTTTTACCACAAGTTTAGGGATTTTTCTTTTGCTGTCTGCTGGAGCAACCGCATTCGTATTTACGAGGGCGGTCATGATATCTTCTGCCGCGGCCTTGTTAAATTCATGATGCGCTTTCCCCTTTGGCGGGACTGTTATCCTCTGCGTGAGCATATGGAGCAACGAGAACCCTTTGAGTTCCACAGATCCTCCCTCTTCGTCATCCGCCCCAATGTACTTTATAATCCCTGTTTTCCTGGCGTCATTGTCAAGCATGATGATATTCCCGTCTTGAAATAACCGGTCATACATAACAGAAGAATGAATTTCAAAATCTCCATAACTTTTCCATTTGCTGACATGGATCAGGGCCGTGTAGTCTGTGATCTCCCCGATAAAATTGATATCAGGGTCAAAAAACCGAATATTTATCCGCTTATCCATATGGCTCCTGTCACCGCCCCTCCAGGCTCCGTAGCCTGTGCAAAAATATTACGCCAGCCGGTTCCCTGCACGTTTTTAAACCACGCCTGGAACTGCCTATCAAATTCTTCTACCATTTCTTTGTATCCGGCCAAATTCTTCGGTCTGATTTCTCCGCATACTGAGGTGTTGAATCTCTCGTCAGTTATGGATATCTGACCGGTCACAGGGACATCAATACGATACAGGGATAGTTCATATCGTGACGCATCTCTCGTGAGCGCAGGTACTGTGGGTGTACTGCCGGCAGTACCTGCTTTGAGCACGGCCTGTATTGTCTTGCTCTCATAATCCAAACGCAACACAAGACGATAAATCACTTTATAGGTGCTATTACGAGTGATCGGTATGGTCTTGTTGCTGTCGTTGTAATAAAAAAAGCCCTGCATAATTGCAAAACCGGGCGTTAAAATCACTGATTCGCCGCTTAGTGAGGCTGACAAAGTAAGGCTGCCGTTACTCCCTCTACTTAAGCCATCCTCATATATATTTTTGAAATACCGGTTGAACTCGTCCTGTCCGTACTCGGTATCTCCATTAAAAAAACCATAGCTTTCCATGTATTCCTCCTATACTCCCAGATACCTTTTTTTGTACCGGATTATGACACTTTGCGGATTCAAGTCGTTCTGGGTACTGTACTGTAGCAAGTTGTCCCCCAACTGCAGGGAGAAGAAGGTTGAACCCAGGTCGATATAATCAAACGCATCCTCCCGGATACCGTTTCTCTCAATCTCCACAATCTTATTCCGGAATGCAGTGTTGATAAACAGTACGTCATCACTGGTAAGGGTCCGGTTTACCTGAACATATTCTCCCGTGGTCAGGTTTGTCACTCTGGGATTCTCTGCAGGCCCGTGAAATTCCACCTCTATGGGCGTTTCTACATGTCCATCGTTTACAATATTCACCCTGGGATCTCCGCGTCGTTTCATGTGAAATGGGAGCTTGAATTTCCATTTCCATCCATCCACCCACGTGCTGATTGCTTCCATTAAATGATATGGAGTCTGGAAATCTGGATCTACGCAGACAAGTTCAAGCAGGCAGGAAATGGGTTCAAACACATTCTGGCTGCTGAATTTCAGCTTTTGGACTTCATACTCTATGGCTCTCTCTGTTCCCATAAAATTAACAGTTAGGTTCCCGCTGCTATAGGGGGAGAAAAAGCCTATCAGTTTTTGCCTTACTTCTGGGATGTCTTCATATCCGAGATAGTCAAATTCTATGGCTATCGGTCTTTTGAGTATTTTCATCCGTCTTTTACGTTCTCCCGCATAACCAACGTTTTCCTCCGTCAACAGGTCGTAATCCGTTGACTCCAGCCCCTCATATGCCGTCACAGAAAAAGAGGAGTCGTCTAAGACAAGCTCCTCTTCCCCTTTACGGAATGTAAATATTATCTTTCTTGTCATCCAAATGCCAGCTCCCTTCCTACTTTCCGCAGTTCTCTTGCCATTTCTACATGCGATTTCACAGGCTGATATATATTCACCGTCTGCTCTACCTTTGCCGATTCCTGCGGTTCCGGTGCTGTTACCGTGGCGATATACCTATTCGCCAGATGATTCCCGGCAATCCGGCTCAGGTTGTTGTCAAAATCTCCTCGCATTTTCGCAAGTAAAGAATTTGGGTCAAAGGTCAATTTATCAGACAATCGGTCAACAGCTTTTTCGACACCTCGTTTGTTTTCGTCGATACCTACTTCAAGACCTTTGTCATACCAACGGCCTATTGCTCGCATAACCCTGGACGGTGATGCCACTTTAAGGTTTCGCTGAGCGGCAGCTACAGCTTGATTTGCAACATCTGCCGCCGCCGCTGCCACTCCGCCACCGCCTGCCCGAATACCAGAGGCAAAGCCTGCGGAAAACTGGACACCTATGTCATAGCCACTGCCAGAATAACCGTTCAGACTGCTTAGAGCACTGCCGCCTACCGCCGTAGCTGATGCAGATGCAGAACTGCTACCTGAACTGATACCCGAAGCAAAAGAGCTTGCAAACTGTGATCCCTGTGTCTTTCCTGCAGTGGACAGATTACATTCACTCAGTCCGCGAATACTGCCTGTACCCAGCGCTCTTGCCGCACTTGTTGCGGACGATGTAAGCCCTCTGATTCCTGCGCAGAACATGTTCACTGCGGAACGGGCCTGTGACTGGAAGTTACTTCCCAGGTTAACCCCTTTTAAGGCAGACGCCGAAGAACGCCCGAGATTTGCTGACGCGGAGGATATTGTACCCTGGCTCCCTTTAATGGTGCTATTCAGGATATTGGTCGCATTCGTTCCGGTTGTCTGGAACATGCTACTAATCCCTGAGTTTTGTAAGGCCATACCCGCGGAACTGCCCACACTGCTTGCCGCCGTAGCGCCCTGGCCCGCACCGGACAACATACCAAATGCAAAATTTGACGCCGCACCACTTGCCTGACCAGCAAACACACCTGGCATATTTGACGCCATAAGAGCCGCATTTGTGGAATTACCAAAATTGGCACCGCTTGCTCCTGCCTGCGCGGAGCCATTTATAAGCGCAAAGTTGGCCGCATCTGCTGCCGCTTGTGCGTTGGAACCAAATATGCCTACCAAATCAGCCGCCGTGAATCCATTCGCTCCAGATTGTGCAACCTGTGCTGCAACAGCGTATATCTGCTCCTGGTGACCCATCAGCTCCTCTACGGTCATATTACAAGCTTTTGCTGCGGCAGTAATTGCAAGCGAATAATCCGCTGCAGAAAATCCCTGGCCTATCTGTTCGCCTGCGCCCTTTGATGCAGTATTAATGACCTCGTAACCATCCCGCATAGACTGTGCGGCTGTCTCAGTGACTTCTTTTCCCTTTTTATTCGGCACAGATGTGGCGTCCGCAGATTCCATGCTTTTCATCATCTTGTCCAGAGCTTCTGTCCCAATATCGCCAAGAGCGCCGCTGTCTTTCAGGTATTTTCCGAATGTCTGTATAACCTGATCGGATGTAGCGCCGGCCATGTTTGAAAACTCAGGAATCTTATCCTTCATTGCATCCATCATTAGACGCATTGCACTTGCTACAGATTCCTGACCCTCTGTACCCAATTTATCAAAATTCTTCAGCGCTTCAACTATAGATTGCTGTAGGCTCTTAGGAATTTCTCCACCAGATTTCTCAATCTGCAGGATAGCCAACTGAAAGCCTTCAGACATTTTACTGTAGTCCGTAGAGGAAAGTGCATCCTGTATAGTCTCCTGGCTGGCAACTACACCTTTGGCCGCCGCCTCTGATTCTATAGGAATTTGTGCATAAGCATCTATTGCCTTCTGCACACTTTCTGGGGTTCCTTTTCCCAGCTCATCCATAACGCCTTCAAGTCCTTTAACTTGCGCGTCAGCTTCGACAACGGCCCGGCCAGCATCTTGCAATTTTCCTGTTGTTTTCTCTAAATTTGTTTGAGCTTTTTCAAGTGCTTCTTGGTCTGCCAGCCCATTGCGCCATTGCTCATCTACATCTATTGCTTTTTCAATGGCTTCTCGATGCGCTTTTTGTGCCTCTACTAAATTTTTATGTGCTTCTGCTTGCTCTTTTATTGCTTCAGTATATTGGCTTGTTGTAGCTTCCTGAAGAGCTTTGTTTTTTAGATTTTCTACATACTTATCAATGGATGTATTAATGTCATCAATAGATTGTTTGACTTCACTGCTGTCAGCAATAAATCCTTCGGATGTAAGGTGATATCCAGTTCCCATTGCATCATTAAGCTGATTAAGAATGGATGTAGCCAGATCCTCGCACCCTTCTTTTACGTGTCCGGTCTCGTCAAATGCCTCAGATAATTTTCCTCGCAAACGTTCAACAGGAGCCGCAGATGCGTCAATAGAAGAACTGGTATCCTTCATGGATTCCCCGAGCTGATCTATTGCATTTTGGTTCTTTTCTATGGATGATCCCAACTTATCCATTCGCTCATTAAAGGCACTCTGCTGTTCATCCGCGCGTCCTGCTGTGAGTGCATACGCAGCCAATCCGCCTACAAGTAGGGCAATGGCACCGGCAATAAGGGTAGCAGGGTTTGCGGCCATAATAGCATTTAAAGCGGTAGTCGCAAGTCCCGCTCCTTTGGCCGCTCCAGTAAGGCTTGTAACTACGCCCACAACAGATGACACTGGACCGCTAACAGCTTTAAAAGTTTTAAAGGCGGCCACAACGCTGACAACAGTAGGGATAATGTCATCCATATTCCCGCCCAGCCTTTTAAACACTGCACCTACAGCATTTAAAACTGACTGCGCAACGCTCAGAAGGTTTTTGGTTCCAGACTTAAATGTCCTTACGAGAGAATCCAGGGCTTTCTTCGCAGGCTTCTGCATCTCCTTCGGAAGAAGTTTTACCAGCCCATCACACAGGGATTTAACGATGTCATTTGACGCAACTTTAAGCTGCATCTTGTTTTTGCCAATACCTTTTACAAAGGATTTAACCACAGATACAGAGGCATCAATCATCTTAGGAGCCGACTGTGCTACTTTCGTGGAAAGCCCTGCCAGTATGTCTCCTGCCTCTTCGACAGCAGCATCAAATCCGCCCTGTTTAAAAGCCTCTGTGAGTCTGTTGACGTCAGCAATCCCGTTATCCGCAGCATTCTTTAAGGGCTCCTGCATGCTCTCATATACTTCGATTCCGAGACCTTCCAGAGAGGATTTGAGGATGGTTAGACTTCCTTGCAGATTGTCCAGCATGGTTTCTGCCATTCTCTCAGCAGTACCGTCACAGTTTGCAATGGCGCTTTGCAGTTTTTCATATTCTTCTGGGGAGGCTCCTACAATAGCCAACAGACCAGACATTGCCTCCTGGCCTCCTAATGCTGCCGCAGTAGCCGCTTTCTCTTCCTCGCTCAGCCCGGAAAATCCCTCGCGCAGATCCTGCATGATAGTGTCCAAGGACTTCATATTGCCCTCAGAATCTGTCAGGGAGATACCAAGCTTGTTCATAGCTCCTTGGGTCTCTTTCGTTGGCTTTGAAAGCCTTGTCATGATACTCCTGAGTGCAGTACCGGCTTGACTTGCCTTTATACCTCTGTTTGCCATCAGACCAATTGCAAGGGCCGTATCTTCCGCTGTATATCCCATTGCACCGGCAACTGACGCTGCAAATTTAAAGGTTTCACCCATCATGGCAACATTGGTATTCGCATTACTGGACGCCGCTGCAAGGATATCTGCAAAATGCCCGCTGTCACTGGCCTGCAGTCCGAACGAACTCAATGCATCCGTCACGATATCAGATGTGGATGCCAAATCCTCTCCTGATGCCGCCGCCAGATTCATGATACCTTCTACACCATTCAGCATTTCTTCTGTCTTCCAACCGGCCATTGCCATATAATTCATGGCTTCAGCGGCTTCCGAAGCAGAAAATTTTGTTTTCGCCCCCATCTCCTTAGCTTTATCAGTCAGTTTGCTAAGGTCCATTCCGGTTGCGCCAGAAACAGCAGCCACCTTTGACATGGCAGCCTCAAAATCGGAACCAACTTTAACGGCAAGCCCACCAGCAGCCGCGACAGCCGTCCCCACACCGGCAAGGGCCGTTACTGCGATTGCCGCCGAATGCTTTGCAGCGGAACCAATCTTACTAAAAGCACTGGACGCCGCCCCTGCTGCCGCGTTACCCTGTTGGCTGACGTTGCTTGTCAGTTTTTTAAGGTCTTTTAGCGCCCCAGCATTATCTATACTTGTGTCAATCGTAATTTTGCCATCAGCCAATAATCCCACCTGCCTTTCGCAAGCGTCATCGGCTCATAATGGCTCTACTTGACACTTAAATCCTTATTTCAAATTCTTTTTTGCATTTTCTGCCCTTGCATTGAATGTATACTCCTTTGCATATAACCCTTGCCGGATCATAAGCTATTGGCATTTTATATCCACAATAAGGGCACACAATCTTTATGCGCTTTTTGTCATTATCCAAAGGGGTCCCTCCCTTCCAGGAGCGCCTGTACTATGGCTTCATCTTCTTCGGATTTCTTTTCCTGGACACGGAAATACCGCTGTAAGGCCGCATAAGCTTTCTTCTGTTCTTTGGACAAGTTTTTATTTTTCGTGTCTATCGTCCGGTATTCAATCACCTTTGACAGACGACACGAAGGGGAAATATCCTCCAGCATCCAGTTAAATTTCCACCAGTGCAAATACGGAATATCGTACAGATCAAGCCCGTACGTCTGGAGGAAGGCAGTATAGATCAAAGCGGAATCAGCGCCAAAATCCATAGGAACCGCATTATTAAGGCCCAGTGCTGCACGCGGAAGGGAACTCTTTTTTCCTATATCTCCACACTTAACAAACCACCCGATTGCATCTGCTATATCGTCAGCTCTCATATTCGGTTTGCGTAGCACCTCTTCCCCCAAAAGCATATCTATGGCTTCTAAAACCGCATTGCCATTACTCTGTCCTCTGATAATCTCGTCGTAGCGGAGGATATCCCTAAAATCCGTTTTGATTGCATACGCTTCTCCCGCAATCTCCACAGTTACTGGAAGCCGTTCTGTTAATCTCACTCTGTATCAACAGCCTTCTCAACTTCCATTGCCGCGATGAGTGCTTCATTCGCTCTCTCTTGTTCGCGCATCTGGTGATTATATTCTTCTACCAGTTCCCTAAACGCATTTGTGCAGGCTCTTAGAGAGTTGTTGGCACCACAGATTTGTTCTCCAGCGCCAGCCCCGAATATACCATCGAAACATGCTTTAACGGACTCACAAAGATACAGATACTGTTTTGGCTGTGGAGCTTTTTTATCAAGCCTGTTTGCCTTTTCTGAAATGTTCTGCATTGCATCAAGATATTTTTGAAGGGTGTCTGCGTCTGTCGCATCAAAGTTAAGTTCATCAAAATTTATAATCATTTTTTTACCTCCATAAAAGGCCAGGGCTATTCTGCCCCAGCCTCGCTCTCCACAGTTTTTCGAGCTACTACTCTTTTTACGGCCGTTTTAGCAGGTGCTACAGCTGCCGTAGTTACCGGAGCACCTCTTAATTTCCCGACGGTGCCGTCACATCAAACTTGGCAGCAACTGCAGCATCAACGGAAAATGCCTTTGTCTCCACATCAAAAGTGCCATACTCCCAGTCTGTTTTACCCAGGAGGCTGCCAGAACCTACCATTGTTCCGTCATTGTCAGAATTGGAATCCGGAGAGATGGTCACTCTCCTTTTTCTCGCCGGATATCCCTTACTTGCTTCTTTCGGCATGTACAGGGATACGATCACCAGATCTGTCTCTGCCTCTGATCCCACTTTCTCTTTTTTTGCTACGGAATCAATCAGCTTGACAGCTTTCTCAGACGGGATATTCTCATATTCATAACCGATGGAATATCCGTATCCTGTAATACTCTGGGATGTAGATTTCTGATTGATATAGCGGCTCTCTTTTGTTTTCGTGTCGAAGCTCTCGTCCGCTTTGGTAACACCTGTTCCAAACAGTTCATAAGTTGCGGCCGCACCTGCTGCACCAACATTAATGTACAGTGCCTCCTGATACCGCTGCACTGCTTCAGTGTCCGCAAACCTCTGTAAATCTAATCTTCTCATGCTTTATCCTACCTTTCTTCTTTGATAATATTGTAATTCGCACTGGATCTGATACTGGGCGTATGTTGCCTCACTATCATTGATGTACCCATGCGTATTTGCTTTAATTGCCCTCGATGTCTGCCCTTCCCCCAATACCGGAAGCTGTTTCATCCTGGTGCAGTCCTCCAGCCAGTCAGCAAAATTCTCATAAAACTGACTGGTGTCCAGGTTCTCCTCCGCCCCATAAAGGTTTCTGGAGCACAAGTAGAACGTAACCTTGCGGATACTGTCTCCGTTAATACACCGCTTTACAATAGGGTCCGAAGGAACGCTTTCGATGCTGTAAGACGGTTCCGGTTCCAGTTTATCCACATTTACGGGAGGAAACATGGTATCCAGTTCCTCAATAAATGGGCAGGTTGCTATAAAATCCCTGATCGACTCAATAATACTCATGTTGCCCTCCCTCCGCAGAATTTTGCGGTGGATGAAATAATGCTTTTTTTCTGGTCCTGCCAGCACTTTTCCGCCCACATGCCCTTGCTTTTGTGCTCATAAAACTGCCGCCTTGCGTATGGGGTATCCCAGGACACGCTACCAGGCTCTGCTCTCATGCTATCCCGTAATCGCCCCGAAAGTTCGGGCACATATGGCCGGCATTTACGGCCAAACTCAGAGGCAAAAAACAGTTGTCCTCTCCCGTTTTTCCCCAAACTCCTTTTGAGGAGAATTTGGTCTGACGGGTCAATTTTCAAGTGGAAGTTTGCCATTACTTACAACCTCCAAATCTTATGTGTGGGATAAACCCTTTCCGGTTATCTCCATAATTATCTATAACGCCATATGGCCGGTGCGTCTTCTGCAGATCACCAATCCCCTTTATCCTCATATCATGCGTCCCGAGGATAAACAGATCTTCTTTTTCTACAGTCCAAGCCGCCATCTCAGGGCTGTATGGCAGCTTCGCATACTCATCCGGCGCCACATACCCGTCAAGATATTCGGCAGGAATCCGGATTTTAAATATATCAGCATGTTTCAGGCCGCCGTCTCCTTTATCGCCCGTTATCACCTTATTTTCGCAGTAATAATGACATGGCGACACATGCCCGAAATACTCTACTTTCCGTGTATCCGGATTTACTTTGCGGTTATATATGGTCACCTCTGCATTAATAATCATAGTACACCCCCGGATATAAGAGTGTCGTGTCTTCTAGGTAAAGACGGGCTTCAAAACAGCATTTACTGTATAGTGTCTCTTCCGGCGGCTGATTGTCTGCAGTGTCCGCATATGTCACGGATTCCCCGTCGGTATTGACACTCTTTACCAATCTCCCGCCGGTTGCGTCTTTCTGCCGGTGATCCTCGGCCAAAATTTCAGATACCGCACATATGGCAGCTTTGACAGCCTCCAGGTCATCCGGTCGCAATTCAAATTCATGGATACGACTGTATGTCATCCGGTTCACAATGGCCTCCGCCCGCATGCCGTGTTTTTTAAAATCACTCTCCGTAAGGGCGTCTCCCTTAAAAACATCAGCATAATACTGATAATCTACATCTACCCGTGACATATACTCACCTCTATTCTGCGGCGGTTATTACGGCCATTCCAGCTCCAAAGCAGCGGTTATCCGCATCCACCTCGACAACAACAATTTTCTGGCCTGCTGTTGCTGTAATCTCCGCCGTACCATCCCAAGCAGTGTACCCAGTCTTACATTCCTGTCCTGCATTCGGCATAGTCGGATTTGCGGCTACTTTGTACTTGTAGCTGTTACCACTTGACAGCGCCGGCTCTACCGTGATTTTAGTAGAGCCGCTCGTGCTACCTGCTACGGAGGTAACCGTCAGACTTGTCAAGCTCCGTGTTTTTTTACGACTACTTTTGCGGCTGTCGGTACACGGTATCCTGTGTTGATCTCAACCTGGGCAAGTGTGCCGTTGAAATTCTCGGAATCTTTCAGACGAATCATCTCCAGGTTGTCCACGATGGAGAATCCGTTCCAGTCGTACATGATGAAGTCGATACCGGTCAAATCCACAGTTTTGAGGTCACCGGCATAGTTGTAATATTTGGCCGCGCTCAGGATATCAAGCATATTTGCCTCTACCCACAGCATACCAAGCCATCTACCAATCTGGCCGGACTGCATAATGCTGTCGTTGGTCACCGGGGTATACTGATCTCCCGCAACTTCCAGCATGGTAGAATAAGTGTCAACGGACGCAAGCACGATGTTCGCAACCGCTTTCCCTTTACGCACTACTTTACGCGCCTCGATGATTTTCTTTTTGATGTTTGCCGCGGTGAGTGCTTCTGTGTCACTCATTGCTGTGCCCTCATTTGCAAGACAAGCAAGACCGGATGCCTGCCATCCTTCCTTACAATCCATAACAGCCTGGGACAAATGTTCCTCCGCCATGTTGTACGGCACGCCCTGCGCCTGAATGTTATAGATTTTCTTAGATTTCTGCTGCATGTTGTTCAGTCTCAGGTCAATCAGTTCATTATTCACTTTCTCGTGGCTGAAATCGGCCGCCGGAACCTTCGGGTCCTGTACTCCGTCATCTCCGACCTTAAAAATCTTAACCAGACCAGACGCTGCGTCACCCTGAAATTTATCCGTATAGGTCATTCCCGGCTGAAAAATAGAGTCGTAGTATAAATTCGGCTCCACAATGCTGCTGTATTTCTCTGTTACGTTATATCCGCCATATTCCATAGTTCAATCTCCTTTACTTTCCTCTGTAATATTTGTTGCTACCATACTTCTGTTTCAGATAGGCTTCTTCAGAATCCACTACTCCGGGCTTATATGACCCGCTGGTTCCTCTCACCCATGTTTTTTTCTTGGGTGGCTCTTCCTGCTGTTCAATCTCGAAGTCATTCGGATACTGTTCTCTCATTTTTTTCATATAGTCATCGGCGCCCACGAAAGTACCATCCTTAAATTCAAGATTCTGGGACATGAAATCTGAGAGAATGCTTTTCTTTGCAAGGGGAGACTTAATCTTCTGACCATCGAGGAATTTCTCGGCCGCAAATGTCCTCTTCTGGGTCTCAATCTGCTGATTCAGTGCCGCCGTATCAGTCTCATATTTCTGTTTCCATTCATCCGCAGATTTTTTAATGCCCTCAATATCCATTCCCTTATAAGATTCAATGGTGGCGCTTGCCTCGGTGAGCTGTTTCTTATATCCGTCTGCTTCTGTTTTCAGTCCGGTATATTTCTCTTTACTGACATATGCTCCGTCCGACAAATCCACAAATTTAACAGGATTCTCTTTCCTGTCATCCGCACCATTTACTTCTGCAAGTTTCGCATTCACCTGAGCATAAAGCTCATCCCCAAGTAATTCTTTTAAATCCATATTCATCCTTTCCGCCTTCGTTTTTATATCCGGTGTCTTCCGGAGGCTGTACAGTTTATATGACTTGCCGGTCAGTTTCCGAGACCTTTTAAACGTCATAACCGGTATTGGACAATAAAAAACACCCGGGCGTCCCCGCGTGCTTATTTACCATATTTGATTTCTACCCCTGGATAATCCCTCTCTATATCGCAGATACCAAGAAAAAAGGAATCTACCAGTATCCTGCCTTTATCAGACAGATCATTCCAGATTATGCTCATGTATCCATGCCGCTCTTCTACGAATACCTTATCCGGCGTTAAAGCCTCCAGGGATATGACAAGATTATGCGCAAGTACAGATACCGCGGCGCACACAATGTCGCGACCACATTTATCATATCCTGCATGGCCGCTGATATCTACCCCCGCGCGGCTCATAGTTACTGTAATCAATCAGACACCCCCTAAAAGTTGGCATAAAAATACCACCAGCCATTTTGACTGATGGTATTATAGTGTTTCTATCGACTTTATTTCACTTTGCGGAATGGTTACAGCTTTTCCTTCGCTATAAACTGTAATGCTGTCTTCCTCATAGCCATAATCCTCCGCTTCTTCTCCTGCATCGACGATATCTCCTATTTTTCCCTTTATTGTCTGTCCGTCAGTACAAGTTATCATTATATTTCCTTCTATATCCTGAAAGTCCCATACATTAATCGTAGTTATCACCCCTTATTGGCACAATGTGCGCGTTATTTTTAGAATAGTGAATTGATGCTTTTTTAGTATCGTGAAAACTTCCCTTTGCATAATACTGCCCTATTACTTTATCACAAATAATGTCTTCAACGTTCCTTGCATTTCCATTTCTATCAACCCTCACAATTCCTGTGCCAGATTTCCGATTAATAATATCCTGCACCTCATCTGCACTGATTGTCAATATACTCTGTGGATTTCCACCTTTCGCTTCACGGGTTTGTCGGTATTCCATATATTTTTTTGTTCCAAACACATGCTTCTCGTATTGTTGCTTACTCAGCTTCGTGGAATACTCACCTGCTTCAACTTTTTTTGATACGGTACTTGCTGGAATCTGAGGTATTTTTATATGTTTTATTATATCACTTCCACCGGATTTTACAACTGCTTTCGTGGGTATTCGCCCGCCTGCCATCCGCCCGAGCCCGTCCATATAGACACGCTCCATCTGTGGCTGTAGCCCCATGATTTTTGAAAACCCCTTGTACTCATGCAGAGTCTGCAGGTATCTGCTCTGAGCGGCCAGCACTGCGTCATAATCTCCGCCTTCTTTCAGATACTTAATCCGTTCACGCTGCGCCCGCATGGTGGTCTCCATTTCACGCTGTCTCTGCCGGCATGTGTAACCATCATATTCCTTACCCCGGTATTTTCTGATCCTGGCGTCATCTTCCCGGATGTCTTCCAGCATCTCATCCGTATAAGTCCGGGTTGATATGCCCCGGATAAAAGGCAGATAAGAATGATTACAGTTTGCCCCGCATAGACCGGTCACGCTGCCAAGACCACAAACAGACTCCAGTTCTCGGCGGCTATACACCCTGCCCTGCCAGACTGCATGTGTTGGCCGGGCGCCATAGTGTGCTGTGACCTCGAAATCGTCCGTTTCCAGCTCTTTTGCAAGCTGCTCGTTGATTTTATTGCTGAGGTTATGAACGCCTGTCATAACGGCTCTTCTGGCTGCTACAGGTGCCCTGTTACTATACCCGCTTGCATAATCAACAGAACGGATACCCGATGAAGTCATCTCACGCACCACCCGGCGTAAAGCCGTGTTGTAGTCAAACGCGCCTGACGCAATGTCAAGACAAGCCCGATCAAGATACTTTTGATAGTATTCTGACAGTGGAGTAAAAACTTTTTTCCCATCCCCGTAATCCAGAGAAAATCCCAATGATCGTGTAATGTTTTTGATATCGCCTTCTGTCTGGCTGACAATCGCAGAAGATAAACCCTGCAGCCAGTCATTTTCCTCTGGAGGCGTGAATTGTCCATTTACCTGCTCATATATATCTTTGTTGCGGACATATTCCCAGTCTATCACCTTATCATATAGGGCAAATAACTCAGGGTATGTGACATTAAGCAGCCTTTTTAGCTCGTCCTCGATAAACTCTGAGGAATTGCCCAGTATCTTGACACGGTTTAGCTGATAATCTGCTGTGGACGTTATTTCACCTGTCTTTTTAATCCGTCTGACTACATCGGACATTATCCTATCCTGTAGTCCGTAGAAAAGCTTTTCCACCTGCAGGGGCAGGCTCCCCATTTCCTCCGGTCGCATCTACATCACTCCTGTACATCATCCGGGAATTGGATTTTTGCAAGAGCTTTCATGGCCTGATCCTCTGTTTCGCCGTAGCGTTTCATGCGGAATTCCACTGGGCCTATGATTCCGGCAGCCAGGTCAGCTCTAAGCTGTTCCAGCTCATACTTCTTATCCACTATGAGTGAATCGTCCCAGTCGCAGGACACTTCCACTTTACCGGCCGGTGCAAGCCCGCCCATATCAATCCAGACCTCCATTGCCTTTACAAGATACCGGATGGCCTCCTCAGTGCTATTCTGGATGTCCTTAACCGTAGAATATGATCGCTGCTTACTGCTCTTTATCTCTTCAGCAGTCTTCTCTACATTCTGCGGATCTGACAAAGTACCATAAGCAAGACCGCTGTTAAATTCTACCTTTTGGATTATCCTATTGTACCCGTTAAAAAAACTTTCATCCCTGATTTCCGGGGAGTATACATTGAACAGAGGCTTTCCTGTTGTTGGGTCCGCAATACCATTACCCATAGGATAGTACAAACGCTCCTGTCCCTTTGGAAGGAGCACATCTCCCTGCCGGTTCTTTTTGAAGTATTCGTTTGACGCCTGAATAGCAGTCTCCTTTGACCGGTACTCCCAAAGAGCTGCTCCGTACATCTCATCCGCATCCTGTATCTGTTTTTCCGCCCGGGAATAGACCGCTACCCCCAGTGGGGAATCAGGATCTACGTTATTGGCAAGCGGGATTTTAAGATAAGAAAACAATGCGCAGTCTGCATTCCTGAACTCTTCATATGGGGATATATCCTCCCATTCATCGACATCCTCCAGCTTGATCTCCATACCAAGCTGCACAATCTCATCTGTTTTGACAATCGCTTTTCTGCTGACAAATGCCCGATTGATGACGATGTATTTATCTCCCTGCAGACTGTGGTATTCCAACCGCGTGTATAACTTCTTCCCCTTGCGTTTAAATTCCGGGAAGATAGCTCCGGTCATCGTACCGGATGAATCAAACTCCGTCGGATAACAATTACCGGCCCGTACGATATCTACAGCCACCTTCTCCCCGGTAAGGTATGGCTTAAAGCAAATACCACCAGTGGCACTTGCAAATTCCACGTATTTGCGAAGGTTACCCCTAAATGGCGTGAGCATTTCATTTATCAGGTCTGCCCTCGGGCTGCCGCTCACCTCAATCCTGGCCTCATTTGTAACGAGTCTCGCAAACTCACTGCTTATGGCCGCAGGCAAGTTCAGACCCTTGACATCTTTGCTTATCCAGGGCGGCTTATTACGATACATGCGCTGCCACCGGTATATGGATTCAGCCATTTCCGGCGATACCGCTATATCGACGCCCAGCGCCTTTTTAATGCTTTCATACTGTATCACTGCTATCACCTCACTCTCGTTCTGTAAACGGCAAGAACATGGATATTAACCCCCACATACCACATACAAGATACCTTGTGGCATCGGCGGCATGGTCATTGAGCTTTACAACCTCTTCCTTGCCCTTTTCAACACTTTTTGGATCATACTGATATAACCCCAATTCTTTAATCAGCAACGTTTGTTTTTGCTGGTTAATCAAAATCCGGCGGAAAGAAAAGAATTTCTGTACTCTGCTTATCCCGAGCTTTACATCATTGAACGCCGGGATAACATCTATATGTGGCATAATCCGTCGCACCTCCTCAATGAGACCGGCTGCAGAAGGGTCAATAAATACCCAGCTCACTACCCTGTCATACTCTTTTTCCAGCCTATCACAAAAATCTTTCAATTCTTTTGCATATTCCGACGGTGATTTTTGCCCCTCATCTCTGCCGCAATGGTACCACTCGTCCAGTCCGCATAACGTTTGTCTACTGTAACTGATACCGAATGCCTCGAATACCGTAGGGTTCTTCTGGCCGTAGTCAACGCCTACTCCTATCTCGCCAATTGTCTTTTTCTCATTTTCTGGGAGTCCATCGTAGTAATGAAGTTCAGTATTTACCATGTAATAGACCAGATCGTCTATACCTATGCTCTCTCCAAGCCATACCCAGCGATACATCTTAGGATCTGTCTGCTCCATGACCTCCGCTGACTCAATGAGATCAGGCCCCAGCCAATCAGGGGGTACATCTCTATAATCTGTGTGTATGTGGATGCAGTCCGGTCTCTCCTCCATCTTACGACACCATTCGTTTATGGGGGCATTCGGGTTTTTTGGAGGGTTGTACAGGTAAATCATCTGGAATCCGCCCTGATTACCACGGACAAATGTAGCTTCGATGTTCGCCAGCTCCTCTTCTCCTTCTCCGTCATCGAAGAACTCCGTCAGCTCGTCCAGTACCACAAGCTTAATGGGCTTATCCTCATCTATGATACCTTTTGTATCATCCACGCCGTCAGATCCGGAAAAGTAAATGGTGTTTCCATTCTTTTTGTAGGTTATCTCCATCGGGGATTTCCCGATCTTAAACCGTTTTTTACTGACTCCCAAGCGGTTAATACCGCGTATCATCTCCTTATATACCGTCTTGCGCAGCTTATTGTGGTGCTTGCGCAGGACAACGCAGGATGCGTTATGCTCATCCATAATCCGGAAATCTGTTGCGATACTCACATAACTGGATTTTGTTCCCGCACGCCCGGAAGTAAGGATGATGTGCCTATGCGTCCGGTCATTAAACAAAGGGAGATACTTCGGGATGACTATTTCTGAAATCTTAATTTTCTTCTTTTGGCGCATCATTGAATATTTCCACCCCGTCCTCTCCATCTTCATCTTGTCCGTCTCGATTCAGTTTGTCCACCTGGGCTTTTATGAGCTCCAGGTGCGCATCATCATATCCAAATTTATGCAATGCCTCTATGGCGCGCTGGCGTCTGGCCTGCACTCTGGTAAGGGCCTCCTCAACTGCCTGTATCTGCCCAAGGATACCCGTAAATTCCCGCAAGTCTGTGATCTTGCCTTTTTCAAATCCTGCAGTGTATTTCGTTACCGTCATGCCCGACGGAACTTTTGTTGAGATAATGCCTGGCACGTCGTCCTCTTCCTCTTCTGGCAGACGCTCTTCCAATTCACGCAGACCATTTATGCGCTTCAGCATCCGGCGCTCTCGAACAGTCAGAAGCTGTATTTCCTGCAGAAGGAGCTGCTCCTTATCCAGCTGTACCATTTCCAGGAGTTCCTTTTCTTCGGCATCCAAGGTATCAAAAAAAAGAGTCTCAAACTCTCCCGTTTTCACTGCATTCTTATTTCCCGGCGGACCTGTTCCACCGTGGCCTACAGCGTTCTTATTCCCAGGCTGCCCGCCCCTGCGATTAGTAACGTTACTTTTTGTTTTCGGTAACGTTACTTTTTCCCATCCGTCTTGATTCTTCCATTTACGAACCTGCGTTTCTGATACATCCAGTTCCGCAGCGATATCTTTTAATTTTCGTTTCTTCCCGCTTTCAAGCCATAGTTTCATAGCCATTTCCCGGTTCGGACTTCTTGGTCTTGCCAAGCCTCACCACCTCTCAATCGTTTCGTTTTGCAATATAAAAGAGACACCTAAGTGCCTCTTACTCTTTTACCAGTTTATATCCCTTTAATACTATGCTCCTTGTCTGTGCTGGCTGATAATCTATCAGTTCCCAACGCTTTAGTGCCTCCAGATGCTTCCACACAGTTGATGTGGAACTAATCCCTATTGCCTTGCATATATCTCTTACGGACGGAGAATACATATTCTTGGTTATATAATCGACAATGAAGTTATATACATCCATCTGCC
>OCAS01000595.1_pt1 | contig 27294 bp, 22 predicted proteins | sample 1550751 | NCBI WGS metagenome assembly OCAS01 (sample SAMEA2580301, study PRJEB22360) | human gut metagenome | biome: human gut; feature: human-associated habitat; material: faeces | place: Denmark | collected 2008/2010
GCGCCGGCAGGACGGCAGTCCCTGCTGGATCATCGGCAGCGCCGAGGTATTGTCAGACAGCAGCAATCAGACCTACATCCAAAGTGTGTATCTGGATATTAACGAGAGCAAAAAGGCAGAGCAGCGCAATCAGCGTCTCACAGACCAGCTGGAAGCCAGCGATAAGGTGCTGCATATGGCGCTGGAGCATACCACTACCAGTGAGTTTTATTACTATCCGGATACCAGGGAATGCATGGTTCCGGCCAGGACCAGTGAGCTGTATTGCTGCCAGGAACACTACGACAACCTGCCCTGCAGCTTTGCCATGGAACAGGTGGATGAACCGTTCCGTCCTGCTTTTTATGAGATGTATGGGCGCATCCATCAGGGTGCGCGCACCGCAAGCTGTGAATTCAGGGGACGCAACCAGGCGTTCTGGTGCAGGCAGACCCTGTCTGTCATCCTGCGCAATGAGGATGGCTCCCCCAGGCTTGTGATTGGCATTGTGGAAAACATCACACGGCAGAAAACAGCGGAGGAGGCGCTTGTCAAGGCAAGGAGCCGGGACAGCCTTACGGGCCTTTATAACAGGGACAGCGGCATCCGCCTGGTTCAGGAATGCATGGCGGACCGGGCGCCGGGTGAGCATGGGGTCCTGATGCTTTTGGACATGGATGGATTTGAGGATGTGAACCTGAAGGAGGGCAGGATTTTTGGGGACGTGGTACTCCAGGAAGTTGCTGATATCCTGCGGACGGAAGCTGGACAGAACAGTATCCCGGTCCGGCTTGGCGGGGACGAATTCATGCTTTATGTGAAAAACAGCAACAAGGCACAGGCCATGGTCACAGGTCCCAGGATTGCGGACCAGGTACAGAATGTTTTTGTGAATATGGAAAAGGATATACATGTTTCGGTCAGCATCGGGATGTGCAGTACTGAGGTGACAGAGGAGTACAGCGCCCTTTACCGCTGTGCGGAGAGTACGCTCAAATATGTCAAGGAAAATGGAAAAGGGCGGGCAGCCTGTTATCAGGACACCTCCAATGAACTGGGGGTATTCCTGACACAGCTTTATACGGAAGAGCATCCCCTCAATGCGATTGAGATGGAGACATCACGTCTGGACGACGACCTGGTATCCTTTGCGCTGGACCTGCTCGGCAAGTCCAAAAACCTGGATGACGCTGTGTTCCTGCTGCTTTCCAGAATCGGAAAGAAATACTGCCTGGACCGGGTATCCATTATTGAAGCCAGCCAGGCTTATCTGTCCTACCGTTTCTCCTATCAGTGGGCGCGCAACCGGGCGGACCTTCAGTTGGGGCAGGATTTTTATGCCTCCAAGGAGGATTTCGACATCTGTTCCAATATGTATGATGAGGATGGCCTGGCCGACCACAATGTCCGGGACGGAATCTCACGGATTGCATCATGCCTCCATGCCGGTATCTGGAACTACGGTGAGTATGTGGGTTCCATGAGTTTTGAGGTGGATGAGCCGGATTATCAGTGGTCACAGGAGCAGTGCAAGCTCTTAAAGGAACTGGTCAGGATTATCCCTTCCTTTGTCATGAAATCCAAAGCAGATGCGGTCAGCAAGGCCAAGACGGATTTCCTTTCCCGCATGAGCCATGAGATACGCACACCCATGAATGCCATCAGCGGCATGACTACCATTGCTAAAAAAGTCCTGGATGACAGGGATAAGACCCTGTCCTGCCTGGAGAAGATTGAATCAGCCAACGCCTATCTGCTGGACCTGATTAATGACATTCTGGATATGTCACGCATTGAGAGCGGCAAAATGGAACTCAACAGCAGTCCCATGGATTTTAGGCAGCAGATGGACGGGCTGGAATCCCTGTTCCGCACCCAGGCAGAGGAAAAACACCTGGATATACGGTTTGAAAACAGATACAGCAGTCCCAGGCAGCTCCTTGCAGATGGACTGCGGCTGAACCAGGTTCTGGTCAACATCATCGGGAATGCGGTTAAATTCACGGAACAGGGCGGCATCACAGTAAAAGTGGAACCGTTGGAGGAAACGCCAAGGGCAATCCTTCGGTTTTCCGTTGCCGATACTGGGATTGGGATAGAACCGTCAGCCCTGGACCGTATTTTTAACGCCTTTGAACAGGCAGGTGCAGGAACAGCGGCCAGCTATGGGGGAACCGGTCTTGGACTGTCCATTGCCAGCCGTCTGGTGCAGATGATGGGCGGCACCCTGGAAGTAAACAGCCAGATAGGAAAAGGCTCTGAATTTTTCTTTACACTGGGATTTGATTATGCACAGGAGGGGATATCCAATGTGCCGCAGAAGGAAGCCGCCCCCCTGCCTGATTTTTGCGGACGCCGCATCCTGCTGGCAGAGGACAACGAAATCAACCGGGAGATTGCACAGAACATCCTTGAAATGAACGGATTTTCCGTGACCTGCGCCTGTGACGGACAGGAGGCACTGGAGTATTTCTGCAGCAGTGGGCCAGGAGGATTTGATGCCATACTGATGGATATACGCATGCCGGTAATGGATGGCCTGGAGGCAACCAGGCAGATACGCACTTCGGGAAAACCGGATTCCAGGACCATTCCCATAATCGCCCTTACCGCCAATGCCTTTGATGAGGATACGAAGAAATCCATGGAAAGCGGTATGGACGGGCACCTGTCAAAGCCAATCCAGGTAGGACTTATGATGGAGCTTTTGGGGAAATGCATTGGAAGACATGCAGCTAAAAATATGGAATAAAATGGGATAGGAAAATATGGCTTATACTTGAAACCATGCATACTTTCTGCCGGGATACAAAAACTATTGCCAGACAGGAGGTATCATTATGGCAAAAGCAGGTATGAGACGGCCAAGTCCCTATGACCCGGATAACCATGGGACAGAAAACCATCACAAAATGAATCATCCGAAAAATGAGCAGGCACAGGTGCCGGAAATCCAGGGCGCGGCAAAAAACGGGAATGCCAAGGCAGGCCCCATCAACGCCCCCAACTGGGCAAGGGATGATTATAAGACAGGCGATAAGTACGATTAAGGTTTCCATTATATGCAATGGACCAGAAGAAGGAACCTAGCATAGTTTACATAATTATTTTATGTAAACTATGCTAGGGAACATTGATTATTATAGCTGCGTATAGCTCCGGCGAACCATTGGGACTGTTAATCAGGGCAGACAAAGATTATTGTTTAAAATACCCGCTGCCGAATTGCAAACGTCAGGTAATTATGGTAATATATAGTTAAATTTCAGAAGAAGGAAGGTACTGGTTATGGACAAGGATGTATTGAGTTATGTTGTAGAAAAGACCAACGAGTTAATAAACGCCGCAACCTGCAACAGCGAGACAAAAGCAGCAGCAGAGGCCTGGCTGGCAGCCGTCGGAACGGACAGGGAGGCAGAGGCAACCGAAACATACGTAAAGGAATTGGAAGCAGATATCATGCCGATTGACAGTTTAATCGGATTCGCTGAGTCGGATGCCGGAGCACAGGTCTTTGGGGCTGACCACGCCCCGGTAGTGGCTGCCCATGCCAAGGAAATCAAGGCTGCAGGGGCAAAATATTGTGATTGCCCGGCCTGCGCGGCAGTAGAAGCAATCCTTAATAAAAAGGAAAGCATTCTCAAATAAGGGCAGATGAATAACAGGAACATTACATAAGGCATCAGTCATATTCATGATTGATGCCTTTCCTTAATGCCAAAGCCGTAATGTAGGCTGTAAAAGACATCCATGGGAGGACAGTCCTCCATACCACGGCCGGAGCAGGAATAGGATTCAAAATATTGATATTTCAGCCATGTTTTGTTATACTAAATACTATATATGCATATGAACAAGGACGTACAGGAGCGGCAGCTAGTTTGAGACACAAGTATATACAAAGCATCATTTATTTGCGAAAGAGTTGGAATAAGATGATTAAGACACATATATTTGAGATTATGAATGGGAATTTTATAACAGGGGCTAATCCGAGACTAGAGCGCCATGTGCGAAATGAATTTGCTGAGAGTTCTGACTGCCTGATGGCGTATAACAAAATATACGAAGCGCGGGTCCGCATGGGAAAGCGGCTTGGGACCGGAGAGGAAGACCAGGATATCATGGATATTGTTGATGGCGTCGAATCAAAGATACAGTATATCTGTCTGAAGATGTATGATTATGGGGCCGGGACCCTGACCATTGCCGGGGGCGATAAGGAGTTCCAGCTCATGGGGATGATTGATAAGGAGTGGAAGGATGCGGATCATCATGTGGGAAAACACATTGGCCATGCCATGACCCGCCTCAAGGACCGGATGGGCACGGACGGTTCGGATCCGGATATCCGTATCCTGGCAGGGGGATATGAATACATAGCCCGCCGCATGGGAGTGAAGATGTATGGATACGGCGCATATTTTACAGGCCGCGCCAAAACAGCCCCGGATGTCCCGGATTTTTACGGAAATGCGGAAATTATTGAAAAAGACAGATTTAATTGACGATTAATTCCCAAAGATATGGTAAAATCAATATAGCAGGACACATTTGCTTTAAAAACAATCTGGAGGGGAAGAACATGTCAAAGAGTTCAGGGATTTTACGTATCTGCGAAGAAAAGGGAATCAAGATGATTGATTTCAAAATGACGGATTTAAGTGGCCGCTGGAGGCATATCACGATTCCGGTTGAGAGGTTTGACGATGGGATTTTTACACAGGGCATTGGTTTTGACGGCTCTAATTATGGGTACGCCCCGGTGGAAAAAAGTGATATGGTCTTCATACCCAACCCGGAAACCGCTGTGGTGGATCCGTTTACAGAAATTCCAACACTGACCATGTGCGGGGATGTCTGTGTCATAGGAAAGGAAAACAGGCCCTTTGACCAATATCCCAGGAATGTAAGCTTAAGGGCCATTGAATACATGAAGGAACAGGGCATTGCGGACCAGATGCTCATCGGACCAGAATTTGAATTCCATCTGTTTGACAATGTGAGTTTCATGGTGGAACCGCAGCGCATGGCATTTACAGTGGATACCAGACAGGCTGCCTGGAACAGCGGCCGCGAGAGCGCTGACAATAAAGGCTTCCAGGTTCCGGGCGGTGGGGGGTATCATATTGCCGCGCCGCAGGATGTGGCGTATAATTTAAGAAGCAGGATGTGCATGATGCTCCAGGACTGGGGAGTGGATGTGAAGTACCATCACCATGAGGTGGGCGGTTCGGGACAGATGGAGATTGAGGTGGAGCTGGGCGACATGGTGGACATGGCTGACAAGACCATGATCATCAAATACGTAATCCATAACGCCGCAATCCAGGACGGCAGGACAGCCACCTTCATGCCCAAACCCATTTACAAAGAGGCCGGCAATGGAATGCATGTCCATATGCTTCTGATGAAGGATGGGGAACCGGTTTTCTATGATGAAAATGGATATTCGGGCCTGAGTCAGACAGCCCACTATTTTATAGGCGGTCTGTTAAAGCATGTGGCGTCCCTGTGTGCATTTACAAACCCATCCACCAATTCCTTCAAGCGCCTTGTGCCCGGATATGAAGCGCCGGTGACCATTGGATACGCCACATCCAACCGCAGCGCCGTCATCCGTATTCCGGCTTATGCAAAGACCCCAAAGGCAAAGCGCTTCGAACTGAGGAACCCGGATGCGACAGCCAATCCGTACTATGCATATGCGGCAATCCTCATGGCAGGCCTTGACGGGATTAAGAACAGGATTGACCCGGCAGAGCATGGGTGGGGGCCGTTTGACTGCAATCTCTATGAACTTCCGGATGAGGAGAAGGCAAAAATACAGTTCCTGCCAAAAAGCCTGGACGAGGCCCTGGATGCCCTGGAGGCAGACCATGGATATCTGACCCAGGGAGGGGTGTTCCCGGAACGGCTGATTGAAGTATGGCTTAAGAGGAAACGGGAAGAGAGCCGGGAGCTGTCACAGATTCCCCATCCGGCAGAATTCCAGCGGTATTATGATTTATAATAATCTGTATTAGATAGGGGTTACATTGGACAGGAGTTTCGTGCCTCACAACGCAGATGCGCTGTGGGGCACAATCTGTCTTGTGACCCTTTGATTACCAAATGACCGGATTCTGTTCCGGCAGTCCTGCGTGTTTGTCAGGCAACCGGATTTTTTTATTCAGCGGAGAGGACAAAATGATTGAAGTTTATCACATTGAAGATGATAAGGCAATTGCACATGCGGTCAAAGAATATCTTGAGCAGCACGATTGCCGGGTTTCGGTTTTTACAACAATGGAGGAGGCCAGGCAGGCCATGGTACGCCGGGTTCCCGCAATTGTGCTGGTGGACTGGAATATGCCGGACGGCCAGGGGGACATGCTGTGCAGGTGGATCCGTTTAAGATGGAGGGAGCTTCCGGTCATTTTCCTTACGGTACGCGGTGAATCCCATGATATGGTGTCCGGCTTCCGGAATGGGGCTGATGATTATGTGGTGAAGCCTTTTGAACTGGAGGTCCTGTATTCACGTATATGCGCATTGCTGCGCAGGGCAGGATATGCATCCGGGCAGTATCTTACCTGTGACGGTATCACATTGGACCGGAGCAGTATGAGGGTATTCTGCGGGCATGAGGAAGTCGCCTTAAGCCAGCCGGAATACCAGGTGTTATTGGTTTTATTGCAGAATAAAGGCAGGACCGTGTCCAGGGAAATGCTTTTAGAACAGGTATGGGACAGTAATGGGAACTATGTGAATGACAATACGCTTACCGTTACCATCAAGCGCCTGCGCGGCAAGCTGGGCCAGCCCTCCTGCCTGAAGACTATCCGCAGCTTTGGCTACCGTATGGAGGACTGCGTATGATTGGACAGAAGAACATGGGAATATTACTGGGATTCATGCTGTCAGCCTGCCTGATTGCGTCCTCCGTGACAGCCGCGGTGATGGCAGGGATGAATAACCGCACACAGTTCCAGCTGCTGGGCAGTGTGTGCGGAGACATCCTGGAAGAAGATCCGGAACTGGAACAGACCCTGCTCCCTGTGATAAAAGGAATCAAAAACCAGGCCGCATTGGCAGAAGATCACAATGTGCTTTTGGATTATGGTTACCGGCGGTCTGACTTTCTGAAACACACATCCGGATACGCCATCCTTCCTGCAACAGCTGGTTTTGGCGCCGGGGCCCTGCTGTTTTTCACTGTTTTCCGATATTGGCGCAAAAAGGAATGTATGCGCATAAAAGAACTGACAGAGTACCTTGAAAAAGTGGATACAGGAAGCCTTGAACTTCTCCTGCCCGCAAAAGAAGACGGTTTCTCCCAGCTGCAGGATGAGATCTACAAGACCGTGACCATGCTGTATCAGACAAGGGAGGCTGCCGTAAAAGCAAAAGCAGGTTTTGCAAAAAACCTGTCCAATATTGCCCACCAGCTAAAAACGCCCATAACAGCCATTTCCCTGTCCGCACAGATGATGGAGGAACATCCATCCAGGGATTACCTGGCACAGATTCACAAGCAGCTGGGACGGCTGACCCATCTGGAGGAGGCCCTGCTTCTCCTGTCACGCCTTGACGCAGGGATCCTTCCCTTGAAAATGGAGGCAGTGGATGTCTATACAGCAGTGAGCCTTGCCGCCGACAATTTACAGGAAGTGTTTGAGGCAGCCGGATTGTCTGTTGACATATCGGAAATGGGGGAAATGAAGATACTGGCTGACCTGGACTGGACCATGGAAGCATTGATGAACCTTTTTAAAAACTGTGCGGAATACACGCCCCCAGGGGGAAGGATCCATTGCGCCTGTTCCCAAAACCCCCTTTACACGGAAATCATCCTGTGGGATGAAGGAAAGGGGTTTGACAAGGAAGACATCCCCCATCTGTTTGAACGGTTTTACAGAGGTAAGAATGCGTCTGGCAATGGAATCGGCATCGGCCTTTCCCTTGCCAGGGAAATCATTGAACGGCAGAATGGCACAATCCGCGCAGTCAATCTTCCAGGCAAAGGCGCGGCCTTTGAAATCCGGTTTTACAGTCACTGAGCAGTCACTTTGACCTGTTATGATGAAACCGAAGTCAGAATGACAGGAAGGGAGAAAAAAGCTTGGAAATTTTAAAATGTGAGGATTTGAGTAAGGTATATGGCTCAGGGGCCAGTCAGGTCATTGCCCTGGATAAGATTAACCTCTCGGTCCATAAGGGGGAATTTGTGGCCATTGTAGGGGCTTCTGGTTCAGGAAAATCCACATTGCTGCATGTGATTGGAAGCGTGGACAGACCCACTGAGGGCAGGGTTCTCATAGAGGGCAGGGATATCGCTGCCCTGAATCCCACCCAGTCAGCTATTTTCCGCCGCAGGAAGGTGGGACTGGTTTACCAGTTCTATAATCTGATTCCGACCCTGACGGTCCGGCAGAATATACTGATGCCGCTTCTACTGGACAAAAAGAAGCCAAACCAGGAATATTTTGACCAGCTGGTAAACTCTTTGGGCATTTCCGGTAAACTGGATGCCCTGCCGGACCAGTTATCAGGAGGGCAGCAGCAGAGGACCGCCATTGCCCGTTCCCTGATTTACCGGCCGGCCCTGCTGTTGGCAGATGAGCCCACAGGCAACCTGGACCGGAAGAATTCCAGGGAAATCATCGATATGCTGAAGTTATCCAACCAAAGCTTAAACCAGACCATCCTGCTCATAACCCATGATGAGTCCATTGCCCTGGAAGCCGGCCGCATCATAACCATAGAGGACGGTCATATCATAAGCGACCGGAAGCGGGGGTAGGCATATGTGGAGGGAATATTCAATCAGTTATATAAAAAACAACCGGGCTTCCAGCATATCCATTCTTGCGGCGGCTTTTATATCGGCCCTGTTCCTTTCTTTTCTGTGCAGCCTGTTTTATGGTTTCTGGGTGTATGAGGTAGAGGGAATCATATTGGAGGAAGGAGACTGGCAGGGGCGTATTACATGGGATATGGATAGTGACAGTGACAGGGATAGGGACAGGGACCGCCTCATGATGATACAGAACTTTGGCAATGTTAAAAAGGTAGTGGTCAATGAGGAGCTTTCCAGCGGACAGGAAATTGCTGCCGATATTTATTTCGAGGATGCCAGAAGCATTTTCCGGGACATGCCCCTGATTGCAGAACGGCTGGGGGTGGAGGAGGGCGCGGGTTCCTACAACCTGAAGCTTTTATCCAGATACCTGATTCATGATCCGCAGGATGATTCACCGCCGCTTTTAATGACATTTTACCTGGTCATCCTGTTGATGGTTTCCCTTTCACTGATACTGATCATCCGCAATTCCTTTGCAATGTCCATGAATGCGCGGATACACCAGCTTGGTATTTTGTCCAGCGTGGGGGCTTCTCCCGGACAGATACGGACCTGCCTGATACAGGAGGCGGTGATGCTCAGTGTGGTGCCGATTCTTGTTGGCAGCATGATAGGGATTGCCCTCAGTTTTGGGGTAATCCAGGCAATTGAACTGATAGCAGCAGATATCCCGGGCAGGCATGAAGCCGGTTTCAGGTATCATCCCATGGTATTCGTGGTGACAATCCTGTCCTCCTTTCTTACCGTGTTGGGTTCAGCATGGATTCCGGCAGGAAAACTGAGCAGGATGCCGCCATTGGAAGCTATCCGCAATACCGGCGAATGGAAGCTTAAAAAGGAGGGACATTCCCATATCCTGCGGTTCCTGTTTGGGATGGAAGGCGAACTGGCCGGAAATTCCATGAAAGCCAGGAAAAGGGCAATGTATACCTCCACGCTGTCCCTGACGCTTGCATGTCTGGGTTTTACGCTGACCCTGTGTTTCTTTACCCTTTCAGGTATCAGCACAAGATATACTTATTTTGAAAAGTATCAGTCAATGTGGGATGTCATGGCCACGGTGGAGGATATGGATATAGAGGATTTCAGGATGACACGGCAGTGGAAGGAACTGCAGGCACTGGACCGCATAAGGGACCTGGCCGTGTATCAGAGGCTGGAGGCCGCTGCCCGCATTCCTGAAAGCGGAGAGAGCCAGGAACTGGCCGCCCTTGGCGGGATTGGCATGGTCGCGGGTCCTTCGGCCGAAAAAGTGAATGATGCATGGCTGGTACGGGCGCCTGTAGTTGTGCTGGATGATGACAGCTTCATGGAATACTGCAGTAGGATTGGGGCCCTGCCGCGGCTTGACGGAGCCATTGTCCTGAACCGGATATGGGACAGCTTAAACAGCAGCTTCCGATATCCCATCTATATTCCTTATGTGGATGAAAGCCTTGGGACGGTTGTGCTGCAGGAGGGCAAAACGTCGGGAAGAGGGACAGGAGAGGCACTGGCAGGAACAGGGCAGAATGAAAGCAGACAAAAAGAAGCCGTGGAAATCCCGGTCATTGCCTATACGCAGGAGGTCCCTGTTTTGAGGGAGGAGTATGACAGCCATTCATTGGTACAGTTCATCCCTCTGTCTTTGTGGGAAGAAATATCCGTGAACATAGGGGAAGGGCGGCAGGATACCTGTATACGGATACTGGCTGCAGAGGGGGCTTCCCTGGCAGACCTGGATGCGCTGGAGAACGATGTGCTGGAGCTGTTTGGCGGACAGTATGGGATTGGGATTGAGAACCGTATCCAGGAGAAAATCACCAATGATTACATGATTTTTGGATATGAGCTGATTCTTGGCGGCCTTTGCTCCATACTTGGGCTGATTGGAATCGCCAATGTGTTTTCCAATACATTAGGCTTCCTGCGCCAGAGAAGGCGGGAGTTTGCCCGGTATATGTCCATTGGAATGACACCGTCAGGAATACGAAGGCTGTTTTGCATCGAAGCATTGGTGACAGCAGGACGTCCAATCCTCATTACCCTGCCCATTGCCGTGGCAGTAACGGGATTCATGATTAAGGCCAGCTATTTAGACCCCATGGAGTTCATGGCCCAAGCCCCGGTCATACCAATCCTTATTTTCTGTCTGGCTATCTTTGGTTTTGTGGCGCTGGCTTATTATCTTGGCGGGAGACGGGTAATGCGGTGTAATCTTTCCGACGCCCTGCGGGATGATACGCTGGAGTGATTTCTGGTTTCACGTTTTTGGATTTTATGGTATAGTTACAGGGGGAATCCCTGGGGGCTTCCTGTGTAAAAGAGGATATTCCCTCCATTACCCGGGCCCCCGTCCATAAAAAGGGAAATGACAGAAAGGTAATGACTGGCAATGATACGCAGAGAAGATATGCTGGAATTAACAAGGCGTATGACACTTTCACGGACATCCTTTACAAGGATAGCAGGATGTTATGTGGACAGGGATGGGGAGTTTGACGGCAGCTTCAATACCAACTTCCTGAAGCTGTCCGCAGCAGAACGGACAAAGAAACTGAAACTGGCAAAGGAAATCCCCTTTTCGCCAACAAATGTAAATCTGAAGAAATACGAATTTACCCAAAGCATGCGCAGACCAGGCAGTATGTGGCAGCTGCTGATGGCCATGAATGAATGCGGCCTGAAAAACGATGCATTGATGGATACTTTTTATGATGTTGTCATGGAACAATATCATACATATTCAGATTATGCCATCCTTGTTTTCCATGACCGGTATGATATTCCGGCAAAAGCATCTGATAATGAACGGTTATGGGAATCAGAAGAGGTGTTTGAATATATGATTTGCGCCGTCTGCCCAATGACAGGGGAATATGAGCCGGGGAAGCCGGAGTGCGGATTTTTATTTCCGGCCTTTACGGACAGAAGCGGGGATTTGAACCATATTGCGGTATTCCAGGCAGATACCGGACATCCCCATGATGAAATCTTAGAGGTGCTTGGGCTGTCGGCAGGGGTTTAACAGGCAGATAAGGCAGAGGGTATGGAAGGGAAGAGGGCATGGAAAGGAAGAGGGGAATGCTTGGTAATAAGGAGATGAAAAAGACAAAAGATAAATATCTGTTGGCATTTTTCCTGATATATATGGTTGTATTGTTCCGCATCACTGTTTTCCGTTCCACCTTCAGCCTGTATCATGTCATGGAGAACGGAACAATCAACCTGTCCTTATTCCAGGATTATATTCCTTTCATCAGGCAGGAGAGATGGTTTCTGGTCCTGTACCTGTTTGTGGGCAATATTATCTGGTTTGTTCCATTGGGATGCGTGCTTCTGGCTTCCGGTAAGGTGAAGGGAATCTGGAGCGCGGCGGTGTGCGGGTTATGTTTATCCCTTATTATCGAAACATTACAGTATATATTTGGGACAGGCGTGTCAGAACTGGATGATTTGGTATTAAATACAATGGGGACATGGATTGGCGCGGCAATGGTCCGGCTGTGCCGGCATTACCGGCGCGGTCAGGGACGGTATCAGGAATAAAATTATTAGCAATCATGTTCCAGACAGTCCAAAGATTGCAAGGCCCCCGCTAGGGTAACACGGGGGTACTAAATACAAGGTATACAGTGTATATAACAAGCCTATGTTGGATACGAAAGAGTCATCCACTCTAACGCAGACAACTATTCGCGAAAGTCTAGTTTAACGAATAGTTAGAAGGGTTTCTATAACATCCATCAATCAATTATCTGAATCAGTATCCATATGGAATAAAATTGAATAATTGAATAAAGGTGGTGTCTGGTATGCCCCCGTTGCTACTTCTTTGGATGCTTTCACATCCTTTTGGTTATGGTTGCCATATTGCAGGACCTCCTTATTGATAATCAATGCAGGTAATAATTATCAGATTGTACGGAATCCATCTGACATAGTACAGCTTCTCCTGTGAGCTGGTGAGCTGATTTCCTGTGTGTTGATTTCCTGCCTGTGCTGATTCCGGAGTATCTGCTATATGCCATTATCAGCCGTTTCATAAAGGCTTGATGATGGCTTTATGATGCAGTCCTATTCCTGCTTATCCCATATCAGGGCCATTTATGAGTTTCGCGAATAGTTGACACCAGCCATGGAATCACCATCCATGGTAAGCCACCAGACGCAGATTGATTACACTGTCCCCGGCAGTTTTGTATGGATTGTCAGGCTTACTAACATTGCGCTGCTGATAAGTCATTTTCCCATCTTCTCTCCTCTCCTATGTATACACTGTCATCTATGACATTTAAATACCCTAATATCTGCTTTACAGCAGAATGTTTCGGGTTGTTATTGACTTTATCTCCCAATTTGTTATGATTATATGAATGGATTATTAGCACTATTTTAATCTGGAGGTACCACATGCAAAAGAAAATATTTCCAATCATATTGATTGCGGCCCTTCTTGTTTCAAGTCTGGTCTCCCTCTTCTTCATTCATAACCTGCAGGGAAATGCCAAGGTCATAAATTATGCCGGTGTGGTGCGCGGAGCCACACAGCGTCTGATAAAACAGGAGCTGAATCATTTGCCCAACGATGCACTGATTGGGCAGATAGAAGGCATCCTGGAGGAGCTGCAGACCGGGCAGGGGGAGCATGGACTTACGCGTCTTGACAGTGACGAGTTTCAGGGGCTTATTGTCCGGATGCGTGATGAATGGGAACAGATGAAAGAGGAAATTTATCTTGTGCGCGCGGGCGGGGATACGGATGCCCTCTTCGAGGCCAGTGAAGCATTTTTCGGATTGGCGGACCAGACCGTGGCCACAGCGGAAATGTTTTCTGAAAAAAGCGTGCGTTCTGCACAAAGGAGCATGTTCATCCTGAACTGCGCCTTTGTCCTACTTATGGTTTTATTATACATATATAGTGCCAACCAGGCAAAGCGTCAAAGGGAACTGGAGAAAGCCGAAGAAGAAAACAGGAAAAGGAAGGAACACCTGTCCCGCATGGCAGAAGGCCTTCGTGGACCCATGAATGATATCCCGGAACTTATCTATGTCTCGGATGTTGAGAACTATGATCTGCTGTTCCTTAATAAGGCAGGCATGGAAACCTTCCATGTGGATTCGCTGGAGGGAAAGAAATGCTACCGGGTCCTTCAGGGAAAGGAAGCGCCCTGCGAATTCTGTACCACCCCTCATCTGAAGGAAGGGGAAAATTACACATGGGAATACACCAATCCCCTGACCAGACGTCATTATATCCTGAAGGACCGCCTGATTGAGTGGGAGGACCGGCCGGCCCGTATGGAAATCGCACTTGATACCACTGAGTCTGAGAAGGAAAAACAGCAGCTGAAGTTTACATTGGATGCAGAAAAAATGGTAACCAACTGTATCAGCGCCTTATATCAGCAAAATGATATCGTGGAAACCACAACACAGGTATTGCGCATGTTCGGAAGTTTCCTGTCAGCGGACCGTACTTATATCATATATATCAGGGATGGGCTGATGTACAATGATTATGAATGGTGTGCCGACGGCATATTGCCTCAGAAAGAATATCTTCAGGCGCTCCCCCTTTCCCTGATTGAGAGATGGATTACGTATTTTAACCGGAAGGAATGCATCATCATAAAGGATTTGGGACAGCTTAAGGATTCGGAGCCGGATGAATACAGGATATTGCATGGGCAGTCCATATCCAGCCTTGTGGCAGCGCCCTTGGAAGAAGATGGAAAACTGCTTGGATATCTTGGGGTTGATAATCCTCCTCCGGAACGGATCATGAATATAGCCCCGCTGCTTCAGACCCTGTGCTATTTCCTTCTTCTGGCCCGCCGCCATGCGGAAAGCCAGCGGCAGCTATCCCACATGAGCTATTTTGATACGCTTACCTCCTTCTATAACAGGAACCGTTACATAGAGGACACGAATGCCCTGGCCTATACAGGCAGACCGGTCGGTATTGCTTATCTGGATGTAAATGGATTAAAGGACATCAACGACCAGTACGGACATGAATATGGCGATAAGGTGCTGGTGGAATGCGCCAGGCGCATGAGATCAGTGTTTATGGGCGCTGACTTTTACAGGATAGGCGGCGATGAGTTTGTGATCATCTGTCCAGGCATGGAAAAGGATGTTTTTCACAGCAAGCTCCGGGAACTAAAGGCACAATTCCAGAATGACCCTCATTATCAGGCAGCTATCGGCTCCCAGTGGACGCACAAGGCATTGCTAATGCTGATGCTGAAATGTATGAAGATAAAAAGGAATTTTACCGCACACACCCTGTCTCCCACCGTTACCGCCATCACAGTGACGAAATCCTGCACCTGGCAGACCCGTCCGTGCTTCAGGAAGAAATTGACCAGAACCATTTTGTGGTTTACCTGCAGCCTAAGATTTCCTCCTCTGACCGTTCGGCAGTGGGCGCCGAGGCCCTTATCCGCTATCGTTCCAAGTCAGACACACTGGTCCTTCCGGGGAATTTCCTTCCTCTGCTGGAGGAGGCCGAGTCCATCAGCCTCATTGATTTTTATGTGTTCAGGTTTGTGTGCGCAAAGCTGAAGGGATGGATTGACAATGGCAGGCAGGCATTTCCCGTTTCCGTGAACTTCTCCACCGCGTCCCTGATGCAGCCCTCCTTTGTTGAGCAGCTTACGGCTATCTGCAGTTCCTACCATATATCTCCCAGATATATGCAGATTGAAGTGACGGAACGGGTGCATGACATGGAAGGTCTGGATATTAAATATCTTATATCAAAGCTGCGCCAGGCCGGCTTTACGGTCGCCATTGATGATTTTGGAACCGAGTATGCGAATCTGGCCCTTTTGTCAGAGGTGGAATTTGATGTGCTGAAACTGGATAAGAGCATGATAGATAATATCTCCAGTAATCCAAAGACAAAGGCGGTTGTGGAATCCATCTCGGAAATCTGTACTAAGCTGGGAATCGATATGGTGGCCGAGGGGATTGAAACAGAAGAACAGTTTTCAACCCTGCGCTCCTGCGGCGTGGGTCTGGCACAGGGATTCCTGTTCAGCAGGCCTATTTCCACGGATGAGTATGAAGAACGGTATCTGAACACAACGATTGACAAGTGAGGCATTGATTTAAATGAGCAATTTATCATACCACGAACAGATAGACAGGGAGAATATATTAAAGCTGCGGGGATTGGTCAGGAATCTGCCCCCCTTTTGCAGTGACTTTTTCCGTGGCATAGAACCCAGGACTTCCTCCAGGACGCGGATTGCATACGCCTATGATCTTCATGTATTCTTTGATTTCCTGCACCGGGAGAATCCCATGCTGTCCAAACTGGAAATAAGGGATATTGCCCTGGAGCACCTGGACCAGCTGTCAGTTACGGATTTTGAGGAATATATGGAATACCTTAAGTACCGCTTCAATGATAAAAAGCAGGAAGTCATGAACAAAGAACGTGGAATCATGAGAAAGATTTCCTCCCTGAAAAGCTTTTATAATTATTTTTACCGCAATGAACGCATCAAAAATAATCCTGCTGCCCTTGTGCAGCTTCCAAAACTTCATGAAAAGGAAATCATACGTCTGGATATTGATGAGGTTGCCCTGCTTTTAGATGAGGTGGAACAGGGAGAAAAATTAACGGATAAGCAGAAGTCTTATCATCAGAAGACAAAAGTCCGTGATTTGGCCCTGCTTACCCTTCTGCTTGGCACGGGTATCCGCGTATCTGAATGTGTGGGGCTTAATATTGCCGATATAGATTTTAAAAATGGCGGAATCCGCATCTACCGCAAAGGCGGCAAAGAAGTGACCGTATATTTTGGGACAGAGGTGGAGGATGCCCTTTTGGACTACCTGGAAGAACGGGACCGCATCATCCCGGAAAAAGGCCATGAAGACGCCCTCTTCCTCTCCCTTCAGCGCAGACGTATGGCGGTCCGCAGTGTGGAGAACCTGGTGAAAAAGTATGCCAGGATTGTTTCTCCCCTGAAACCTATTACCCCCCATAAACTGCGAAGTACATATGGCACCAACCTGTACCGTGAAACCGGGGATATCTATCTGGTGGCAGATGTTCTCGGCCACTCAGATGTGAATACCACGAAGCGCCATTATGCGGCCCTGGAGGATGAGCGCAGGCGCAGCGCCCGGAATAAGGTAAGACTTAGGGAAAAGTAATCTTCACAAATATAAAATGAATTCACTCCCCTGCCCCGCCCTGCTGTGCACCTGGATGGTCCCTCTGTGTTTCTCCACAATATCCTTCACAAGGGCCAGTCCCCGCCCTGCCCCTCCAATGGACCGCGACCGCGACTGGTCAACCCTGTAAAAGGGTTCAAAAATACGCTCACACTCTTCTTTTGGGATTCCGATACCTGTATCCGCTATTTTTATGATGACGTCCTCCTGCTGCTGGCTGGCCGAGATAAATATGGAGCCGTTTTCACGGTTATATTTTGCTGCATTTTCAACCAGATTACTCATTGCCCTGTAAAGCATGGTGCGGTTCCCAGTCAGCTTTATGCCTGACAGGCTGCTAAGGGACACGGACAGGTGCTTTGCATTCAGCTGAGCGGACAGTTCTTCCAGGATTTCCGCAAACATTTCATCTACCGGCACTTCCTCACACATTTCACTGCTCTTCTCTGTTGTCAGCTGGAACAGATTGTCCACCAGACGGATCATCCGCTCCGTGTTGGTCCTGACAATTGACAGCACCCGTTCCATCTGGGCTGCCGAAGCCTTTTCCTCCATGTCCAGCACATCCAGGTTCACCAGCATGGTTGCAAGGGGGGTCTTAAGTTCATGGGCAGCGCTGGCTGAAAAACGCTGCTGGCGCTCAAAGGAGGCGCTGACGTTGTCCATCATATGATTAAAGGAACCGGCAAGCTGTCCAATCTCGTCCGCCCTGTCCTGGTGTTCCACACGGCGGGACAGGTTATTGCCTCCAATCTCTTCAATGGTATCCGTCAGCTCCCCCAGCGGCTTCAGCGCTTTCCCAGCCATGAGCCAGGTTGCGCCTGTTCCCAGGAAAAGCATGAGGACCAGGCCGGCAACTCCCCATAGATTGAACCGGTTGCCGGCCTGCTTTATGGTAAATGTCATTTCCCCTGGATCTGTCTCAGCCAGGATTGCGGTGGATAATACAATATCGTATTCATCTGACTGGGTAACAAAGTACTGCTATTTCCTCTCCTCCCCGCCAATGAGATAACCGACTCCACGGATATTCCTTATGATATCATCCTTGGTAACTGCAAGCAGCTTGCGGCGGATGACGCTGATATAAACCTTGACCTGATTGGAAAATGGGTCTGCCTCGCTGTCCCACACATGTTCCATCAGTTCCTCGGCGCTTACCGGTCTGCCCATATGCATCATCAGATATTCGAGTATGGCAAATTCACGCATGGTCAGCTCCAGCGGAATGCCGTTACAGCTCGCGGTCCTTGCATTTGTATCCAGGCAAAGGCCGCCCCACATCAGGGCGGCGTCTGCCTGGGTGAAAGAACGCCGGAGCAGCATACGGATACGCGCCTCCAGTTCCTGGAAATGAAAGGGCTTGGTAAAATAATCGCTTGCACCGCTGTCCAATCCCGCTATCTTGTCTGTTAGTTCTGAGCGGGCGGAAAGTATCAGTACCTTTGTATGGTTTTCCAGGGATTGTATGTGCCTGAGGACTTCCATTCCATCCATGCCCGGTAGGTTCAGGTCAAGTACCACCAGATCATAGCGGTTGATATAACACAGATGGACAGCTTCTGCACCGTCACCCGAGGAGTCCACTGCATAACCGCGTTTCCTCAGTCCACAGCATAACGCTTCCCTCATATCATCCTCATCCTCCACAATTAAAAGCCTCATTGCATACCATATCCTTCCATCCGCTTATTTATGTTCCATCCGGTTAATTGACGGAAACTCCCCTGGACTGGGTAACATAGACCCTGCTGCCATCTGCCATCTCGAAATAGCGGTTGCCATTTCCATCAGTTTTCTGAGGCGGCAGCTTTTTACCGGTATCCGTATTATCTGCCCGCACAATGGAAACCGTGCTCCCATTTTCCGTATCATAGTACTGGACCCCATTTCCATTATTTCCTAAGTCAGGTAAGGTCATGTTCATGTCTGTCTCTCTGCCGTCAGCCTCTTTTACTGTTACGGTATAAATCTCCTGTTTTGCCTCTGCTGCAAATGCGGGGATCCCAAGGGCTGCGGTTGCAATGGCTGTAACGGCCAGACATGTCATCATTTTGTGTTTCATCATAATCTGTTACCTCCGGTTTATATTGTTTTTTTATGGCTGCTGCGATGTGATCACGCATTCATTATATACAATATAAGGTTAAAACACGGTTAGAAATCCATGTTCCGGATTAAAAAACTATCTTGCAGAAAAGGTGACGGTAAAAACAGTACCCTTGCCCAACGTGCTTTCCACCCGGACAGAACCACCCATGGACTCGGCCGTCGTCTTCACGATATACAGGCCCAGGCCGCTGGAACCGTCCTTTTCCCCGCGCTCCGGCGTATGGCGCAGCCCATTGTAGATTAAATTGTCCAATATGCTCCAGATCTTGTTTTTGTCAATTTTAAGCTCCAGCCTATGATTAGATTGGACCAGGAAGGTAATCCCTTTATCCCGCACCAGGTCGCCGTACTTCCTGTCCGCCTCTTCAATAAGGAATCCGGCACATACCCACTCCGGATGATAGACAATGGTTCCGCCTTCCATGCGGGTAACCTCAAACAGATTGTGGATGAGCCGCTGAAGGTCCAGGTTCTTGTGATAGGCAATGCCGAGGTATTCCGTCCTCTCCTGTTCACTGGAAGCAATCATATCATCCCCCAGCAGCTCCAGATAATTATTGAGCACGGTCAGGGGCGTCTTAAGGTCATGGGAAATGTTGCCAATCATTTCCTGAAGTGCTGTCTGGGAGGCTTTCAGCTGTTGGTTGGCATGGTTCAGCTGGGCCGTGCGCTGTATAACCAGCTCCTCCAGGTTGGCATTGATCCGCTCCGCCTCATCGTGGGCCTGGACATAGCTGCGCGACAGCATGACCATTCCTACTGCGGTGCAGCCGGCAGATAGGTATCCAACACCGTCTTATCCTTGCGCACTACCAGTCCGCTGCCGCCTGTATGTTTCACATCCTCCGCCATACTCACAAGAAGAAGGGGCGTGGGCTGATTGGGGTCTGCTGTATAGACGGCAAACCATCCCAGTTCCGTTCCGCTGGTATCGGTCTTGGAGGCCTTGATTTCCGCTGTCCCGGTCTTGCCTGCAAGAGTAAGGTCCTCCCTGTATGCGGCCCGCCCCGTGCCTTCTGGGGAAGACACCACCTGCTTAAGGGAATTTTCAATCCGCTCCGTGATTTCCGGTGAAAATGCACCGGGAAGCCATACCTCCGGTTCCATGTCTTTATCATGGACCAGGCGGGGTTTTATCACATCTCCCCGATTGGGGAACATGGTATAGAGGGAGGCCAGATGGATTGGATTGACCAATATCTGGCCCTGTCCGTAACCGCTGTCCGCCAGCTGAATTTCGGTTTCAATGCGGTCCGTATTGGAGTACTGGGATTGGGCCACCGAGATTTCAAAGGGAAGGTCCTGGTTAAAGCCCAGGCGGTCAAGTCCGGAGGCAAAGGCATCATATCCGGTTTCCAGTGCAGCCTTTGCAAAGTAAATGTTGTCGGACAGCACCATGGCATGTTCCAGCGTGGCCGGATTGGTGTTGTGGAGTGTGGTCACATGATAATTGCCCCAGCTTTCGTCCTTTTGCCAGCTCAGCCCCTCCTCGCCATAATCGCGGTCCGGGTCCAGGGTTCCTGCATCCAGGCCAATGGCGCCGGTTATGGGTTTAAAGGAGGAACCGGGGGCAAACCTTTGCCTGAAGCGGTTCAGCAGCGGATTGCGCACATCCTCGTTCAGCGCGGTCCACTTTTCCTGGGACATACCCAGTATGAAGTCATTGTTGTCATAGGACGGCGTGCTCACAAGGGCCAGCACCTCACCTGTATAAGGATTCATGGCAACAGAACAGCTTTTATCCTCTTTAAATGCCTGGTATATGGCGCTTTGGAGATTGCTGTCTATGGTAAGGGTAATGTTTTTACCGTCCTGCTTGGGGATGGCTGCCAGCACCCGGTTCATGGAACCGTCTTCCCGGATGATGGCAACCGTACAGCCATTGGTGCCCCGCAGTTCATTTTCAAACAAAGCCTCCATGCCGCTGCGCCCGATAACGCTGTCGGTCAGATATCCTTCTCCGGCATGTTTTTCCAGGTCCTCTGCCGTTACGTTCTGCACATATCCTATCAGGTGGGAGGCCTGCTCCCCAAGGGGATAAGAACGGACCGGCGTATCCGTGATCATGACACCCGGGATGGTCAGGAGCTCATCCTGAAGGGCGCGGTTTAGCAGGTTCTCCTCCCCTGGCTCCCCGGACTTAAGATTTAACTCATCGACCTTTTTAAGGGTCTTTAAGGGGACCAGGGAGTCGCCTTTGACCCATTTCGCGCCAAGCTTTTTTTCAATGCTTTCCGTGGAAATACCCAGAAGGGAGGAAAGGCGTTCCATGTCCGAGGCAGGCTCAGCGCTCATCCTGCCAGGTACAAGACCTACCAGGGATGCGGCGCCCCGGCCTGCCAGAAGCGTTCCATTTCTGTCATAAATTTCCCCTCGTTCAGCCTTTTCCGTATACACGCGGACCTTGTCTGTCTTGCTGAACTCAGGGAATATGACCCGGTCATTCCAGGACATATGGTAATATCCCTCTTCATTCCTTACAAAGGTCACCTGATTGGGAAATGAGACTGCCCCCGCCACTGTATTAAGGCTCATCTGGTAAGTTACCACAGCCACATTTTCCTGGGGTTCCTCCACGCTTTTGATGTCAGCCTGGATATGGGAGGCCTCAATGCCTTCATAGATGTTCTGGTTGCGCGCAGTGAAATCCTCCAGGCTTATCTCATGGCGGCTCTGGTCATCCAGCATATCATACATTTTCCCGTAGCTGCCCTCGGACAGGCAGGAAATGTACCGGGCAAACAATTCATCCGGCTTTGGGATGGCCGCCTGTTTCCTGACCTGTATATAATAGTAGGATGCGCCGCCCATGCCGGCGCCTGCCAGCACAATCAGTACAAGGACCAGTATGAGGCCCTTTCCCCGCCGTATTCCCTTTTGGCGGCTCCATTTTTTCCTGCTTCTTCTCCTGCTTCCTGTCATTTAATGCCTCCCATGGTTTTTGTCGTCATAGAGTAAGTAGCGGATTAATATTAATCCAAGTCCGCCCACAATCCCCATCAATACGTACAGAAGTCCCATTTCTGCGGTTCCTTTTCCGCCGCCCCATCCCTGGCTTACAAAAGGATCCTTAAATTGGCTGGTGATATCATTCCCATCCTTGTTAAGGAGCTGGATTTCCCCGGCTGACAGGCGGATCCGTGCATTGTCCTCCAGGCCCAGTTCTTCCCGCAGCTCCTTTATGTCCTTAAGCCATAAGAAATCCGCCTCCTCTATCTGATAGACCTGTTCATGGGTGGTCTCCTTTGCAGACCCTTCCACGGATGATACGTACGTGATACGGAATGCATCCATATCCTGGCAGCCGTGACCGGCCAGTGCCAGCAGTTCCAGATTGCTTCCCTTGACCCGCAGCTGTTCCGCATAGATCCCGGCTGTGTATGGAAATGGATTGAGGCTTGCATCGGACAGACGGTATTTGCCATTGATTCCCTGTATCAGATGGACGAGGCCATGGATGTTATCCCTGTCTTCAGCGCCATAGAAAATAAAAAGATGGTTTTTTACCTTCCCTGATGCAATCACATGCAGCGGGTCACCGGGCCGGACCGGATGCAGGCTGTTGTTCCCGTCTGTATCTATTATATAATCAGCCGCCGCCTCCATCTGCCCTTTGGCAGTATCGGCATAATGGAATTCCGAATCATACAGCACCCATAGGATCATAAGGGTGGCTGCAGCGGTAATGGCGGCAAAAAGACGCCGTGACCTGTTATCCGGTTGTCTGTTAGTGGTTTCAGGCATGATAAAATCCCTCCTTGCTGTTGGTTTTCCAATCATGTACAGGTATGGTATATGATACCCGCTATATCAGGCCGCTGCCTGCCGCCCTTACCTTGCGCACCTTTCCCTTAATGGTTTTTGACTGAAGCTGCTCCAGCACCATGGGACCCTTCTGGTTCAGTATCTCCACATAGGTCAGGCTTTCCCTGACATCAATGATTCCGATATCCTCTGCCGCCACCCCGTCAATGCTGCATATGGTTCCCACAATATCCCCTGTGCGCATCTTGGATTTCCTGCCGCCGCCAATGGACAGGCGCAGGATGGAATGGTTCAGGGTCGCGTCCCTGCCTGCCCTGGGCTCTGCTTTTTTCCGCTGGAGCGCCCAGAATGCCTTATCCTCTGCCTCGTCCGGCTCAGGCAGCGGCAGGGCGGCGTCCATATATTCCTCCACCTTATTAAGCATCCTCAGCTCATCCACGGTCACAAGGCTGGCGGCCCGTCCGGCCTGTCCGTTCCTGCCGGTCCGGCCAATCCGGTGCACATAGGTTTCACGCCCCGTAGGGAAATCATAGTTCACCACCAGGGAAATGCCTTCAAAGTCAATGCCCCTGGCAGCCACGTCTGTGGCAATCAGGTACCGGAACCCGCCCCGGCGGAATGCATCCACATGCTTAAGCCTCTCCGCCTGCTCCATTTCCCCGTGGATCATACCGCAGAAAATGCGGTCCCTCCGCAGTTTCTGGAACAGTACGTTGACCATCTCCCGGGTTCCGCAGAATATCATGCATCTGTCCGGATTTTCCTTAATCAGAATGTTTTTAAACCCACCATACTTTTCTTCCTGCAAAACCTGATACACGGACTGTTCGATTGCAGGCGGCGCCTTCACCTCATCCTCCATGGAAATGAACACTGCTTCTGACACAGCCGCCTCCGTCAGTTCCTGTACCCGCCCGTCCAGTGTGGCTGAGAACAGGAAGGTGGTCCTGTGGTTTGGAAGCATGGAAAGGATTTGCTGTACGTCCTCCAGAAATCCCATGTCCAGCATCAGATCCGCCTCGTCAATCACCAGGAAACGTACCGTTGAAAGACAAAGGCTGCCCCTGCGCAGGTGGTCCATGACGCGTCCCGGTGTGCCCACCACGATATGGGATTTCTGTTTCAGGGTCCGGATCTGCTTGTCAATGGGAAAACCTCCGAACACAGCCGGGACCTTGAGCCGCTTCTTCCTTCCCACCTGGAAGAGTTCGCGGCTTACCTGTACGGCCAGCTCCCTGGTCGGCTCCAGTACAAGGGCCTGGGGAAGGTTCTCCTCCCACACGGCCTTTTCACAGATCGGGACGGCAAAGGCCAGTGTCTTGCCCGTGCCGGTCTGGGAACGGGCAGCGATATCCCGCCCATTCAGGGCCGCCGGGATCACGGCTTCCTGGATAGGTGTAGGCGTCGTGTATCCCAGCAGTGTCAGTGCGTCAAGGATGGGCTGCGATAAATTGTATGCTGCAAATTGATTTGTCATATGGTCCTCTTTCTATAGTCCTCTGTTGTCCACGATCAACATGTTTAATTTCTGCCATTTCTGTAGTTCCTTCTTGGTGATAAGGAGCTGCTGTTTAAAGCGTTCCGTGTGCTCCTGGGGCGTCAGGGTCACAAGGCATTTGAATGCGCAGGGCATGAAATCAGCGCTGGAAATCCCGCACAGCAGCCCATCCGTGGAATCACGGATTTCCAGGGGATTGAAGATATAGAGCAGATCCTCCTCCAGGGCATTGCACTGGTTCACAAAGGAAAAACGTATCAGCATATCACTGTAGACCACCTTGCCTGTATAATAGATCTCACTGCTCCTGCCCGTGGGCGTCACTGCGCTGATGGACAGGGTTGCCTCAAAGTTGCCCGGTGAGTTTTCCCTCTCATATATATCGATAATCCCATCCTTCAGCCTTTTATAACGGCCGTCATAAAAATAGAAATACAGCCGTTTGGCCTGGTAAAAGGGGCTTTTGGCAGAATGGTTCAGGGGCTGCTTCGCGGTCTTTGGGACCGGCGGGTTAAAATCCATCAGCTGGCCAGGGCTGACCATCAGCACATCCGCTATCTCAGACAAGGTTTCCACGTCCAGCGTGATCTCACCATTTTCATATTTGCTCACACTGGCCCGGCTTTTGTGAATCAGATCCGCCAATTGCTGCAGGGTCAGTTCCCTGGCCTTCCTGTACATGCGGATGCGCCCGCCAATATGTTCATTGATCCTGCTCATGATTCCTCCTGAAAGTTTCTTTAGAATATATCATCATCCATATGGGATGTGTCCAGTTTCCTATCATACACCATCCTTCCGGATAATTCTACTCTAAATAAACTTTTAGGCAAAAAAGTTTATTGAAATGAAACACGGGCACATTTGATTTATAAAGTAATTCTGATAAACTATTTGAGGTTTTCCTTATGAGGTTATCCTTTAAGCTTAATCATAAACATGAGAAAAAACATTCAATCAAAAATATTCAATAGAAAACATAAGAAGAAACAGGGGGATTTTATGGATACCAAAAAGAAAAGCAGTTTCAGCGGCTCCATCGGTTTTGTTTTATCCGCGGCCGGAAGTGCGGTTGGGGTGGGAAATATATGGCGGTTTCCTTATCTGGCGGCTAAGGACGGGGGCGGCTTGTTCCTGATCATCTATCTGGTGCTGGTACTCACCTTTGGATTTACGCTTCTGACCACGGACGTTGCCATTGGAAGGAAGACAAAGCAGAATGCACTTAAGGCATTTGGGGCTATCAATAAAAAATGGAATTTCCTGGGTTATCTCACCTTCCTGGTCCCTGCCCTGATCATGACCTACTATTCCGTAATTGGGGGCTGGGTCACGAAATATATTGTCACTTACATGACTGCCCGGGGCGCGGAGGCTGCAAAGGACGGATATTTCACATCCTTCATCACATCCAAGGCCTCGCCCATCTTTTTCATGCTGATTTTCCTGGCTGCAACCGCCTTTATCGTGTACCGGGGCGTGGAGAAAGGGATTGAGCAGTTTTCCAGAATCATCATGCCGGGATTGATTTTCATGATCATGGGCATTGCGCTTTTCTCCCTTACCCTCAAGTATACGGATGGGAACGGGGTCACACGTACAGGCCTTCAGGGACTGGGGGTCTATATCATTCCCAGCCTGGACGGGATTACCTTAAAGCGCTTCCTGGAAATCCTCCTGGACGCCATGAGCCAGCTGTTCTTTTCCTTAAGTGTTTCCATGGGAATCATGATTACATACGGTTCCTATGTGAAAAAGGAGGTTAACCTGAACCGTTCCTTAAGCCAGATTGAATTTTTTGACACAGGTGTTGCGTTCCTGGCCGGACTTATGATCATTCCCGCCGTGTTCGTGTTCTCCGGAACCGAAGGCATGGCGTCCGGCCCAAGCCTGATGTTTGTGTCCCTTCCAAAGGTCTTTAACTCCATGGGCCGGGCCGGCGCCCTGATTGGCCTTGTGTTCTTCATCATGGTGGCATTTGCAGCCCTGACCTCCTGTATCTCCATTATGGAGACACTGGTTGCCAACTGCATGGAGCTGTTCCACAAGTCCCGCCAACAGATGAGCCTGCTCATTGGCATCCTGTTCGCAGGCGCTGCCGCAGTCATCTGTATGGGTTACAATATTTTTTACTTTGAAATGCCTCTGCCAAACGGACAGACCGCCCAGCTGCTGGATTTGATGGATTATATCAGCAACAGCTTCCTGATGCCGTTCATCTCATTGCTGACCTGCATCTTTGTGGGATGGGTCATCAAACCGGCCTGGATTGATGAAGAGATGGAAGTAAATGGGAATGTATTCAGACGCAAGAAGATGTATGCATTTATGATACGCTATGTGACGCCAATCATGATGGCAGTCCTGTTTTTACAGTCAGCCGGTATTTTTACCATGATCCGCGGTTTATTTTGCCCAATATAGTGATTTTACTTTTACTCAATCTTCCCTATGCTGGGGAAGTACCGGAATAAGACCTTGGCCTTTATCTCATCCTCTGTCACATATGGGTCCTCCCATCCGCGGGCGTCAATGGAATGATTCCTGTTATCGCCAAGCATCAGGTAACAGCCCTCAGGCACCTCAAAGTGATAGTCCTTTGAATCCATGGCCTCCGGCAGGTAGGTCTCCTGCAGCGGTGTGTCTGAGCCATTGATAAAGACCTTGTCTTCCCGGATATCAACTGTCTCCCCGGGCAGGCCCATGACACGTTTTACCAGCCGTGTCTTATCCTTACCCGGCTCCGCCTTGTGGGTAAAGATAACAATGTCCCCGCGCTCAGGTGTATTCCCAAAATAATAGGAAAGCCTGGAACCAAGGATCCGGTCCCCTGTCATGATGGTATTCTCCATGGAGGCCGAGGGGACCCGGCTGTTTGCCACCACAAAGGTATTCAGGCAGAATGCGATTACTGCTGCCG